>Ga0315277_10006805_pt1 | contig 14873 bp, 15 predicted proteins | sample YL17G05_15_MG_FD_203695 | JGI IMG/M metagenome (GOLD analysis project Ga0315277, IMG submission 203695) | Sediment microbial communities from Yellowstone Lake, YNP, Wyoming, USA - YL17G05_15 | ecosystem: Environmental > Aquatic > Freshwater > Lake > Sediment | place: USA: Wyoming | collected... | reverse complement strand
ACAAGGCGAGAATTGTGGTTCAGAGCGACTGGACATGAGGGGGGTGAGGGGCTTTGGGGCCGGGTTATCCCGGCCCCGGCCCCTTTCTCGAGATGACGCGGCAGGAGCCGCGTGAGACCATTGAATTAACGAGAGGAGAGGCGCTGACTATGGCGAACTTCACGACGGAAGCCGACGTGCGGCTGAAATTCCAGTTGACGGACACGACCTTGACTCCGGCCGCGCTCGTGGAACAGAGCATCGAGGACGCACACGCGGAAGTGTTGCGTTACCTGAACCCGGAGTACGCATCGGGGCCGCCGGACGCGGCCTTGACGCTCGGGGAGACGCTGTTGGCGGGGGCGCAGGTGCTGCGATCGTCGGCGGCGAAGGACGCCTTCGACCAGAAACGCGTGTCCATCGGGAGTCAACGTATCGAGGAAGGCGAGCGGTTTGCATCACTGTTGCGCACGGCCTCAGAGGCCGAGGAGCAGGCTTGGGCGACGCTCGGACCTTACCTGGCGGCCTATCCTGGGCGTGACGTGGCCGCAGTGACGATGTCCGTGAACGTCCTGGGGGAGGAATAGGACGTGGGGATTACTCTGGGCGAGGTTATATTCAATGAAGCGTACACGACGGTCCGGGAGAAGTTTGCGGAAATCGGCGGACGCGACGCGCGGATTATTGTGATTTCGGGTGTCATTTTTGGGGAGTCGGCGTTGCAGGATATCGAGACGCTCCTGGACGCCGTGGCCGCCGCCGCGTCGGAAGACGGATGCGTGGCGGCGCTGTCGCTGCGAACAGGGCGACGTCTCATGGTGAGACGGACGGCTTTCTCTCGTGAAGCGGGCCGAGACTCTCTGGTGGGAGCGTTCGTGTTGGAGTTGGCCGCGGATGATCCGCTGGAGGAGTCGAGCGCGTTGACGTCGGTGAATTGGACTATCACGGAATCCGGGGCAACGCGCCTCGTCACTTCGAGCGGCACGGCGGAGACACCTACCACGATCACGTTTGTGGCGAGCGGCGGCGTGGTGAACCCGTCGTTCAGCGACGGGTCGCGAACGGCTCGATACGAAGGGACGGTCGCCGACGGTCAGACGCTGATTCTTGACGGGGTGCAGGAGCGCGCGTTGCTGGCGGGAGAAGACGTCACGCCGTACGTGTCGGGCGTTTTTCCGCAGGTTGCGCCGGGGGACACGACGTTGACGTACGAGGACGATGCATCGAGCTCTCACAGCGGGACGGCGACGGTGGCGTTTCGTGATCGGTGGTATTAGGCGTGGGCGGTCTTTTTGCGCGGGCGGAAAGCAACCGTTCCCAGGACCGAAAGCCAACGAAATCAGGGACATTGCGGTATTGCCCGCAAAACAGGGACAGTCCCTGCTCGCGGACTCGCGAGGACAGTCCCTATTTTGCTTCGTGTTGACCCTGTGAACGGTTATAGCGGCAAAGGTAATTGTGGTGAATTATCAAGTCGAGATATATGACACGTGGGGGCGGCGTTTGGCCGTGTTTGATGAAGTGCCGTTGCTTGACGCGGTACGGACTACGCCCGACCAGGCTGACTCGATATGCGGGGTGTTGCCTCAAGGGGTGACGGACCTGGGCCACGTGTATCGGATTCGGGTGTTGGTGGATGGACAAGCCTTTTGCGACGCCTACGTGGAACGGCTGGAGCCGAGTTGGGGTGATATCCGCCGGCTGATTCTCGACCAGTACGTGACGTTTCACGAAGTGATTGAAGTGGCCGCGGCGCGTGCCGCGGGAGACGGCAACACGGCGGTCAACTGGGCGTATAAGAATCGCCGGATTGACGTGATTGTGAAACACGCGGTCAACATCGCCTTGGGGGCGGTACACTACCTGGTCGCGCATGGGGCCTACCCCGACGGGGCGGAACGGGAATATCAGAAGTTTCTGTCGCGGAAGACGGCGGAGAACGAGCTGGAGATCGGGGGCATTTCGAGCGGGCAGTGGGTTGGAAGCAACCGAATAAACATGAGCGGGGTCTACGCCAAGGACGGAGACACTATCGCGGGGCTGGTGGTGGATGGCGTGGCGTGGCCTGACCTGCGGATGATGCTGATTGATTGCGAGGAAACGTCGCGCAATTCGCACGCCGTGGACCGTCACCCGGAAGTGGCGTTCTGGACGGACGCCGAATATGCCGCAAGCAGGTATAAGATTCGCGCGGACGCGGCGACGGCGGCTTTGCAGGAGTTCATCACTACAAAGGGGATCGACTTCATTGAGTTGAACCCGCACCAGAATGCGTCGGGGGAATACGATGATCGCGTGGATGCCTACGGACGGTACCTCGGGTTGGTGTACGGCGGCGGCGAGTGCTTCAACGCGGGCTTGGTGGAACTGGGCCACGCCGACGTGTACTTGTACGCGGACGGGGCGTATCTCGTTCCGGAACTGGAACTGAAAGACTTCTTCTCGTACACGGGCGAGAACAGCGACTCCGTGGAAACGGCGAGCGGCGCGCTCGGGCGGCTGGACGCGAGCGGGGGGATATACGAAATCCTGACGATGCTGGCCTACGCGGGGGGCGGGTACGTGTGGTCGGCGGCGCCGGACCTCGCGGTGAGGTTCAGGAAAGCAGACCATGTGGACCATGTAGTCATCTTTGATCCGACGCGGATGGGGGTGACGTTGCGGTCGGACTCTGATGAGATCGGGAACATCATCTACTTCAGCGGGAACCCGCTGGTGGGCTCCCTGAACAAGACGTATGTCCGGAGCGCGAGCATTGACGAGTTCGGTCCGTGGGCGCGTGACTTCGATTACTTCGGGTTGGTGCTGGAAGAGGATGCGACACAATTGGCGACGGGAATGCTAGACGACTTGGCCTACCCCGAACCGCGCGGCGAAATGGAGTTCTTCCAGGGGACGAACGCGATTCGCGTGGGGGACATTGTGGAACTGCGGGGCGTGCCGCTGCGCCGGCTGGACCGCGAAGTGAGCGGGGAATGGGGCGATCGGTTCGCGGGCAAGCTCGTGGGACGGGTCCGTGAAGTCAAGCACCGTCTCACCGGAAAACGGGTGAGCACACGGATTCGATTCACGTCGCCGTTGCGTTCCGTGGCGGAGCCGTTGTCGTTCATGGTGCGCAGTCAGCCGGGCGAGCACATTCTTTACCAATTCCGTCTGGATGACGCAGCGGTGGGCTTGGACATGGGATATCACCTTGACTAAGAGGAAAGAACGGCGTGAATGAGGTCGAACGGAGGAACCGATGGCAATCAAAGGACAATCATACACGAAGACGTCGTGGGCTTTTGAGGAACGTCCTGTCGCTTCGTCGAAGTTGAACTTGTGGGACGACCGGATGGAAGCGGCCATGGAACTGGTCCACTTTTTGTTGAACTACGCCTGGGGCGGCGGCAACGGGGTTATCCGAGGGGCGACTACCGACGACCTCAAGACGGTCGCTCTTACTACGCCGGGGTTGTCGGTCAAGGTGAAACCGGGATACGCCTTCATCGGTAAGTACCCGTACAAGCTTGCCACGATAACCCAGACGGCCGATGTGACGCCGCCCAGTTCGCTTCCGCGGGTTGACTTGGTGCAGGCGCGTCTGGGGACCTGGGACGTGGGGATCAAGACGGGCCAGGAGGCGGCGTCACCCACGCCACCGACCCCGGACACGGACTGCATTGCGTTGGGTGAACTGCATCTGCGCGTCGGTATGACGTGCATCAAGGACACGGACGATGGGACGAACGGATACATTGTCGATGCGCGAGCGTTTCTGTAACGGGCGCAATAACGTGCCGCTGGTTGCGGCGGTTGACGGGGAACCGTTGACGCATTTCCGGCTCCGTGAGTTTGAGAACGGGGACGGCCTGGCGATGGTGCACGCTTCGACGCTGGTCTCGCTCGAACGGGTGCGGCGAGACTTGTGCGCCATGGCGGGCGAAGAGGTGCAGATCGTGATTACCGACGCGGTCCGGACGCCGGAGGACTTGTCGCGGTTGGCGGCTCGTCTTGGCTGGACGGACGAAGGCGGCGCGGTGTCCCGAGACTCGAAGCACTTGGCAAAGTTCGGCGGTATCGCCGTGGACATAGTGGCTATCGTGGCAAGCAGCGGGGCGCGCATCCCTCAAAAGCGACTGGGGGAGATTTGCCGCCGGCACTTTGGTTGGGTGAAAGACGACTACCGCGACGGGCACGTCCATGCGGACAACCGCAATGCCGTGAAAGCGACGAGCTGAACGTGAGGGACAGGGGCTGGGACGCGGTTCCCTTTGTTTTTGACCCTCAAGTATGCGTGGAAGACATGCCGCGCGGTCAACATGCGCGCGCATTAAGGAGGAAGAGCATGACTATATCGAACATTCTGGGGTCGGAACCTGTGATTACACTGGTGGGCGGCGTGCTGGGCGGGGTTTGGGCGCTGTTCAAGTCGAGTGATTGGTATGATCGGGTGCGGAGACGGCGATACGCGAAGGCGCTGGAGGCGCTGGAGGCAGGCGTGGAGATCGCCTACCGGACGTACGTGGCGGAGTGCAAAGCGGCGCACGCGGACGGACAGCTTACGGAGGAGGAAAAGCGTCGGGCGCGCGAGATCGCCCGAGAACGAGCCGTCGAGTTCGGGCGGACGCACGGAGTGGACGTGTTGCGGGAGTTAGGCCGCGAGTACCTGGACCTGTGGATCGCCAAGCTGGTGAAGGGACTGAAACAGCGCTGATTTCGCGGAGGAAAGGGACAGTCCCTTGACACGTGATCGAGCGTGGCGTTTCAGTAGCGGAATACGACGGCGCCCCACGTGAATCCCGCGCCGAAAGCTACGGTGAGGATCATGTCTCCCCGCTTGATCGTGCCGTTCTCGGTGAACTCGGCGAGAAGAAGGGGGATGGTGGCGGCGGTGGTGTTGCCGTACTTGTGGATGTTGTAGAGGATCTTTTTCTCGTCAACGCCCAAGTGCTGTCCCACCATCTGATTGATCCGCATGTTGGCCTGGTGCGGGAGAATCCAATCGATATCGTCCACGGTCAAACCCAAGCGGTCCAGGGCGCTCCGGCTGACTTCCGCCATGCGTCGCACGGCGCTGGTGAACAGGTTCTGGCCTGACGCCATTTCCGGATACATAGCGGCATTTTGCTGAGGGTCTCTGGGATTGTAATAGAGGGGAGGCCGCCTGCTCGCATCGAAGAGTCTCATATGTATGCCGCTCAGGGCGCCGCTGCCGTCGGCGTGCATCTCTGAGTAGAGTATGCCGGAAGGGGAATCGGCGGGGCAGCGGGACACGACACATGCGCCGGCTGCGTCGCCGAAGAGTACGGCAACGGCGCGGCCGCGGTTGGTGAATTCGAGGAAATTCGAGTGGAGTTCGGCGCCTACGAGGAGCACGTTCTCATACATGCCGCATTCGATGAATGCCTGTGCCATTTGCAGCCCGTAGACGAAACCGCTGCACTGTTCTCGAATGTCGTAGCAAGGAATGAATCGCTTCGACCATCCCAGTTTTTCCTGCATGAACACCCCTGTCCCCGGGAAGTGAAAGTCGGGGCTGAGTGTGGCAAAGAGGATACAGTCGATCTCGTCAGCAAGGACCTCCCCCTTGGACAAGAGGTTTTGGGCGGCCTTGACGGCCAGGTCGGATGTAAACACGCCGGGTTCCACAAACCGTCGCTCGGCGATGCCGGTTCGCTGCACGATCCATTCGTCGCTCGTGTCGAACAGGACGGCCAGATCGTGATTGGTCACCACCTTTTCGGGGACATACATGCCAGTTGAACGAATGTACGCTCTGTGCTTCACCTTTCCCTGCCTTTCCTTGCCGTGCCTGTGGTCCAGTGTCTCTCCCCGACGGATGTTTCGGCCGGGCGGCGGCAGTCGCCGGCTTCCCGGTTCCACCGAGAAGGGCGCCGAGTCTCATTTGCCGCGGGCGCGAAGGGCCGTCTCGAGCAAGTCGACGTCGCGCTGAATCATGTCAGGGGCGTCTTTGGTGAAGATGCCGACGCAAACCACGTCACCGGGACGGTATACGCCGGCCACGTAGTCAAATGCCGCTTTAGGTTCGTTGCGTCCCGCGGCAAGGACCTTGTAGTGGATGGTCGGTTTGGGGAGTTCCTGGATCAGGGCGCCCATGGCGTCGCGGTCTTCTTCGAGGTACAACTCTTCGCCGCCGGAGGCGATAGGGCACCACGAGCGGTCTTCGGGGTTATAGTGACTGGCCATGAAGAAATCGACGTCCAAGTTGTCGGCCGCCCACCGGATGGTCTTCGTGCTGTGGCCGGCCACGCCCGCGGGCATTCCATGGTCCCTGATCATCTTGATGCCGTCGTGGACGGGTTCCGTGTCGCCGGAGGCCACGCGGCAATCCATCTCGCCGCCGTGAATGAAACAGCACTTTGCGCCACCTTCGACGGCGTTGCGCACGCCGCGCTCGATAGACCCGACGTCAGGGCACGTCTGGCAGACCCAAGTCAGACCGCCGCCCTCGTTCCAATACTCGCGCAGCGCCCGCATGATGAAATGATCGCCGCGCCCGATATGCGTGGTGACGCCGGCCCTCTCCGCCTGGCGGTAGGTCTCCTTGACGCGATCCATGGTATACCAGTCGGTCATCTCCCGGCTGCGTTCAAGGTTCTGGTGCGAGTACCCGCTGAACGGGTTGCCGCCAAGGACAAACCGGCTGACGGGAACATGTCCCAGCGTGACGATGCCCGGCCGGAGGTGGTTTTCCCCGGGACCAGTCATTGAGCGACTCCCTCTTGGGCCTTGAGGAACTGAACGGCCTCACTGATGTCCTTGAGCGGGTCGTCGCCGCATTCGCGCTCGATGGTGAGATACCCGTCGAACCCAATCTCTCGCAGGACCGCAAGGTATTCCGGGAAGTTAACATCGCCCTTGCCGAGCGCCACTTCGCGTCCGCCGCCGGGGCGCGCCGGCCCCAGCCCGTCCTTCGCGTGGGTATGAACAATGGAGTTCTTCAACACGCGCACGTCATTCAGGTGATCGTACCCGTTCATGCAGAGGTTGGCCGGGTCGTAGTTGACGCGGGCGCCGGGGCTATCGACGGCCCGCAGGAACGCCGCCAGGGATTCGCCGGATTCCGGGCCGGTTTCGGTGGCGAAGCAGCAATCCCGCGCCGCGGCGTACTGGGCCACTTCGCGCACGGCTTCAAGGAGGCTCGCATAGGCCGTGGATTGGGTGTTTTCGGGAACCAACCCGATGTGGGTGGTAAGGATGGGCGTGCTCAGGTCCGCGCAGAGGTCAAACATCTCTTTCGTGTGCGCGACGCGTTCGTCTACGGTGGCCGCGTCGGCGAACCCGCCGATATCGCCGCACAGAGCGGAGCGCTCAAGGCCGAGCCACGCCATATACGTCACGAGTTCCTCCCGGCCGGGCTTGTCCAGGTTACGCGGGTCCAATTCGTTGTGCGCTACCCACAGTTGCACGCCGTGCGCGCCGAGTTCCTTCGCTTTCTTCAGGGCGGCGCGGAGTTCGAGCGGTATCGACGCCGAAATGATGCCCACTTTCATGATGTCTCCTCCTTCTCCCGCCGTTGGGACGGTCGCCGATCCTACCATGGCGGGGCCCGCCACCGCCATAGGCTCCCTCGGCAAGACCCACAAATGGCATGGCAGGGGTCTTGATCGAACGGTGGCGACGAGAGTAGAACAGAACCAAAACACGGAGCATCTGGACGCACGAGGAAAGCGGGAAAAGTTGTCGATGCGGGAACAGGGGACTGACACGTTTTGGTCGGAGACGCGCTCGCAGGTGTCCATTCTCGTTTTCCGGGCATTTTCGGAGGGCGGATGAGACTTGCGGGCAAAACGGCGGTGATTACGGGCGCGGCGCGGGGCATCGGACGAGGCATCGCGGAGGCCTTTGCAGGAGAAGGCGCCGCAGTGGCGATCTGCGACATCGACGGTCACGGCGCCAGGAAAACCGCAGTCGAGATACGCGATGGATTGGGCGTCGAAACGTGCGCCGTCGAAGTGGACGTGCGTGACAGGGGAAGCGTTCTCACGATGACGGACACTATCACGCGTCATTTCGGCCGGATTGACGTGGTGGTGAACAACGCCGGGATTTCAAAGGTAGTCGCGTTCCTGGAGATGGATGAGGCATTGTGGGACGCCACTGTGGACACGAATCTCAAGGGGACGTTTCTGTGTTGCCAAGCCGTGTTGCCGCAGATGGTCCAGCGCCGTAACGGCAAGATAGTCAATGTCAGTTCCCAGTCGGGGAAACGGGGCAGCGCCCAGTACGCGGCGTATTGCGCCTCGAAGTTCGGCGTGATCGGGCTGACACAGAGCCTGGCGCAGGAGTACGCCCCCTTCGGCATCCATATCAACGCGGTGTGTCCGGGCGTGGTGTTCACGGAACTCTGGCGTTCGCAGGACATGCTGGACAAATATGCGGCGAAACGCGGTATCCCTCCGGAGACCGTGGAAGACTATTTCAAGACTCAAATTCCTCTGGGGAGGTTGTGCACGCCGGAAGACGTGGCCAAGGTGGTAGTCTTCCTGGCTTCGGAAGACTCGGATTACATGACGGGGCAGGCCCTAAACGTTACAGGTGGCGCGGAGATGCGTTAGCCGGAATGCCGTTCGCAGCTATGGCTGCGAGATCGGCCGCCTGGCCTGGGACAGCGGTTGACGGCGCGGGCGAAAGAGCTAAGTCACGGGAGACAAATGAGATGAAGGCGGCTGTGTACAACGGTCCTGGTGAACTGAAGGTGGTGGAAGTGCCGGACCCGCAACCAAGGTCCGACACGATGATCCTTCGCATTCGGGCCTGCGCTATCTGCGGCACCGATCTGAAGCTGTACACCGTCGGTAATCCCCGGTGCAAACCACCGCGCATCCTCGGTCACGAGTTGGTCGGGGAAGTGGTCGCGGTGGGCAGCGGGATCGAGGGATTCGCCTTCGGGGACCGGGTTACAGTCGCGACGACCATTGCCTGCCGCCGCTGTGACTACTGCCGCCGCGGGCTGGAAAACCTGTGTCCTTATGCAAAGTGCATCAGTTATGACTATGATGGCGCCTTTGCGGAGTACATGGAAGTGCCGGCAGAAGTTACCCGCGGGGGAAATGCAATCCAGGTGCCGCCGGACGTTACGGATGAGGGAGCCGCCCTTGCGGAGCCGTTGAGCTGCGCGATCAACGCGCAGAAAGTTGCCGGGGTAAAGCCGGGCCATACCGTGGTGGTGATTGGCGGCGGCCCACTGGGGTGTTTGAACGCCGAGGTGGCGAAGGCATTCGGCGCACGGCGCGTCATCATCACCCAGACTTCTCCCCAAAGGCTCACCCTTGCGCGGCGGCTTTCGGGCGTGGAAGTCGTTGACGTGTCCGGTGGAAACGGCGTCGCCCAGATAAGAGCCATGACCGACGGCGAAGGCGCCGACGTCGTCATCGCCACGGCGCCGACCGCCGCGTCGCAAGCCGAGGCGCTGGAAATGGTTCGCAAGGGGGGTGTGCTCAGTCTGTTTGCGAGTCTCCCGAAGGGGGCCTCGACCATCGCAATCGACACGCGCCTCGTCCATTACGGTCAGATTGCGGTTGTCGGCGCGTCCGATTCGCGTACTTGCGACGTCAGGGACGCGGTGCGCCTTCTGAGCGCGGGCAAGATCGACGTCAAGACAATCGTGACCCACGAGCTGCCGCTTGAACGGATACTGGATGGCATTGAACTAATGAAACGGCGCTCCGGGCTCAAGATTGTCATCAAACCGTGATGCGGCTGTGTGGACTGCAGTAGCTTGCTACCGCTGTTCTTCCGGGCAGCCTGCTGCCCGGTTTCCGGTTCCCGTTCCCGCAAGCAAGCTTGTGGAACCAAAAGCGCAAGCAAGCTTGTGCAGTCCACATGATTTCTTCACAGAGGAACCAGGGACGGCCACCCGTTTTTCGCGGGATGGCGGAACGAGCGCGAAAGCAACGTACTTCCTGGCGATTGACGCGGACGCATCTGCACTGCGCGACAGGTCGAGATTGGGTTGTCTGGTGGGCTACAGGCTCACGAGGGCTTTTCGGGTCACGCCGTGATACCGCGCGGCGCAACGACATCTCGGATGCGCAGGAGGACGGTCGTGTCCGCTCGGGAAAAGGACGTCGATAGGGATCCAACCGGCCCACTGGTTCTGTTGACATGCGATGCACACCCTGTGGTCTTGAGCGGTGATCCAGCATTTGCCTGGTGCTCCCAACTCCTGATTCGCGTACAAGAAGGCCGCGTAGGTTGCGTCGGAATCGTTCTCCATGCCGACGCGGTTTGCCGAAGCGTTGATCGTTTCACTCTGGCTGAGGAACTTGTTCACCTGTTCGAGAATCTGGTTGCGAAGGACCCCATTTTCCTTGAGACGTTCGACCATCTGATCGACAGCTTCTCTGAGCGCCTGCTCAACCGTAGCGAAGAGACGCCTCGCCCTGTTTTCCGCCCAGTGCCGCATGTCCTGGACCCACGTTTCGGGGGTCTGCGCGTGCGTGCCCAACTCCGCATTCCAGTAGTCCAATGCCGCCCGAAGCCCTGCTAAGGTCGCCGTGAGAAGCACCGAAGCAAGCAGTTTGAGGATGCGCCCTCTGTTTTGTTCCAGGGACTCCTGCATCCTTGCTTCGATGTCCGGGTGTTCGGGCCCGGGATCAACCTGTGGTTCATGTGCACGCCCATCGGCGGGTAGCGAGTCCAACACCCAACGCAATACGCTTTCATGTATGTCCACTGTCATGCGTCCACCTTACCATTCAAGTTGAAGTACAGCCATTACCCGTACGACGTCCTTCATGGATCAGCCCGCCACGTTGCACGATTTGACATATGTCTGGTTGCGGCTATGCTGCGCAGAGGCGAAGGGGTCATCAGACCGGGCCGGACATCCTGTCGTAACCGGAAACTCATCAACAGCGAGAACGAGGATCCTGTTAATCCTGTCCAAAGAGCCTGAAGAAACAATCTGGACATGATTCACAGCATTCACAGGATGCCAGTCTTTGTGCATGCCCGGAATTGGATCGGAACTGCGGAGGAAGGCCGTGGCACAGTCCTTCAACCAGGCCCTTCGGCCTAACCGCACGCCCGATCACCACCCATATATATGCCCGGCGCGTTGCAGTCGGGGACGGCCGGGACAGGCTACAGATCTGCGAAACCAGGGGTATTTGACTGATAAACGGCCATGAAATGCTTAGTAATCGCGGATTTTCGCGCACAGGGCGATAGGCAGCAATTGAGTATTGCGTCCCCAAAATCGACAAGATCGAACATCGGCATCCCGAGCGCTTCGTGCGCAAGCCCCCCAGCCCCGTTGTTGCCTGACGCGCCCTGGGTCAGCCGGCGTAAGACCCATCGCATGGATAGACCGCCCCAGCCCCCACAAAACACATTCGAACCCGAGGCCCGCGCCATCTCAACAACTGTGGAGATGTTCCCTAGTTGATGAACGAGACTGTCTCAGATTGCTTGACACATTGCGAACCTGCGTGGGACAATGGATAGAAACAAACTGTTATTACTGCGCAAAACGGGTTGTGTTTTACTGGTCCTTTCGGTAGTATGTAGGCGTTCTTGGCTGTTTCGTCGGGTAGTGCAAGAACTTCAACAATAGTCTCGGTAGGGAACGGCCGGAGTGCATAGGGGTCGAGCGTTCTTCGATTTCATGTAATCTGTGCTGAGTTGAAAGGTGAAGGGTGAACAGCGCGCCATGATACCAACGCTGAGACTGCGTGCGGAACAGATACGCGATTTCGCGGCAATAAGGGACTTGGGGCCCGATCTGCTCAACACAATTGTCGACGGCCTGCAAAAACAGGATAGGACATTAATCAAACCAGAACAGTTGAGTGCTGTATTTGACGAGATACTCGGCGAGAAGAGGGCTGCGTCGGACCCGTTGCTACGTCAGTTGCTCTCTGTTTACGCGCTTCGCAGGGAAACCAAGCTTTCCACTCAAGAGGTCTTTCAAAGAATCGCACAGGCAATCCGCCTTGTTCCACATGAACAGGGCTGGACAGAAGAACAGGTTCAGTCGTGGGAAGCTGTTCAGAGGATGCTCGAAAATCTGCTTGATTCAGAGCAATTGGCGATTGTAGCAAAATCGATTGACCTCTCGTATGAGTATCAGAACCTTCTGCGCACTGTTCGCATCATCACCGATATACGTCCAGTGTTCAACATTCAGGCTACAGAGGTGAAAGCAGCAATAGTGACTTTTGTTATGCAATTGTACTTTTACAGCCAAGAAGGGGAGCATAGTCTGACGCTGGCGGTGGATGAATCGGATATAGCACAATTGAAGCTTGAGTGCGAACGCGCGCTCAACAAGGGAGTTAGTGCTCGCAATCACATGCTTAGTCCTCGTAGCGTGCCGACGATCATATCAGGAGAGAAGACAAATGAGTCCTAGCCGATCGAGTGTTCTTGATTTTGGGACGCAGTCTGACTTGGATGAGAACGCGGAGTCCGGCCTTCCGTTAGAAGACACCACGGGTAGGTATGCAGAGCTAGATCGCGCGAGTGCCACAACAATACGGCAATCATTGCGAGATGCTCAAGAAGTGATTGTTCGAATGAACGGTAATGCCTTTAATCGCGGGCGGTTGTATGTGGACGCTACAAGAGAATACCGTCAGATGGCGGACGAGTCCAGGCACAATACTCTCACGCCGATCCTCTCCGGTGTTCGGTCAGGTGCTCAGTATACGTGGCAGGGTTCTGCGGAAGGCCAGTTGGGTCTCCGGATTCGCGGACAAGCCGATGACGCTTCGCTTCGCATACGGCCTTCCGTGCAAGTGTCGGAACTTCTTCACACGATACGCGAATTGGACGAGAGTAATCGACGGGAACTTGCTCGCTCGCCCCTCTTGCGGAATCTGTTGAACGAAGCTAGTGAGACCCGCCAAGCACGAGAAGATGCGACGGTCATTGAAGAACTGAAAGGTTACGTTGAAGAGATCGATGGCGACACAGCATATGTTCGGTTGGAAAGTCCGGAAGGAGAGATTCTCTACGGCCAATATCCGGCAGCCGAGCTCGACGCCAACGGAATTCGGGAACGGAGGAGTTTCTTGTGCCGCGTCACGCGGACGCGCAGCGGCTTAGGTGTGCAATTCCAGGCATCGCGTGATGCGGTGCTTTCAGAGGGCGATGTGGAACGCATATGGAGAGAAGTTGACGCTGCACTAGGGACTGAAGACTCCGACGATGCTTTCTGATGCGTCAGATGGTCGGATTGAGATTCACATTCTAAATGCAGGCGTCGCGTGTGGCGAGAGCATTGTTATTCGGCTTCCACATGGGGGTTACGGCGTTGTTGATTGCTATGCGCGCTCTCTGCGTAATGAGAATACAAACCCTACTGTTGAGTTTCTTCAGCGTCGAAATGTGGACACCATCGAGTTCCTGTGCCTCACACATCCACATTCCGATCACTATCGTGGTATGAGCCAGATTCTTCGCAAGTTTCGTGTGCTGCATTTCTGGCGTTTTGGCGGACTGAGCGCCGGGGAGTTGCGGTGGTTGGCTGGCTATAAGAGGCTTGACGCTGAGCAATCTCGTTGCAGGGGCGCGATTTCTGATGCGCAGGAATTTCAGGACATTCTCAGCCTTGCTAGGAAACTCAGAAAGGGACCCGGCGGACTGCGAGTGACTCTGGTACAGTCAAAGCAGCAATTGTACCCTTGCCCGGTGGATGCAAGCGCTGCTTGTCAGATCTGGGCGTTAGCGCCGTGCGGCAACAGCATATCTGACTATCAGGAAAGACTGAACAGTTGTTTTTCATCTAATAGGGTGTTGCTCAAGACATTACCTCATCGATTCCACAATACCGTGTCTGTAGCACTCTTGGTGAGGTTTGGCCAGACTTGTGTCATATTGGGAGGTGATGTGGAGAAAGCAGGCTGGGGGCATGTGGCCGAAGAGTTCAACGCAGACGCATTGGCCGCGCATGTCGTCAAAGTAAGCCATCATGGGTCCGTTAACGGGTACACCGAGCATCTATGGGAGCACTTCTCTTCTGGTCGTCGTACCGTTGCCGTTGTGACGCCTTATCACAGTCGTGGGTTGCCGCAGCGAGAGGCCCTGGAGCACATTGGAAAGCATGTCGATTCTATACTGACCACTTTTACGCCTACCGAGCCTCGCTCGGTCTCCGCATCTCGGGGTCCGTACCCTTCTCCTTTAGAAAGCCGGATAGCTCTGCGTCAGCTGCTCCAAGCGAGAACCGCCACAGGAGATCGCCCCTTCGGACGTTGCACATTGGTCTACGATGGCTTTGGCGGTTGCCTTGACGTCGAACTGAAGGGAGTGGCTGCGAAGGTACTTAGATGACCGATCCTTTCACCCGGAATTCTCTCCTTGTGCCTCGAATTCGTGACTTGCAGACGAGACGGCCGCTTGCGTAGCGTCGGAGGTGCTTTCGTTGCCGACGCGCTAGACCGCCACGGGTATGTTGTAGAGCTGACAGAATGCGTGGAGTTGCTTGGCGCAGTTGCCGTAGAAGATGACTTGGTGCATGCCTTTGACGTCGCAGACGTCCTTGACCTCGTTGATGGTCATCTCGATGTTTGTGCGACAGCCGCCTGCTGGCGGGATGGGGGGGCAATCGACCACTTCCCCGGTGTAGACGAGCATCTGCGGCGCCTCTCCTGACAAGTAGAGGGCCATGGTCACCTCTTGCCCCTTCGGAAAGAGGACTCGGGGAACACAGCCCCAGCCCGCCTCTGCATGGCTCCTTAGGATGTACGGCTCGGTTGGTGCGCCCGCGCCGTTCATCTTGGACGGGCTTGTGCAATGCGCGCCGAAATAGAGGTTCTTCTCCGTGTCCATGGAGGCATTCTGCTGGAAACCCGGTCGTCCGAAAAGTTCTTGCACCAGCATGAGGGTCAACGTCGCGTTCAGATCGGCTTGACAACCCGCGGGAATCCCTTCGTCCCTCAGAC
>Ga0315277_10006803_pt1 | contig 14874 bp, 16 predicted proteins | sample YL17G05_15_MG_FD_203695 | JGI IMG/M metagenome (GOLD analysis project Ga0315277, IMG submission 203695) | Sediment microbial communities from Yellowstone Lake, YNP, Wyoming, USA - YL17G05_15 | ecosystem: Environmental > Aquatic > Freshwater > Lake > Sediment | place: USA: Wyoming | collected... | reverse complement strand
CAACTTCAGCAAGTGCGTGTCCTTCCTCTGGACTCGTCATGAGGCGTGATCATGGATCCGAATGTCGTATCCGTTTTCGACCTGAGTCCACCAGAGAAACTCCAGTTGGTGGAGGATCTGTGGGACGACCTGGCGGCTGACTCTTCGCAGGTTCCCGTCCACGAGTGGCAGAAGCAGGAGTTGGCCCGACGAAAGGCCAGCCTGCTGAGCAAGCCGGCTTCAGGGCTTTCCTGGGAGGAAGTGAAACGGAGGGTCCGCAGCCGGTATGGCCGCTGAACTTGTTGTCGCGCCAGAAGTAGAACAGGACATCGGCGAGGCGTAATGATGAGTTGAGGTCGAGACCGGCGGCGGGCAATAACTCTTTTGGTGGGGAAAAGCCATGAGGAGCGGAGCCATAAACGAGCTGGAAAAACAGGTCCGGCGGGCCTGTCGGTGGCTGGGGTTTCAGTGGTTCTCGAGCGCGGCTCGGGACGTCCAGGCCAGCGCCCGACGCCGCGTGGGGCATTGGATGGGATCGTGGCGATTTCGCTCAGGTGCGAGGTAGAGGCTATCGAGCGGGTGGAGCCAGGCCGTAGGACGGCGGTGCGGGGCTGGGGCCGCAAGTGTGTGTGACTAAATCGGAAACATCCTGGACTGGTCGTGTGCTGCGATCCGTTGATGGAGTGCGGTCGAACCTGATCTCGAGCCGAGCGCCATGTTTCGCCACGTCCTATGCGTCTTTCCCTATCGACGTACGCGCAGTTCGATGACGTCCTTCCCGCCGTTAGGCTTGGAGTACGTCGCCGCCGCGCTCCGCCCCTATGCCCAACGGATCGATCTGGTCAATTTCCGGCATGAACGCACGCCCAGCACGCAGCCGTTCCTCAGGCCGGAGACCGACTTGGTCTGCTATTCCATCAACTGGCGGAAGGACCTGGAGCTGATCCGCGACGACATCAACGCGTTGCCGCCGGGGGTGATGACGATCTTGGGCGGGCGGACGGCGACGGAGGATCCGCGTTATTGGCTGGAGGCATGTCGGCACGTGGACGCCGTGGTCTGCGGCGATGGCGAGCAGGCGATGGCCGAGATCGCCGAGGGGCGCGCCTGGCCGGAGGTCGCCGCCCTGGTCTACCGCGGGGACGACGGCCAATTGCTGCACAATCCGCCCCGCGTCAACGTGCCGCTGGACGACGAGCTGATGCCCGCTCGCGAGTTGCGTCGGCATTCGTACTACCTGACGAGCAAGGGCGTGAGCACGGGGATCAAGATGGACAAGGTCGCCGGGTCGCGCGGTTGTCCGTTCAACTGCAAGTTCTGCAGCTTCGCGCTCAACCCCTGGGGCGTGAAGCGGCCCTGGGCGCCGCGGTCGCCCGAGTCGATTGTCCGTGAGATCGAGCAGATCGACGCCGACCTGATCTTCTTCGTTGACGACCTGTTCACGCATCAGCCGGACCGGGTCGCCGAGATCTGCGACCTGTTGATCGCCAAGAGGATTCGCAAGCACTACATCGTTAACGCCCGGCTGGAGATCGCCAAACGCCCCGACGTCATCCGCAAGATGGAGCAGGCCGGGTTCCTCGCCCTGCTGATCGGCGTCGAGTCGACGCAGGACGCGACGCTCAAGTCGATGAACAAGGGGTTCACCGTCGAACAGATCCGCCAGCGATTCGAAGTGCTCCGCAAGTCGAAGATGATCATCAACGCCTATTTCATCGTGGGCAACATCGGCGAAACCGAGGAGCAGATGCTCTCCACCGCGTCGTTCGCCCGATCGATCGGCGTGGATCTGATCCACGTCTCCAGGTTGCGCAACGAGCCGTACTCGGGTCTGAGCGAGCTGGTCGAGCGGACGCCGGGCTACCACATCGACGCCGAGGGCTTCGTCTATAGCGACGACTACTCGGCCCAGCACATCGCCAACCTGCGCAAGCTGATCGACAGGCGCTTTCACAGCCCGCTGCACGTGGCGGGCGTGGTGATCAAGCTGTCGCGGATTCTGCACCCGCGCGTAAAGGCCAAGGCGGCGCTGACGATCCCCGTCTTCCTGACGCTGCTCATCGCCACGCAGGCGGCCCAGAAGGTGCGCAGGTGGATGGGCAAGCCGGCGAGCTGACGGGCCTGGTGCCTCAGACCGGCGCCTTGCCGTGGCGTGTTCTTGCCGTTGCTATCTGCAAGAACGGCCTTGCTGCGACTCGCGCAATCTGAGATCCTCGTGCCCTTCTCGTGGCTCTCACAAAGAGGTGCTGCAATGGCGTTTTACACCAAATTCCCCAAATCCCGCAAAGCCCGGAATCTTCCGCAACAAACCGACGAATTCGTGTCCGGGAAAAAGGGGACAGGTCCAATTTGCCGGAACGGCCCGAAGGGTGCTTCGCACAAATTGGACCTGTCCCCTTTTTCCTCCCAGGATCGTGCAAGTTCATTTAGTTGCCCTGGACCTTGTCGCTGATCGGCAGGTCCTTGTGCGGCAAGACATCAGGGACGACGTACACCGAGGTGGTGAACTTGAAGGGCTCCCGGCCGCCGCTGTCGTAGGTCAACTCGACGAAGAACGCGGTCCAGCCGTTGGCGGGCGGCGAAACCTTGGCGACGTAGTTTCCGCCGCCCTGATCCAGAAGCGGAGAGTTCTTGAACACGGGGCCGATCGTTTCCAGACGGAAATCACGAGACTTGGCCGCCGTGGCCTGCCAGAGGGACACCTTCTGGGGCTTGTCCTTGGCCGCCACCCGGATCGAGCCGTCGGGCGCCAGTTGCCATGAGAAGTCCGGCCGCGGTGTGCCCCCAAGGAAGGCCCGATAGAAGGCCAGGATGCTCTCGAGCGCGTCGGAGTCTTTCAGGGAGTGATCGGCGTTGGGGACGTAGCGGAGGTGTTTTTCGCCGGGGAGGTCGGCGAAGTAGAACTGCGACGAGTCGGGCAGGAAGAACTGGTCGCCCGTGGCGTTGACCAGGTACTTCGGCAGGGTGAGCCGATCGCGATACAGGTATGGATCGACGGTCTGGAGCAGGGTGAGGCACTCGGGCGTGCCCATGCGTTGGGGGATGCGGTGGCGGACGTAGTCACCGATGGCGGGGGCCCAGAACCCGTAGGCGGCGTGATGGTGCAGCATCGAGGGCTGCACGTTCAACACGTCGATGACAATCGGCACGATGGCCACCACCCGGCGATCGACCGCGGCCGTGAGCCAGGTGGTCCAGCCACGTTTTGAGGCCCCGGCGACGACGAACCGCTGGACGTCCAGCTTGCCGGCGTCCGGGCGGGCGAGCAGCGCTTGAACCGTATCCATGGCCCGCACTGCGCTCTTGGTCATGGGCAACTGCGCGATCCAGGTGTGGTCGCCGGTGGTCAAGAACTTGTCCCAGGTGTAGGCGATCAGGTCGTCTTCAACGCGCGGCTGGCCGTCGCCGCAGAAGACCAGCGGCTGATTGGGGACCGTTCCCAGTTGGGCGACCACCGAGTTGCTGCCCAGCGCCAGGGCCTTGACCTCTTCGCTGGCCTTTTGGGGCGCCTGATCGCCGTTCTTCCCTCCGCTGATGAACAGCATGGCGGTGTTGGATCGTGCCCCGTCGGGTTTGACGACGACCAGCCAGTGTTTCCACTCGGTGCGATCCACGTCGGCCGCGGTCCGCCAGTTCTGCGAGGTCATGTCGACCACGTAGGTGGTGAAGCCTTTCCCCGGCAGGGTGTTTACCAGTGTCCAGCGGTAGCTTGGATCGGGCTGTTTCACGTAGCGGTCCAGCGCGGTCTGCGTCGCCGGCTCGGCAGCATGGGCCGCCGTGACCGCAACGGTCAACAACCAGAACAGATTCACCAGGAGCTTCATCGCACGGTGGGTCATAGCAGTTGCTCGCAAAAAAGAACAGGATTCCGGACAAGTTCAGGCCCCAGCCAATCCTGGAGTCTCCACGGGCCGCCAGTCTATCCCAACCGGCCTGAAATGACAACCATCCCCCGGGAGCTTTCCACCGAAGCCGCCGCCTCTCAGGAGGGGCTGGAGAACAACCTCCCCATTGCCGCCAGTCGTAGGCATCACGCTCCGCGTGATGGGAACCCGCCAGGCGGAGGAAACCGCTGCCTTTCCGCTCATCACGCGGAGCGTGATGAATACTCTGGGGAGTTATCCTTCGGTTGCCGCTCAGTACTTCACCCGCCAGCGGACGTTAAAGAGCCAGAGCATCGACCAGAGCAACGCGACGGCGGCCATCACGTAGAAGGTCAAGAAACCCCAGAACACCGGCCAATTGGCCGGCCGGGTGACGTCGCCCGGACTGAGCGGGAGGCTGAAGGCGGCGGCCAGCGGGCTGGTGAAGGTCAGTTGGCCGATCACCTCGGTGACCGGAGCCGTGCGGAAGAATAATTGGGCAAACCACTCCACCGCCACCGGCACGGCGAACAGCAGCATGATCGCCAGGTAGGAAGTCATCATGGCCACCGAAGTCTTCCGGAAGACCACCGAGCAGAACATCGCCAGCGTGGTCGTGGTCAGGCTCGTCAGCGCGATGATCGCCACGTAGCCGAACATCGTGACCATGTCGTTCCAGTAGGTCCAGGGCGGTAGCAGGCACGCCAGCAACAGCGGCCAGACCAGGAAGCTGGTCAGCACGCTGGAGATCCGCAGGCTCGAAAGCAGCTTGCCCCAGAGGATTTGCCAGGGCGAAACGGTGGTGCACAACAGCAGCTCGAGCGTCTGGCGTTCCCGTTCGCCGGTGATGCTGCCGGCGGCGAAGACAGGGCCGACGAGCATGTTGAACAGCAGCACGTAGCCCGTGTACCAGGGGGCCAGGCGGGGCACCATGTAGAGGCAGACGGCCATCAAGGGCAGGGCCAGGAACATGCTCAACTGGATCACCAGCCGGAGCATCAGGGTGCCCTGCCCAAACAGCTCGCTCCGCATTTCCTTGTCGTAGACCGGGTTGACGCGGTCGGCCATCAGGTCGGTCCGCTTCGGGGGCGCGAAGAGCTTGTCGGGAAACTGGTCGCTGCGGATGACCATGCCCACGGCCGTCTTCTGTTCCAGATCCGGGTCGACCACGTCCTGGGCTTCGCTGCCCACGTCGGGCGGGTGGAGCAGCCGGCGGCTGGTGGCGGCGAACAACACTCCGCAGAGCACCAGGCATCCCAAGGGGAACACTCCGGCCAGCATCCAGAGCCGGAACACGGCCAATTCGGCGGCCGCCCGAAAAAAGAGCACGCCGAACAGAGCCATGGGCAGGATGATCAGGTAAGACACCACCAGGGCGGCGATGGTACGGCTGAAGTAGCTGCTGGCCGTCAGGCAGATCATACCGAAGGTGATCACCGAGGCGGCCATGGCCGTATAGGTGGCCAAGACCTCCCAGAGCGACACGCCGCCCAGCGGCAGGCAGAGCATCACGATCGGCAGCGAGGCGAAGACCAGCACGGCCAGGTGGCAGAGCGAGGCCAGGAGTTTTCCCAGCACGATGGCCCCGGGCCGGATGGGGCTGGCCAGGAGCATCTCGTAGGTCCGCCGCTCCTTCTCGCCGGTGATCGCCCCGCCGGCAAAGCTGGGGGCCATCAGCGACATCAAGATGTACTGGCCCAGGAAGAAGAGGTTGACCAGTTGGACGGCCTCCTTGGGCTTGCTGGTCAGGTCGAGTCGTTCCTGGGGCGGCCAGGCCACGTAGACCACCAGCCCCAGCAGCGCGATGTAGGCGAACAGCAGCACGAACGCCCGCGTCATGCGGAGGTTCACCAGCAGCTCGCGTTGCAGGACGGGGTTTTCCAGCAGGAACATGGCGGAATGCTGAATGCTGAGTGCTGAATGCTGAATGATGAAGGCAGAATGCAGAACGGCAGTCATGTGGCGTGTGTGCTACGAAGACCACACGCACCATCATCGCCATTCCACATGGATTCTTCCAGGTCGCATGCCGCAGACAACAATCACGCGATTATCCTCAGGATACCGCTGTTGCTTAAGCAAGACCAGGGACTGAATGATCGAAGCGTGATCGGTCTCCTTGAATTCATTCCAGAGTGCGGGATTGGAGTCTTCGAATTCGGAAAGGATCGTTCTGTATTGTGTTAGTGCATCCAGATTGCCCAGAGACTTGTTCCATGCCACGTGGACAAACAACAGTGCCGCATGAGCGGCTTCGGTCGACGGTACCGAATCCGGCGAGCGGAGCAGTGTCTTGGCGAGGTCAAGGAGTCTCGCTGACAGTTTCATGGTGCGTGCTTACTTGCTATGAGCCGCCGCCGCGTGACGGCTTAAACTGTGTGGCGATTCTGGGCAAATCTGAATGCTGATTGCTGAATGCTGAATGCTCAATGACGGGTGATCGGCTTCGGGCGGTGGAGGGGCGCTGTGGGTGCTGTCAGGAATGAGGTGCGGCCACGTGTTGGGCCAATTGCCTCGCGTGCTCGGAACCCCGAGTCTGGAAGAGCCTGCGGACGGCGCCAACATCACCGAGGCTCCTGAAGTCGGACTTCCAGAGGGCGGAATAGTCCGACGAGGGTATTTCGCCGACTACCTCTTGCAGCACGAGCCGATCTCCCGCGAACACGACGATACCGTTGTCATCTGCCGGGTTACCGTAGCCGTGAAAGCCGTAGCGGATAAGCAGACTCCTGAAGTTGTCAAGCAATCTGGAGTGTCGTTCTCTCTCTGCCGGCCACCTTGAGCCCCACTCGGCACCTGTCCCATAAGATTTCTCCCACGTTTGGCAGTAATGATACCGGAACAATGCTACCAGTTCGTGCGACGTAAGTCTCTTGTTCTTAGGGATGACCTTCCAGGGCGGGCTGTTGAGGATCTCGCGGCCGAACTCTCTCTGGAGGTACGCAATGGTCTTTGATTCGGGAGCGACACCCGAAAGGAGTAATCTCGTTCCCGGGCGGAGTCCAACGCAGAGGAGAGTCGGTCCGAACCAGAGCGCGATCCGCCAGTTGCAGGTGATGTAGATTCCTGCACCGAGGTTGCCTCCGCTACAGCATTGCTCGCCGTCTTGTTCGTTAAGCCGAACTCGGAAGCCCTTGCGGGCAATGGACTCAGCTCTGCCGAGAGAGGTCCCGTGGTAGAACACGTGGTTGCGGAAATCGCTGAGGAAGTCGTCGTTCATGGGTGTTTCGCAGGACGTGGGCATATCTGGTGTTTGGCGCCGGTGCGGCGGGTGCGCGGGCCTCTTATTCGTTCAGCTTCTGGCCGATGCTTGGAGGAAGTTGAGCCTCCAGTGTGGGGTGGGCTTCCACCAGGCGCATGATGTCGGCCAGGTCCTTTTGTCTCTTGCTGCGGCGTCGTGACTTGTCCAGATAGGCCCAGACCTTTCCTTGGAGCACGTCTGTTACCGACGCGACTCGCAACGGGTAGCCAAGCACCTCCTTCTGAACAGCCCGAGAGAGGAATTCCTGGTATCGGGGATCGGTCTGAAGCTGGATTCGCAGATCGGACTTCTCGCTGGTAAGATTGACGCGATGTTCGAGCTGCTCGACCTTCAAAGCTTGGGCGCGAGCGGCAGCCGTCACCGCGTCGACCTTGTCTGCCGTCACGATCACATCCACGTCGAGGCTGACGACCGGTTCTGCATAGGCGCTCACGGCCAGGCCGCCGATAACACAATATGCCGAACAAGTCTTGGCGAGTATTTCCAGTAGCAGTTGCAGAATATCCGTCTCGCCATGTGCGACTGCGTTCATGAACTTCTTGCCGGTCACTTTCTTGCTCTTTCTCGCGAACGGTATGGCGTTCACCTGCGGGCCGCGAGCCGGACCGTCAGGTGCAACGCGCCGTGAGGCCGCCGTTGGCCCTTGAGGATCGATCGGTAAATGCGCTGCTCAATTGATCACTGCTGAAGGTGCTTCTGAACGATGTTCCGAACGTCGTTTACCTCGAAGCCATACTTCGTGCGCAGTCTCCCTAAACGCTCGTCAGTGGACAAGTCGAGCGGCAGACCGAGTTCCTTCAGGATTACTGACGCAGGGACCCCAGTGCGTTGCTCGACCTCGCGCAATGTCATTGAGCCATTGATCTGGTACGTCGAACCTGTTGGCTGCTCGCCTGAGCGCATTCTGTGTGGCGGCTCGCCCGTGTGCTCCACCTGACCGAGGAACGGCGCGGCTGCGAGCCCAGCGAGAGCCAACACGCCGACTATCGCAAGAGCGACTCGAACGCCCGATCCTTCGCGAGGGCGCCCTTTGACCATGCAGACGATCCAACGCCAGTGGAGAAACAGATGCAATGCCAAGTCACCCATCAACGCCACGGCGATCCAAAAGTGTATCTGGCCCCACTCGTGGCGATCCATTCGCCACAATGTGCTGAAGTGTCCGGACCCTGGCGGCAGCACGTACCGAAGCAGAACTCCAGTTGCGGTGAGAAACACGAACGCTAAAAACGCCACGGCGTCAACAAGGAAGTCCACGCTCGGTCTGCGCATTGGGTGTTACACCTCCGCCGATCTGTCGGCCTGAGAACCACTATACAGCGGGCACGGGAGCTTTGCATTGAGATGTTCGCATCCGCACACGACGCGATATGCTAAAGCATAACCTACCGCTCGACCGCGTTCAGCATTCAGCATTACGCCACCGCTCCTTTGGTGACCAGCATAAACACGTCCTCCAGCGTCGGTTCCTTCTCCGCAAACGAGTGCATGCGGACCCCGTTGGCGATCAGCTTCTCCAGCAGGCTGGCCACCTGGTTGTCGTCGGCGGCCAGCTCGACGGTGACCTGGTTGTTTTCGATCTGCACGTCGCGGGTCTCGGGCTGGCTGCGGATGATCGAGATGCCGGCCTCGGCGTTTTCCAGGAATTTTATCTTCACGATGCGATTGCGGCGGATGCGGTGATAGACCTCTTCGATAGGGCCGTGCATCAGCAGTTTGCCGCGTTCGATGATGCCGATCGAGGTGCAGCAGTCGGCCAGCTCCGTGAGGATGTGGCTGGAGATGAGGATGGTCTTGCCCATCCGGCGAAGCTCTTTCAAGAGGGCCTTCACTTCGATCCGTGCCCGGGGATCGAGGCCGCTGGCCGGCTCGTCTAAAATCAGCACCGGCGGGTCGTGGACCAGGGTTTTGGCCAGGCAGAGGCGCTGCTTCATACCGCGGGAGAGCGTGTTGACGAAGGCAGTCCGCTTGCTGGTCAGATCCAACAGCTCCATCACGTCGCTGATGACCTGCTTGCGGTGGGCGCGGGGGATCTGGTAGGCCACGGCGAAAAAGTCGAGGAATTCCCAGACCTTCATGCCGTCGTAGACGCCGAAGGCGTCGGGCATGTAGCCGACGCTGCGACGGACGGCCAGGGGGTCGCGGCTGACGCGGTGTCCGTTGACGATCCCATCGCCGCCGGTGGCCTTCAGCAGCGTGGCCAGGAAGCGGATGGTGGTGCTCTTACCGGCCCCGTTGGGCCCGATGAAGCCGAACATCTCCCCCGGCCCGATCTTGAGGCTCAGGCTGTCGACTGCCAACAGATCGCCGTAGAGTTTGGTGAAGTTGATGAGTTCGATCATGGGGGGAGGGATTTAGGATTTAGGATTTAGGATTTGGGATTTCGGATTTCAGATTTGGGGATTGGGAACTAGGGTTGCGGGTTCACGGCAAACGCCCGCGGACTGCGGTCCGCGGGGGCGGCTGGGGATTTCGGATGTAGGATTTCGGATTTCAGATTTGGGGATTCTGCATTCTGCATTCTGACTTCCCGGGTCCCGAGCCCCGAATCCCGAGTTCCGATCACGTTTTGCCACAACGCAACGTGCTAGCTTTACGGTTCGAGTATATCTCATTCGTCGGGGAGCTTCTTGGCGTCGACGTCGGTTTCGGAGCCGGCGGGAAGGCCCGTTTCCAGGAGATTCTTGTCCGGTTGGGGGTCCTGGCCGAAGGGATATTTCAGATGGGCCACGACCAGCGTGGCAAACCTGGCCTGCGGGGCGGCGGGCCGGACGTCCAGCCCGGGGATCTGCTCGTCGAGCCAGGCGACCAGCCGGACCTGACCGGGAAGTAGTTGCCCGACATCCTGGGACACCTCGATCAGGCTCAACTGTCTGAGTTGTCCGACGAGCTTGAGACTACTAGACACCGGCTTCAACGGGGTCTCCTTCAGCAGCGTGCCGCCCTGCTGCGGGTTCCATAACGGTTTGCCGGCGGACGTTTTCGAGAACGGGCTGAAGCTGAAGGGGACGGTGGCACCCGGGGCAAGCGGCCGGTCTAGGGAGGCGGTCCAAAGGAGGTCCGAGTCGTCCTTCTTGACCACTCCCACGTCGCGGAGCGTAAGCCGCGTGTGGTTGACCAATTGGAGTCTGCCGCCGGGGGTCTCGACCAGGGAGAGAGGCCCGCCCAGGTCGACCATCTGCTCGCTGTGGATCAGGCCCGTGGAGTTGGATTGCACGGAGTAGCCCGTCAGGCTGGCGTCAGTGCCGCGGCGGAACAGCAGCGTGCGGCGATCGCGCATGTCGGCCTTGCTGGGGTCGTCAACCTCGGGAAACGGCAGCACCAGGGCGCTGGGGTCTTCAAAGCGGAGCTCGTAGCGGGTGGTGAGCGAGGTGTACAGAGCGCTGTAGCGGGTGACGTGGGCGCGGGGATAATCGCCTTGGAGTTCGACGACCGTGATCTCGGTCCGCGAGCGGGCGAAGCCGATGTCGAGCTGCGCCATGCGGACCACAACGAGCGTACAAGCCACGGCAATGGCAGGGGCCGCCGCCCAGGCCCATTCCACCCGATTGATCAGCCGAAACAGGGCCCAGTTGGCCGGCACCAGCACCAACAGGTATCCGGCCACCATCCAGACCACGAAACTCCGCTTGGGGATTTCGATCTGGGCGGCGTTTTGCAGGGTGGTTCGGGCGGAATCGGCCACGGGGTTGAAATCGTTCCAGCCGGCCACGCCAGGACCCTCGGAGCTTGCCAGGGGGCTGGAGAGGTCCCAGTCCGTTTTCCGCGAGTACGGATCACTGCTGGCGACGTCGGGCAGATACGTGCCGAACCCCACGTTCTTTCCATCCGGCGACAACGCGCACATATCGCGGCTGAAATAGCGGAGGTTGCAGACGCAGCCGGCGTCGAGGCGGAGGTGGTCGTCGGCCCAGTCGACCTCCCACTCACCGGAGCTGCCCTGGGTGAATTTTCGCGGGGGCCGGCGGAGGAGGAAGGCGTTGAGGATCTCGTCCGTTACCGGCCAGGACCTCAGCGCCCGACTGCTCAGCCCGAAGGCCGAGACGACGACCCGTCCCCGACCGACGCGCCGTTCGACCAACAGCCCGCCGGAACCGGGCATCGACTGGGCCTCGGCGTGGAGCTGGAGCTTGACGCCGGTCCAGTCTTTCGGGGGCAGCAAGCTCCGCGCCGACTTGCCGGACCATTTTTGTAGGGGCTCGAAATCGCCTTGGGTCAACTGCCGGGCACCGGGGGCGGCGGTGGCCGGCAGGTAAGGCGCCAGAAAACTGCCGCTGAGCTTCTCGAGCGTGCCCGGCCCGCTGAGGATCAACTGGCCTCCCCAGTGAAGCCATTCGAGCAATGCCTGCTGCTGGGGCTGGTCCAGGGCGTCCGGCGCTGCGTCGTCCCAGAGCACGCAGGCGATGCTGGTCCACCAAAGCCCGTAGGGCGGCAGAGGCAACCGGCGCTGCGGGTCGGGTTTTTCGGCGCCGATCAGGGCCACGTTGTAGTACGGTTTGGTGGGGTTGCCGCCGAACTCATCCGTGGGAGGTCCGACCGAGGCGAGCGATTTCAGGTAGGCGTAGTTCTCCGGTAGGCTGGCGATCACCACGAGATGATACTGATAGGCGGGCATCCGGCTCAGGAGGTTGGGCCCTTGCCAGGCGCGGCGGCCGCCGTTGCGCCAGTTCAGCCGGCAGGAGGCGGCGGGGAAGGGATGGGTGGGAGGGACGAAAAAGATCGCCTCGAAGGGCTTGGGCCGCTGCCGCTTTCCGAGGGTGACCTGGGAGGAGGTGGTCAGGTCGAAGGGCGTGCCTTGAAGGGGGATTGCCTCCCCCTTGCCGTCGGTGACCACGATCTCCAGGTCGCCGACGAAGTCGAAGTTGTTGGCCTTGGCCTCCAAGGTGGCCGCGGTCCAATGGCCCGGCTTGTACAGGGCGCCAAGGGGCTCCGAGCGGCCCGCCGTGAGCCTACTGGTCGGTCGGGCCATCAGCCGATCGACCTCGAAGTCGGGCTTGGGCTCTTCCTTCTTCTTGGCCCGCTCTTCGGCAAGCTTCTTTTCGCGATCCTTCTCGGCTTGGGCGGGGTCCTTGCGGCATCCGCCGCAACCAGGGACGGAGGCCAGGAGCGCCAGGCCCAGTGCCAGGCAGACCAACCCCCGCGGCAGTAACCGGGCATGGCTAGAGCCGCTTGCCTCGTTTTCCGGAGAACTGGCCATCGTCGCAAAGCCCCCTCTCCGTGTCGCCCCCTCCCCATGAGTTTAGGCGGTAGCGGCGGCGGGGAAAAGCGGGGTGGGGGCCGCACGGGGGGTGAGAAATGCCCTGCACCATCGCACGCCGCCTATGGGGCATGAGGAGCTAGAGACTGGGGATTAGGGATTGGGGATTAGGGACTGATTGATGCAGAACTTCGCCAGCAGCTCGGGATCCGGTTCCACGCCGAGGCCCGGCTCGGACCACAGCCGCACCCGCATCTTTCCGTCCGGCTGGTCGCGGACCGGCAACAGCGGCTCGGCCAGGTCCTGCTCCAGGAGTTGATCGCTCTGGAAGAAATCGGCCGGGTAGGTGCAGTTGGCCTTGGCGGCCAGGGCCAGGCTGATGCGGGCGCCGATTGCGCTCTGCGGCACCGCCCCGACGTAGCAGACGACCGACTCCCGCCCACAGGCGTCGTGGATCGCCACGGCCGGGGTGAGCCCACCTACCCTGCCCGGCTTGAGATTGACGTAACGGCAGCTCTTCAATTCGAGGGCCATGTCGGCCTGGGCGGGCGTGGTGATCGACTCGTCCAGGCAGAGGGGTGTGCGGATCGTGTCCTGGACCATGGCGTGTCCGACCAGGTCGTCGGGCGGCAGCGGCTGTTCGATCATGGCCAGGCCGAAGTCGTCCAGCCGGCAGAACATCTCCATGTAGTCCAGGCTGAGGGCCCCCTCGACGTCGATGTGCAGGGTCTCCAGCGGAAATTCCTTGCGGACGAAGTCGACCATCTGCACCTCCCAACCGGGGCGGAATTTGAGTTTCACCCGGGCGAAGCCGGCCTGAAACGCCTGAGTGAGGGCGGCGTGGAAATCGTCGATCGAGTCCATCCGGTCGAAGGTCAGTCCGACCTCGACGGCGTCGTGTTGGCCGCCGAGAACTTGGTGCAAGGGGCGGCCCTGCCTCCGCGCGCTGAGGTCCCACCAGGCGGTGTCGAGGGCGGCCTTGGCGAAGCGGTTGCCGCGGAACGGCTTGAGGCGCTCGGCAAGCTGATCGCCCGACTCGATCCAGGCCCCCTTCAGCGCCGGGGCCAGCCAATCTCGCAGGCAGGCGAACACACCGGCGGCCCACTCCTCGCCCGCCAGAGGCGCGTTGCCGGGGCTGGCCTCGCCCCAGCCGGCCGCGTCGCCGCTTTGCATCCGCACGAGGACCGTTTCGAGCGTATCTAGCTGCCTTCCGGCCGCTTGCAGCGGCTGACGGAGCGGCAGGGCGACGTGGAAGATTTCGATGGAGTCGATTTGCATGGCTCTTCACTCCGCAAACATCTCCTGCAAGACCGCCAGTGCTTCGGTCGCCGTCCTTCGGCTGATTCTTCCCAGCTTCTTCACCAAGCGAACCGAGTCGACCGTCCTGAGTTGGTCCAACACAATCTGGCCTGACTTGCCCTGGAACCTGCAGGGAATCCTGGTGGGATAGGGTCGTCCTCTTGTCGTCATAGGAGCGACGATGACGGTGCGAATGTGACGGTTCATCTCGTCCGGCGAGACGACCACGCACGGGCGGGTCTTTTTTATTTCGTGGCCGAGTGTCGGATCGAGATTGACCAGGTAGACCTCGAAACGGCTGATTACCATTCCCACTGGTCCCCTTCCCAGAGCGTCGGAAGATGTGTCTCGCCGGCGAGCAAGACGTCGTCGCCTTTTCGGGCCATGTCTTTGAACGCTGCGGACCACCCTGCCCTAGGCCGACCGGCCGGCACGATAATCAGACGATTGTGCTGAACCTGGATTTCGACTTCTTCCCCAAGGCCCGTCTCCTTCAGCAGCGGTTTGGGTATGCGGATACCCTGGGAGTTGCCGATTTTCACGATTCTCGCTTTCATTATCAACGCACCTCGCTCGTGTAATTACATTGTAGCCACATCTTGGGTGAGTGTCAAATCTGCTTTGGGAACGAGCATCGCGAGTCTCAGGAACCCTGGCGGTCAGGTCCACCTGCCGGCAGCGTTGGCAAATCCTTGTCGCGGTGCTTTCGGCGAGAAGTCGTTTTCGACACGTCCATCAGACGCCTTCCGCAGCCTCGGCGCTCAGACAGGCAAGTCGTTTGGGCCACCTGCACCCCGGCTTCGTGCCACTGCTAAGGTGCTATCTGCTCGAAGGAAAAATGCGGGATATCCGCTCTATCCCGGGCGTGCTCGACCGTAATGGCGGAGATATTTCCATCCTTGTCGATGTCAAGTTGCGTATCCTGATCCAAGTCCCTTGTCTGTGATACTTCTGCCGCTCTGAACTCTATGTAAAGCGTGTCTGTATCCTGAAAATACTTGATTCTCATGGCTCGAACCCCCGATCGAAGAACGCATTATGTACTGTCTCCCCGTCGGGGAGCAACTACCCGTAAGTATCTGTTCTGCATTTCCTCAATCCGCGCCCACCGCCGCAGAGGATGTCCCTTTGACAGTTGAAAAGAGGAAGGCGATTCCTGAGGTTGTCCCTGTCGTAGTTGAAATAGAAAATGGCGGTTCCTCAGGTCCAGGCGGTGTAGCCTGGACCGCTTTCGACCAAGAAAGGAGAAACCGCCATGAGGAAAAGGTACACGA
>Ga0315277_10006801_pt1 | contig 14876 bp, 10 predicted proteins | sample YL17G05_15_MG_FD_203695 | JGI IMG/M metagenome (GOLD analysis project Ga0315277, IMG submission 203695) | Sediment microbial communities from Yellowstone Lake, YNP, Wyoming, USA - YL17G05_15 | ecosystem: Environmental > Aquatic > Freshwater > Lake > Sediment | place: USA: Wyoming | collected... | reverse complement strand
CGGCCCGCAGGCCCGCTGGCTTTGTTGCTCGCTCCTCACATACCACCTCGGGTATAGCTCGTCGCTCGCGTCTCGCCAGCGGGCCTGGGGGCCAGCAGCAAAAAGCCAAGTAATTCTTGCGCGAGCCCTTAGAAGGGCCAGCTTGGCCTTGAGGTTCTCGGTCTTTTTGTAGTCGCTAGAAGCACGGCGCAAGCCCGCGATGTCGCTTGCTGCAATCATGGATACCCTCTCCACATTCGCAGCAAACTCAGTTCAATCGTCAATCGTAAATCGTCAATCCTTGTGGGCGTCTACAGGAGGGCACGTGCAGATCAGGTGCCGATCCCCATACACATTGTCGATGCGCCCCACGGCAGGCCAGAATTTGAACTCTCGTGTCGCCGATGAAGGAAATGCCGCCTGTTCGCGCGTATAGGGATGCTTCCAATCCGAGGAAGCCAGCGCCTCCGCCGTGTGCGGGGAATTCTTGAGAACGTTGTCCTGGGCGTTGGCCCTTCCCTCTTCGATTTCCGCAATTTCTTTGCGAATGCCGATCATTGCCTCACAGAAGCGGTCGAGCTCCTCCCTGGACTCGCTTTCCGTCGGCTCCACCATGATCGTACCCGCAACCGGGAAGGAGACCGTTGGAGCGTGGAAGCCGTAGTCCATCAGGCGCTTCGCGATGTCCTCCACCTCGATGCCGGCGCTCTTCTTCAGGGCGCGTACATCCAATATGCATTCGTGAGCGATAAATCCGTGATCTCCCTTGTATAAGACCGGGTAGTAGGCATCGAGCCTCTTAGCGATGTAGTTTGCGTTGAGGATCGCCGACTTGGTAGCTTCCGTCAGTCCGTCTGCGCCCATCATGACGATATAGACCCACGAAATGGGCAGGATGCTGGGACTTCCCCATGGGGCCGCGGACACGGCGCCGATTCCTTCCTCCCCGCCCACCCCAATCACAGGATGGTTCGGCAGGAAGGGGGCAAGATGCGCCTGAACTCCGATGGGGCCCATTCCGGGACCGCCACCGCCGTGCGGTATGCAAAATGTTTTATGGAGATTCAGGTGGCAAACGTCGGCGCCGATCTCTGCCGGACGGCACAGTCCAACCTGCGCGTTCATGTTGGCGCCGTCCATGTAGACTTGCCCTCCGCAGGAATGGACAATCGCACAGATCTCCTTGATCGCCTCCTCGAAAACGCCGTGCGTGGAAGGATAGGTGACCATCAAGCCCGCGAGATTCTGCGCATGCAGTTCGGCCTTGTCCTTCAGATCGGGCACATCGATATTGCCTTTATCGTCGCACTCAACCACGACAACCTTCAAGCCGGCCATCACGGCACTGGCCGGATTCGTCCCATGCGCCGATTGAGGAATCAGGCAGACGTCGCGATGCGCCTCGCCTCTCTTCTCGTGATACCGGCGGATTACCAGAAGCCCCGTGTACTCTCCCTGGGATCCCGCGTTTGGCTGAAGTGAAATTGCGGCAAAACCGGTGATCTCCGCAAGCCATTGCTCGAGCTGGCAGAACATCTCCTGATATCCAGGCGTCTGGTCAAGCGGGACAAAGGGGTGGATCCTGCTGAACTCCGGCCAGCTCACCGGAATCATTTCGGCAGCGGCATTGAGTTTCATCGTACAGGAGCCGAGCGGGATCATCGCGGTGTTGAGCGAAAGATCCTTGATTTCGAGCCGGTGCAGGTAGCGCAGGAACTCCGTTTCGGAGTGATAGCGATGGAAAACCGGGTGGGTCAAGTATTGGCTTTTTCTGACCAGGGCTTCCGGCAGTTCCGGCGTCACACTACCTACTAGATCCTCGATTCTGAGGTTTAGCGGCTTTTCGAAAGCGAATATGGAAAGGAGATCCTCGAGGTCCGCCGCGGTTGTGGTCTCGTTCAAACTGATTCCAACCGCGCCGCCGCCCAGCGGGCGCAGATTGATTTCGCGGGCCAGAGCCGCCTTCACGACTTGGTCAAGGCTGCAGCCCTTCAGGTCCACGCGCAGCGTGTCGAAAAACGGATCAGGGCCAACGACATGGCCAAGCCGCTTGAGTCCTTCCGAGAGAACGGCCGTGAGCAGGTGTATCCTTTTCGCGATCCTCCTCAATCCTTCCGGGCCGTGGTAGACCGCGTACATGCCCGCAATGATTGCGAGCAGGACCTGAGCAGTGCAGATGTTGCTCGTGGCCTTATCGCGACGAATGTGCTGCTCGCGTGTCTGAAGTGCAAGGCGCAGCGCGGGCTTGCCATGCACATCTTTGGAAACGCCCACCAGCCTTCCGGGCATTTGCCTCTTGTAGGCTTCCCGCGTCGCGAAATAGGCCGCGTGAGGTCCGCCATAGCCCAGCGGAACGCCGAAGCGCTGCGTGTTGCCGACGGCGATATCGGCGCCAAACTCTCCCGGCGGCGACAGCAGGGTGAGCGCCAGAAGGTCGGCCGCAACTGTCACCAGAGCCCCGGCCTCGTGGGCTCTTTTTACAAAAGCCGCGTAATCGTGAATGGAGCCGTCACTCGCAGGGTATTGGACCAGGACGCCGAAAACGGGAAGGCTGAAATCGAAAGTCTCGTGATTGCCCACCAATACATCGATACCCTGAGCACGGGCGCGCGTCTCGACTACGGCGATTGTCTGGGGATGGCAAGCTTCGGAGATGAAAAAGGTGTTCGCTTCTCCTTTGTGCAAGCCGTAGCTCATATGCATGGCTTCTGCGGCAGCGGTAGCTTCATCCAGCAGGGACGCGTTGGCAATATCCAGGCCGGTGAGGTCTGTAATCATCGTCTGGAAGTTCAACAGCGCCTCGAGCCTCCCCTGCGAGATCTCCGGCTGGTAAGGAGTGTACTGGGTGTACCATCCGGGGTTTTCGAGGATGTTGCGCAGGATAACGGGAGGGGTGAAGCAGTCGTGATATCCCATCCCTATGAAAGAGCGAAATACCTTGTTCCGTAGGGCCAGCCGGCGCAGTTCGGCGAGGGCTTCGTATTCACCCCGTTGGCCTCCCAGCTGCAACGGACGCGCGAGACGGATGGACGCAGGCACAGTCCGGCCGATCAGGTCGTCCATGCTGGAGCATCCCAGGATCTCCAGCATTGCCCGGCGATCGTTTTCGTCGGGTCCGATGTGCCTTCGAACAAATGAGTCCGTGTGCGCCAGAAGTTCGCGCGCATTTCTCCGGTCATCCTGAACGACTTTTGATTCCTGTGCTTCAGTAGACATAATCGGCTCGTTCGATACTAATCAATGAAGAATTGGTAATACAGCGCAGCTGTACGCCGCGATTGGCTTTGTGTTCTTGGTACCCCTGGAGTCTTGCTGGTAAGGATTTAAAAACGACACCACCAAGAACACCAAGATGCGTCAAGAATTTTACCACTTAATTCAAGGTGTACTCGCCGCTGCACGACTCGCTATAAAACTGTCGATTTCTTTGCGGCGTGGGATCGAAGGCTGGGCACCCAGCTTGGTAACCGATATTGCAGCTGCGGCGTTGGCAAAAGAAACGGCTTCGGGGAGAGTTTTCTCTTCGCTCAGAGCAACAGCCAGGGCGCCGTTGAAGACATCTCCTGCGCCGGTCGTGTCCACCGCGTGGACCTGATAACCAGGAATGACTTCCCGGACGTTTCCCCCTGCAAGGAAGGCGCCGCGCGCGCCCAAGGTGATTATTGCAGTGCCGACCCCCTGGGCTAGGAGAGCATCGGCTGCGCGGCCCGCAGCCTCGTCATCCCGAATCTCTATTCCGGTGAGCACTTCGGCCTCAAACTCGTTTGGTGTGATGATGGATGCGAGCCGCAGCAGCTCCGGAGAAAGCTTTCGAGCAGGAGCTGGGTTCAGAATCACTTTAACGCCGTTCGACGAGGCGATTTCCGCCGCAGCCTGCACCGTTTCGAGCGGCGTTTCCAGTTGCATCAACAGGATCTCGGCGGAAGCGATTGTCTCGCTGCACTTTGCGATGTCGGCCTTTGAAAGCTTGGCGTTTGCCCCAGCAGCGACCGCAATGCTGTTTTCACCCTGCTCGCCCACAAAAATGAGTGCGATTCCCGATGGCAATTCTTTGTCTTTTTCAATGAACGTGACATCAATCTGATCGGCCACAAAATGCTTAATGGCGCGTTCCCCGAAGAAATCTTCTCCCACGCGGGCGACGAAAACTACCTTGCCTCCGGCACGCGCCGTCGCAACGGCCTGATTGGCGCCCTTGCCTCCCGCGGCCATGGAAAATGCGCCACCCAGTACGGTCTCTCCAGGCTTGGGGATCCTGGCGGCCTTGATGATCATGTCCGTGTTCGAGCTTCCCACGACTACGATTTTCTTATTTGTCATATGATTGCATTCTTTGGCGCCGCGCGTCTCCACGCGCGCGGTGCCGCTATGGAAAGTGACAGGCTGGAGTCCCCCGTGCGGATATCTCGCATCCCGCCGCAGAGAGAAGCCAGGTTCCCCGTCATTATGTGAGTCTTGAGCCGATGATCAACCCCAATCCGACGGCATAGCCGAGAAACATTATGGTTAAAAGGGCATTCGTCCCGGAAGGAGCGTCCTTGAACTCCTTCCAGATGAATACGCCCCACAGCGCTGCCACCATCGTGGCACCCTGCCCCAGACCATAAGATATCGCGAAGCCGGCAGATCCTGAGGCAATAATGCTGAACGACATGCCCACACTCCAGATTACGCCGCCGAGAATCCCGATGGAATGGAGCCTGAGGCTCCCTTTGCTCCAGTAGTCAGCAAATGGTACAGGCTCCCCGACAAAGGGTTTCGCCATGACAATGCTGTTCCAGAGGAAATTCGAAACGAACAAACCGACGGAGAATATCACCACGGCAGTGTAAGGACTAAGCTTTCCGACCTCGAGATTGAGGAAATCCCCAGACATTGAGGCCGCAACAAAGCGATAGAAGAATCCCATCAGCACTCCGGCCAGAATCGATATGACAATGCCCTTTGTCGGGGTTCTGCCGCCCTGCGAGAAAAGCCTCCTGTAGGCCAAGGCGTCAACAATTATCGCTCCCGTTACTCCGGCCACACCCAGGAAGAGAAGCATCGGATTTCCGATGGGGGCGGCGATGTAATTGGTGATGACGCCCAGAACAAGGGCAAGGCCAACACCTATGGGGAAAGCTACAGCCATTCCTGCAATGTCGATGGCGGCAACGAGAAGTATGTTCGAGAGGTTAAAAATCACTCCTCCCAGAAACGCAGATCCGAGGTAGCCTCCCTTCGCCTGAGCCAAGTCCGCAAGGAAGCTTCGGCCTGCGGTTCCAGAACTGCCCATAGTGAATGCCACAATAAGCGCAAGCAGGAGGACTCCGACGGCATAGTCCCAGTAGTAGAGCTGGAAACGCCATTCCTTGCTCGCCATTTTTTGCGTGTTCGCCCATGAACCCCAGCATAGCATCGTCACGAAACAGAGGATCACTGCGATCGAATAGGACTCCACAACGACCATGCTATTCTCCCTTGAAAATCTCCATAAACCCAAGAAACTCAAGATTCCTGTGGCGGCGGTCTCCAGGGGCTGTCTCAAAACCCGCCCTGAACTCAGTGAGGACGGGCTTCAGCCCGTCCGCGTGACTTCATCAGGTGAAACAGCCATTTAACGCAAGCACCTTCAACTCACATAGATACGAGCAATGATTAGCCCGGTTCTTTCTTGGGGCTAAAGTGGCGCGGGCTAAGGGCCTGTCAATGAATAACGTCTACACTTTGCTGCTGGCCCCCAGGCCCGCTGGCGAGGCGCGAGCGACGAGCATATCCGGGGTGGTATGTAAGGAGCGAGCAACAAAGCCAGCGGGCCTGCGGGCCGCAGCCCGAAGGGGCGCGGCGGCGGGCGCTCGCGCCAAAGTGCAAACGTTATTCATTGACAGGCCCTAAAGTCCGCCCCCACTATAATCTAGGGTTTTTCATGCGCAGTGGCGCAGCACCGCTGCATGAGCAACTCCTATGAAATGATCTGTGCGCTCGCAATGCCGCCTCTACCATACTCCACAGTTTACAAATGACCCAAGCAGAAACGGCGACAGACCGCAGCGCGGCCGGCGGCCGCAACCAAGTAGGGCAGTTTAGCCCCCGAGACGGCCGCGCTGAGCTATCAGCCCCCATCTGGATGTATCTCCAACAATGGCTGCGCGGCCCCGTGATGGATCGTTCAGAGCCGCGCGCGAAGCAAGCGGGGATGATGAACAGTATTGTGTCACATCCCCGCTCCCTGCCAGCCGCGGCTCTGAATACTTGTTGATGAGGCAACGGCCGCAATAATGGCCGCACAAAAACTCTGTCAAAACAGCAGAGTTTTACCTGTTTGTTGTACAGAGCATTCGTGATTCGTCATTCATTGTCCTCGCCCGCAGTAATGTGGCCGTTCCCTTTTTCATTCGCGGTGGTGAGCCAGAGGACGATAAATACCCTGAGGTGTCAAAAAAGCAGGGGCACGGCGTGATGCCGTGCCCCCGGGCGTTGCTGGGTTGTATGAGCGAGCAGGAAAGGAATGCGGAGTAAACTAGAACGGACCTGGTCCGCCAGCGCGATGGCGAGGGCCTATACCTCCCGCAGGCATTCCGTAATCATCACGCAATGTCAGAGCTTTGCCTGTCGTCAGGTTTTTCAGCTCTGCAGCCACATAGGTGTTCTCGTACTGAAGCGACGGGAAAGCCAGAACCGACATATTGTCTCCCACCCTGATTTCAAACAAGGCGTTCGCCAAAGCCCAATACGGGCTCACAATAATGGTTACCTTTTTCCCGCTTGCTGGGATCACAAACGATGGCGTCCCCATGCCGCGTTCGAGGTTCACGCTCTCCACAAAACCCTCTAAGGATGTCTTTCCGGCAAGGTCGAGTTGTATGTGGCATTGAGGCGTAACCATTCCCTGAGCCGGATGCGGCATGGTGCCTTGTGTCCGATGCTGAGGCATGCCCTGTGGCTGATTTTGCTGGGCGATGGCGCCGGTCAAGAGGGCGCCGAACAGAATCACAGCCAAACCGATAATCCATGATTTGCGTAACATGAGATCTTCTCCTTTATCCGATGTTAGTACTCATATCGCATCTCTTCCTTGGCAAGATCCGTGCCATGAGCCCGACCGACAGGAAACTAAATCGCTAACTTGTTGCGCTGAAAAAATTTGCGTAATTCAGGATGGCGTCATGACATCATGTTGCTCCGGCGGCGGGATGCAAATCCTGCACTTGCTGTGCGTTGTAGTTGCAGGAATTGCACTAGCGAATGAGCGGGGCAGCAGGCTGTTCCAATGGAAGACGTGGAATCATTCTTTGCCCGCCAGCCCGTATTCTTTGAGGCGGTACTGCAGAGTGCGCAGGCTTATGCGGAGTTCATCCGCAGTGGCCCGGCGCTCGCCCTTGTTGTGCTCGAGCGCCTCAAGTATCGCGGCCTTCTCGATTTCCGCAAGAGACAGGGGAGGCAACGGCACCGAAGACTGGCCGGCGGCGTGGACCGGAAGATCTTCGCGTTTCAGGATGTTGCTTTGGGCCACGATCAGCGCGCGTTCGACCGCGTTTTGCAGTTCTCGCACATTGCCGGGCCAATCATAGCTTTGCAGTATCGCCCTGGCATCCGGAGTGAAGGAGTCGAAGGCTCGGCCCATCCGCAAGGCAGTCTTGCGGGCCAGGTGTTCGGCCAGCGGCAGGATGTCGTCGCGCCTCTCGCGGAGCGGAGGAATGTAGATGGGAAAAACGTTCAGCCGGTAATAAAGATCCTCGCGAAAAGTCCTTTCCTCCATGGCGCGCTTCAAGTCCTTATTGGTGGCGGCGATGATCCGCACGTCCACGAGAATCGCACGCGTGCCGCCGAGCCGTTCGAACAGCTGTTCCTGCAATACCCGGAGCAGCTTTGCCTGAAGGTTCACGCTCATTTCTCCAATTTCGTCCAGAAAGAGCGTGCCGCCATGAGCCAGTTCAAACCTCCCGCGCCGGCTCTGGATTGCTCCGGTGAAGGCTCCCTTTTCATGGCCGAACAGCTCGGATTCGAGGAGGCTCTCGACCAGGGCCGCGCAGTTCACCGCTACGAAAGGTTCTTCCGAGCGAGGGCTGCGGCGGTGGATGAAGCGGGCAATCACTTCTTTCCCGACTCCCGATTCGCCAGTTAACAAAACCGTGGCCGTTTGCGCGGCAACCTGCGCTGCCAGGCCGAGAACTCGTCTCATGCTGTCGCTGTTCGAAATAATGTCGGAGGGATACTGCTGCTCGGCCTCGGCCTGGTGCAGGAAGTTCCGGTCCCTGAGAGAACGGTGGCTCAACGCCTTCTTTACCACAAGGCGAAGCTCGTCCGGGCTCTTGAGTGGTTTGGTCAGGTACTCCTGGGCACCGAGCTTCATGGCGTCCACCGCGGTCTCGATCGAACCGTAGGCGGTGAGCACGATAATAGGAATTTCCGGCGCGCGCTCTCGAACCCAGCGAATCAACTCGAGGCCGCTCATCCCAGGCATGCGCTCATCCGTGATGATGAGATCGAAACTGCGGGCCGAGAGAAGCTGGGTCGCCTCCAGGCCGCCGGCAGCGGCCGTGACGGCGTACTCCTTTGCGAGCGAGCCACTCAGAAGTTGCCGTTGTGCGGGTTCGTCATCCACTATTAATATTGAATACGCCACGGCCAGTTCCTCGAATTGACGATTGACGAGTCAGAACCTCCGGCAAAGTCGGAGGCTTGATCGGTGAACCGTTCAATGCGGTCATTGTGAGCCACTCAAAATGGCTCCTTTTCGTCCGAGCTGCTTGTGTCGATCCAGCTTTTCATCCACAGTGCATGCCTCCACTTTGCTCTCAGTGAGGACGGGCTTCAGCCCGTCCGCGTAGCCCAGGCATACCAGATCCCTAAACCCGAATGGTACAGCTCTCCCCCCTTCGACACTCGGACGGGCTGAAGCCCATCCCTACTCGAAGGTCCCCAAAACCGCTGCAGGGCCGATGCTCTCGAGCCGGGGATTTACCTAATGGCAATTATTACTTAGCTCTTCAGTTTAGTTTCAATCGTAAATCGTCAATTCAAGCTGAGGCATGCAGCCCTGCAAGTTCGAACACTTACAGAACCTCGCATAATCTGGTGACGACCATGGAAGGCGTAGGGGCACGGCGCGCCGTGCCCCTATATTCCCGAGATGTCACCGTGTTTTGCGAAGCTCCATAGGGCCCCACGGCTCAGGGACTTGATGGAAGCTTAAGGGTGCAGCGCGCTCCCCCTCCCGGCCGATTTTCGAGTGTAAGCGTCCCGCTGAGGCCTTCGATGATCTGCCTCGAAATGGCCAGACCAAGACCGGTTCCCTGCACCTTGCTGGTGGCGAAAGGCTGAAAGAACTCCTCCGGATCCCTATTCTCCAGTCCTGATCCTGAGTCATCCACTTCCAGAACTAGTTCGCGCGAGCCGCGTATTCTTCCGATATTTACTGTGATCGCAAGTCCGCGGGGCGTGGCTTCCACCGCGTTCAGGAGGATGTTGAGCAGAACCTGGCACAGCCCATTTTCATCGGAGTCTATCAAAAGCGACTCGGCATCTGAGACAACGTAGAAGGTTATCCCCGCCGATTCGAACTTCGGCTGCATCAGGTTTCTCACGCGATCCACCAGTTTCAGCAGATCAAACCGGCTGATCTGTGGATGCGGCGGACGCGCGAAGGTGAGCAAGTCGGTGACGAGCCTTTCCAGGCGCTCCGATTCGCTCACGATGGTCTTCAGGGATTCCTGAGCCCTGTGGCCAACCGGCAACTCCTCCTGCGCCAACTGCGTCAGCCCCTTCATTGCTCCCAGCGGATTTCGGATCTCGTGAGCCAGGGTCGCTGCCATGGTACCGAGCGCGCGTAGCCGGCGCTCCGATTCCTCGCGCGCTTTGAGCTGGAGAAATCGACCCAGCGTGTGCAGCAGGAAATAGGCCAGTACTAACAGCGTCGCGATTGCTGCAGCCGCTATGAGAATCTGCGCGAGCGCCTGGCGCCGGATGAAATCAGCGGCCGAGGTTTTCAGACCAAGGCGAAGCCGCCAGCCGGAAGGCTGATGCGGGATAGGCCCCATGGTCTGCCTTCCCGGCATCAGGGGCACATCCAAAACGTACACACTGATCCCATCATAACTGGCAAAGCCTGCACTCAGCCTTGAAAGCGTGCCAGGTAAGCCCCCTTTTGTAGCCAGAATCTTGCCCGTGGCATCGGTCAGGGCAACGAATCGGATAGAATCCTCATAGCCCTGAAAGGATTCCTCGAACAGATTCTGCCAGAAGTCAGGGTTGTTGCGCCTGCCGGGGCCGCGAGCTTCCAGTTCGATGGCGGAGGCAATCTCGTGCCCGCGGTTGAGGAGATACTCAACTCGCAAGCGCGAAAGCGTGATATAGCTGTATCCGGCCGAGACGGCGAGCGCCAGACATACGCTGCCGACAATCGCGAGAAACGCGCCTGCCGGAGATTTCCGAAATCCTTCCCCAGTGAAATCAGTCATCAGTCTCCGTATTTTTCCATGAAAAAGGCGACATTCCGATTTTCCAGCTTTCAAGGGCTGGCAAGAAAAACCCAACCATCGGTTGATTCATTCGAATTTGCCAGGCAAACCGGAAAATCGGAATGTCCCCTTTTTCATCCTCATTATAAGGCTTTGGTGCGGAGGAGATCGTAATCTGGACGGCCTGTCTTCCCGTAAATCCAGCGAAACACCGAGTCTTCGCGCTCTTCATCCGGACGCCTGCGTGCGCGAAGATCTTCGAGGTTTCGGCTCATGATCTGATGGACTTCTTCCATGAGGTGATGCTTGTCAGACCTGGCATAGCGGGAGAGATCGATCGGCTTGTCGATCTTGATCCGGATGATTACACCCGGATTCACCTGAAGCGTCTTCGGCATGATGACCCGGTAACTTCCTTCCAGGGAAATGGGAACGAGCGGAACACCTGTGCGCAAAGCAAGGGCGAAGGCTCCGCTGTGAAAACTGCCGAGGGCCCCGGTCTTGCTGCGCGTGCCTTCGGGAAACGCGATGGCGTTGACGCCCCCTCTGATGGTCTTCGCGGCTTCGATGATGCTCTTGGCCGCTTCGCGCGGGTTGTCACGGTCGATCGATATGTAGCCCGAGCGCCGCATGTGCCAGCCCATGAAAGGAACGCCGAAGAGCGATTTCTTGGCAATCCAGCGGAACTGGATAGGCAGGTTGGCAGACAGGGAGAGTATGTCATGCAGCCCGCTGTGATTCGCGGCGAAGATTTGCGGCCGGCTGCAATCAATGTTCTCCAATCCTTCGATCTCCACGCGAGCCCGGCTGAGCCAGAGGTTGTCCTTGGACCAGCGGCGCATGCAAAAGTGCTGCACCCTGCCGCTCTTGGAAAAAAGGCTGGCGAATATGGAAACCGCAGCCCAGAATGCGGTACTCAGTCCGCACCCGGTCCAACACCAGATGGTGTAAAGCTTGGCCTTGAACCGCTCCATGCCAGGAAATCTATCACAAAAAACTAGCCACGAATTTCACGAATTACACGAAAGATTTTAAAATTATTATTTCGTGCAATTCGTGCAATTAGTGGCTGCTTTTAATTCGTGCGATTCGTGGCTGATCCTTTTGCCCTTGAGTGCCAGAAGAAATATACCGGGACGCCTGTAAGAACAATGATCAGGCCCGGCCAGGTGAACTTCGGCTTGACCCAAAGCAGGTCGACCATCACGAGCGCCGCCAGCAGCACATAGAGCGCCGGCAGAACGGGGTAGCCAATCGCCTTGTAAGGCCGTTCCAAATCCGGGCGCTTCTTTCTCAAGACAAACAGCCCGCTCACCGTAAGGACGTAAAAGAGCAGCGCGGCAAAGATGACGTAGTCGAGGAGGTCGCTGTAAGTGCCGCTCAAGGCTAGCAGCGACGCCCAGATCGCCTGGATGATTAGCGAGAAAACAGGAGTATGCGTTCTGGGTGAAACTTCCGCAACGCGCCTGAAGAAGAGGCGGTCCCGAGCCATGGCGTAATAAACGCGAGCGCCGGCAAGAATCAGGCCGTTCGTGCAACCAAAGGTGGAAACCAGAATCGCGAGATTGATGAAGGTGAGTCCCCAGGGACCCATCAGGCTTTGGGCCGCAAGCGTCCCCACGCGATCTTCCGGCGCCGAGGCAATGGCAGTCAGCGGCAGAATCCGGAGGTACACCACGTTTGCCGCGATGTAGATAAGCGAAACGATGCCGGTTCCGAGAAGGAGCGAAAGCGGCAGATTCCGCTTGGGATTGACTACTTCACTGCCTGTGAATGTAACGTTGTTCCACGCATCCGCGGAGAAGAGAGAGCCAACCAGGGAGGCACCGAAGATTGCAAGCACGGCAAGGTTGATGCTTCCGGGAAACAAGGCTCCAAGGTTCATGTGCACAGCTTCGGGATTGCTGGGAAGGATGAATCCCATGAACACCAGCACCAACAGGCCGCCGACCTTCGCAACGGTGAATACGTTTTGGACAGCCGCGCCTTCGCGCAGTCCTTTGCAGTTCACTGCTGTCAGCAGTGCGATGACAAAAATGGCAACCAACTGCTGGCTGGAGAGGCTGTAACCAAAAGGAAGCGATATCAGAATTCTGGAAGCGGAAACCCAGGGCAGGAAGAGCCCGAGAAACTTGGCGAATGCCACCACAACGGCTGCGATCGTCCCCGTTTGAATGACTAGAAAAAGAGTCCAGCCGTAGAGAAAGCCGAACAGGGGACCGAAGGCCTCGCGTAGAAACACGTACTGTCCTCCGGCGCGAGGCATGGCCGCTGCGAGTTCGCCATAGCTGAGAGCGGCCAACACCGTCATTACTGCCGTGACGACCCATGCTAACAGAAGCAATCCCGGCGATTTGAGTTGCCGTGACATATCGGCGGAGACGATAAATATTCCCGAGCCGATCATGCTTCCGATAATGATTGTCGTGGCATCGAAGAGCTTCAGGCCCTGTAGCAGCTGAGTGGCCTGCGCGGCACGCTCGGCAGCTTTTACTTCCGCATTCATAGGCGTTCCTTTCGGGGAAACGGGCAAAGATTCGCGCATTATACTCGAAGATACTTAACCGCCATGACACAATGATCACCGGGAATGCTAAAATATCGCGCATCTCTCCGGAAAGGAAACTCTGCATGAAACGACGCGAATTCCTGAAGACTGGCACGCTGGCAGGAGCCGCAGCTCTCCAGCTCCATAGCTTTCCGTACCATTTGTTTGCCGCGGAAAAGAGCAAGAAGGCGCAGGACATCGTCACACTCGGAAAAACCGGCATCAAGCTGACCCGTCTGGCGCAGGGAACCGGCACCATCGGATACAACAAGAGTTCAAACCAGACGAGAAAGCTCGGAATCCAGGGCCTGGCCGAACTCCTGAGGGCCGGCGTGGACCAAGGGCTGAATTTCTGGGATTGCGCCGACGCCTACGGCAGCCACCCGCATGTACGCGAGGCCTTGAAGGGCGTCAAGCGGGAAAAAGTCGTTATCATGACCAAAACCTGGGCCACCAGCGAATCCCAGATGCGCTCGGACCTGGACCGATTCAGGCAGGAACTGGGAATCGACTATATCGATATTCTGCTGCTCCACTGCATGCAGGACACCGACTGGCCCGAAAAGAAAAAGGCTGCAATGGCGGTGGTGAGCGAAGCCAAAGAAAAAAAGATCGTCCGCACCCATGGAGTATCGTGTCACACGATTGGGGCGCTGAGAACAGCCGCCGCCACGGATTGGGTGGAGGTACAGCTTGCCCGACTGAATCCCATCGGCGCTCACATGGATGCGGATCCCGCCACCGTTATCTCGGTTCTGAAGGAGATGAAGTCCAAGGGAAAAGGCGTCATAGGAATGAAAATCCTGGGGCAGGGAGATTTGCGCGGCAAGGTCGACGAGGCTCTCCAGTATGCTCTAGCCCAGGACGTGCTGGATTGCTTCACGATCGGCTGCGAAAGTCGCGGTGAAATGGAAGATCTGCTAAAGAGGATTCCCGCCGCAAGCACGCGCGGCTGAAACTGGGGGACAGCCCCTACGTTTGACTATTTTGCATGTTCGAATCCGCGTTAAGATCTGGTTTTTCTAACGCCCTCCGGGGCTTTCGATTTACCTCAGTGACCAGGGGTGAGCGAAGCGGCCGTCTCAAAACTGGCTTTGAGTTCTGTGCGGACGGGCTTCAGCCCGTCCCTGGAGTTTCTACATTTCTGGGAGGCCCGAAGGGCCGCCAGTGAATAGGCCCGGCCGTGAGGCCGGGAGATTCGCACCCGCCTCTGGAATGAGCGCCGAAGGCGCGGCACCCTCTGCCGATATTTTCTTTGCCTACCATCCAGTTAGATAGGGTATGGCAGGCAAGTTTCTCTGTGTAAATCTCCATATGATCTGGAGTACTAAGGGGCGAAGATGCCTTATTGATCCTCAATGGAACCATCGTTTGCATGCCTATATGGGTTCCGTCGCGCGCTTCAAGAATGCCAGGCTCATTGAGGCTAACAGCCGGCCGGATCATATTCACCTGTACACCTCCATGCCATCGACGATCTCCATTGCCGATTTGATCAACGCACTCAAGGCCAACTCGACCCGGTGGATTCGACAGACTTTCCCGAATCGGAGAGGGTTCTCCTGGCAGGAGGGATACGCGGCATTCAGCGTGAGCAAGCCTCAGGAGAAAGCTCGCATTGAATATATTCGCAATCAGGATGAGCATCACAGACGACGAGACTTTAAGGAAGAACTGCTTGAACTGCTCGGCCGCCACGGGATCGAGTTTGACCTGCAATATGTTTTTGACTAAGTGCCGCGCCTTCGGCGCTCATTCCTCTATCTCTACCCATTTCCCGGCTTGACGGCCGGGCCTATGCACTACCGGCCCTTATAGTTGTTCCGCACCTGCTTTTTAGGTGCGGATCTTTCCCCAGCAGTGTTTAGACCCGGGGGGGCAAATTTTCGCCATTGTTCGTTTTGCCGTTG
>Ga0315277_10006800_pt1 | contig 14877 bp, 9 predicted proteins | sample YL17G05_15_MG_FD_203695 | JGI IMG/M metagenome (GOLD analysis project Ga0315277, IMG submission 203695) | Sediment microbial communities from Yellowstone Lake, YNP, Wyoming, USA - YL17G05_15 | ecosystem: Environmental > Aquatic > Freshwater > Lake > Sediment | place: USA: Wyoming | collected... | reverse complement strand
TGAAGTGCCGATGGGGAATCTGATAGATAGGCATGGAATACGAAAGACACTGGTGATAGCAGCTTCCTTGACGGTGTTGACCGGGGTTCTGATGCCGTTTTCAAGCAACCTGTATTACACATTGGCGACCGTGACAGCCTTCACGGTAAGTTACACAATGATCTTTATAATTTTGTACTCAAGGATGTCAGATATTATGGGTGAAAACAAAACCGCAATGACCGGAGCCATAGCCACATTCAAAGACATAGGCTACACGGCCGGTCCACTGATTGCTGGAACACTGATGGAATTTATCGGTATTAGAAATACTTTTTTCGTAACAGGCGGATCCTTTGCACTCTTAATACCAATCGCTTTTCTGCTCCATGATTAACTCTTGAATCTCATCCAGCTTTTCTCTCTCACGTCCTTGGAACTATAAACAATAACGTTAAAGCATTTGCACTTTTTTAACCTTATATTATTTAGTATGAATCGACAGAATATTTGAAACAGAAAACAACCCAATTATTCACTCCATTCTTCTTCGATAAACTTCCAAAAATTCGATAACTTTCTAAGAATCCATATAAGTTAAAAAATCCCTTGAGGGCATTCAAGGTGATATAAAATGAAAAGTAAAACCATAGCAATAATAGCGTGTTTAGTAATAGGAATTACTTTACTCGCTGAAAACGTGATAGCTGCTGGAAGAGGACCTGCACCTAACTCAGATGATTTTGTTCAAGATGGCAGCGGATTTGAAACGACCAATGGACCAAATGGCAACAGTGATTCAGGTAATGGACAGTATGGTCCAGCGCCCAACTTAGGTGATTGTATCCTAGACGGCAACGGATTTGAATCACCTAACGGATCAAATGGTAACAGTGATTCAGAAAATGGCCATCATGGACCAGCACCCAATTCAGGTGATTGTATTCCAGATGGATCTGGTTGGTAATTCTTTAGAACATAAGAACGCATTAAAAAGTTGAAAATGAATTATCAACACTTTTTCTTTTTTTTTTCATTAGAATGGAAGCATTAACACGTTTTTTGTGCGAATGATTAACGACCTTGTTTAAGAGTTCTGAGGGGTCCAAATCCCCTTTTCCTATTTTTTCAGAATAATATAACATTTTTTTTGTATTCTTTACAGGAGAAAAAATGATGTTGATGAGCCGACGGAGGGCTTACTCCAAAAGATACAAAGCCCTCACAAAAAACAGCTAAAATTACATTTTCGTATAGGTTAATCTTGTTCACACAAATAAATTTATTTATTTTAGATGCTCCCGTCGGGAAGAGGACACGAATTTACAAGTAACTGAAGGAATACAATGGCTCGGTATCCCCTCCTAGAGGTTACTTGCAGGCAAGGCCCGATAACCTCTAGTTAATGGTGTGAGTCGTATCAGGAGCAAGTTTCTTGTGTTTAGTTTGTCTAATATTCGGCATCAGCTCACCTTCACGACGGGCGGCACCTGGTACTCGCCATTCAGGATCGCTGGGCCGGGGCAGGTAGACGCGCAGCCAGAGTATGAACTTGCCTGTCGGCGCTGGCAGCCAGTTGGATTCATGACCCATCGGAGCGGCGTTCTGGATGTAAATGTCGACGGAGCCGTCGGGGTTTGGCGCGAGTCCCGACCGGTCGCTCACACAGTACCGATTGATTGGATTCGTCACAAAATGATTATGAGCATCGCCCATAGTCAGCGACCAGAACGCATTGTTCGGCGGGAGTTGCCCGGCCGGGAAGTGCATGACATAGTCGTGTTCACCGGACAGCAGGTGACCCGCGCCATCTACATCCCTCGTCCAGTACATCGCCTCCTTCGGTACGTTTATCGGGCCAAGAAATATTTGGGCGCACGCGGCTCTGAACAGAAAGCCATTACCAGGCTCGCCGCATCCAAACATTGTGGTCCAGCCGTTGACCTTCGTGGTCTTAATCCTCGCGTAAACTTGTGCTGTGACAAACGCCAGCCCAAAACCGATGAGGATACCCTGTACCACGTCATTACGAACATTTCTTGAAGTGGGATTCAAGAAGAACGAATGGATGATGACAAAACCGCATACCACGGCGATGAGTGCAGTAAGAACAGAAAATATTTTGCTGTTCATATCGATTCCTTCTGGTGTAGCGGCGTGAGCCGTATCTGTTCAGCGAGATGATGGGCGGTCGGTAGGTCGTTGTCGCTCTCTACGAGCACCCGGCCGATGACCAGCACCGAGTTGTTCGGCGAGGATACCTGTTTCATGCCGCTCGGCACCTGTCCTTTCCAGTGCGGCCCCGTGATGAGGTAGTCGCCGGCTTCGGTTCCCGTAGTACGTTTGCCTATGTAGGTAAAAATAGTATTGTTCGACGGGTTAGTGAACTGCATGCTATAATAGCGGCCTTTCATGTCTGGAACGTGCAGGACTTGCAGTCCTTTCCTGAGGTCTAGCCAGCCGCCCGTAGCGAGCGTGTCGTGGTTCACGCCAACAGTCATCAAATTCGAGCTTGAAGCGGATTGTGAAGTAATGGGCTCTGCAAAGAGTTTTTGTGGCTCCAAATAGAGAGTATTGACTGAGATGGGGCCTTCGCCGAATCCTTTAACGAGGATCGCTCTCTTGTACACATATAGAAGCATGCGTGGCCAATTGTAGATGAAAAGGAACCATACCACGACCATGACCGAACCGAATATAAGTAGATCTTCGAGGATCATGTTGAATTCACCTTCAAGCCCATCAATAGTTGATGCTCAAGCAAATCAGAATCCCTTTAGTATGTTAATTCTTCTTTGTAGGCTTCCAAACAAATCCTACAAGGAGCAAGATAATTCCTACAGCGGATAGTGCTAACAGTATAGCAAGATCCTTCAAAGCAAATAAGAATAGACCTAAACTATTAAGATGATTCCACCTATCATAAGTCGTAGTGCCAAGGGGTAAAGATTCATTTTTTCATCTCCTCAAAATCAAAATTACCTACTACCATATTGTCAGTTCGTTGCTTTTGTTTTTCTTCTTGAAATGTTTCTAATCGTCTTGTTACCGTACTCATCTTCTTTCCTTCGGAACTATATAAGAACCATGAGGTGAGATTACTTAAGGTTTTCTCCCAAATTCTTCCATGGTTCTTAGTATCCCTTCCTGCGGGATTTGGGACAATCAAGAAGTGAACACAAATCTACCAGTGCAGTATGATTTTACTGGTAAACTCGTGCTCCCCTCATTTTTTCAGCCTGTCTACTTTTTCTCCTGTAAAAAGAGTGAAATTATGCTCCCGTCAGGATTACGTGCCAAACCTTCAGAGTCCCCAGAGGAGGAGAAGTGAAGGTCTGGCATAAAATCCCCCAGAAGGATTCCTTACCAGAGGTTAAAATCCCCTATAGTGATCCCATCAGGAGGGGATTACGAATTTACTGGTAAATTAATTAAGATTGATAGTGCAGGGGAAGAGACTTAAACTATTAACAATAGTGCTCACTTAGGGATTTATTTATCAGATTTTCAAAGCCTCCATGGGGATTCGTTACCAAAGATTCAATGCCCCACTGATGCTCTTGTCGGGATTTAGGATGCACGGGTATACATTACCGATTATGGATTACTTTATCCTGAAATTCCAAAGGTCCCAAGATTTTTTTCATAACGATTTTTACTTGTAAAAAAAGTGCTTTTCGATGATTTTTTCTTAGAGCATTCAATAGCTTGTACCTCACTAAAGACATGTTGACCTTTAGGTATAAGACTCTTGAAATCGCATTCTGTGCATCTCACCAGGTAATAGTCAGTGAGTTGACTAACTGTAACCTCAAAATGATCAGGTACACCACATTTCATGCATCGCAGAGGATTAAGGCTCCTAAACCGTTTCAATTGTTTTGCTGATGGCCAGCGGAAAGTATATTTGCAATTTTTACATTGATGTTTTCTCACGAGGGTTCCTGAAGATATTTCACTTCCATTGTAAATCAATTCAATAGATCGACAACGAGGACAACAAACTATTAAATTTTCACAATGATCAAGAAGTAAATCCATACCATATTCATCATACCATTTTGACAAAGATGCGATGCCAGAAGCACCTTTTCTTGAATATTTGCTCCCCAGTTCTTGTATAATTTGTTGTGTGCGATAAAACGTATCTTCATCTATAGCAATCAATTCCTCTCGTGGTTTTGTTTCATCTCCACCAATACCAAGAGTGATACCATTCCAGGTAAAATACCCAATATATATTTTATTCATAAGAATTTTTTTTATCGATGCAGCACTTAACTCACTTCGGATGATATGTTTGTATGTACTGTTTACAATCCGAGCAGTTTCTGCGTAATTTCGCTTCTGAATAAACGCTTTAAAAATAATTTGAATGATCGGTAAATACTCGTTCTTAAGAAATATTTTAAGGTCCACACGATCATAACCAAAGGGCAGATGATCATAGAAATATTCACCCTTGGAAAGTTTAGTAATAATACCCCTACTCGTTTTTTCATGGATATCACCAAACGCAAATTCTGCCATAAAGAGTGCTAACCAAACCTGACAGCGATCATTAGGTTCATCTAAATTTGGGATTAACGTGCTTGTAACAAGTTGTACACCACATCCCCAGAGATCTTGAATGAGTCGAGCACCCCATGGAAGATTTCTTGCTAGCCTATCAATCGCGTACACATACAAATGGTCGATTTCTTTCTCTTTTACTAAATTTATAATTTTTTCATAGTATTCTTTTGGAAAAACATCACCTGACATATTAGTTCTAATACACTCAACGATGTGAACTCCGTGGAGAGATGCGGTTTTTCTCCCCCAATCCTCTTGAGATTCTAAACTAGCACCATTCCGGGCTTGTTCAGCAGTGCTCACCCGCAGGATCAATAGTCCCTTCTTTGCCATTCTAGATCTCACCTCGTTGTAGGTAATCTATGATCCATGGTGCAAAATAAGAGGTAAAAAATGGAGGATTAAAAGAACCTGAATTGGAGGATTTGACAGGATAGGGACTAAGATTAAAAAAGTGGCTGTGATCGCTTTTCCAAAAAGTGGTATTTGAATCTGATGCAAAACTACTAATATTTTGGCTGATTAAAACAGCCATACGTGATTTAATCCTCCAAACTTTATAATGATTTCGTGCGGTTTTATTAACTACATACCATAACCAGAGTGATTTTGTAATAACAAAAAAAGAAAAAAAAGAGAGAGGAAAAAGTTCGTCGAAAATACCGTCGTTTTTATGGGCGTTTCTCCTGTAGTCATAACCACTAGACCACTGGCCCATACCTATTGTGTAGACCCCGCGCATGGATATGTGACCCCGCGCTTAAAAATACAACAGGGATTCTTCCTTGCACGTGTCCGGCACAAGGACATCGACTCCAGTTTTAAAAGTTTTCTAGTTGCTCCTCTCTGAAAGCAGTCGTTCCAACAGCACCTTCATATCACTCTCGTCGACTTGCTCGTCTTTTAACTGTGGTCTTTGCTTCCGATTGAAGAACTCCTTAGTCATCTGGTCGCTCGCATAATCATAACGCAACGTGGTTTCAATGTGTTTATGCCGTGCCTGACGCTGAAGGACCTTCGGGTTCACCTGTTGGTTGAATCCGTCCGTGATCGCGCTCGGTTTTATCAAATACGGATACACGCTGCGACCGAACCCCGCCCTCATCGCTATTTGCTTCGTGTGTCGATAGATGAAATCAGAATCAGGGGACGGTGCCAAACCGTATTTGCTCCCGCGATCGATAATGATGAGTATATCATCGTCTTCATGTCGTTTTGGTTGGATGCGATGGGGGAGATAGTTGTGAAACGCTTTGATCATATTCGGCGTAAGAATCACGCTGTTGTTTCCGGTCTTGGTATCATCAAGATACAGGATCTGATTATTGATATCGTGGAGTGATAGCCTGAGCTTGTAGAATTCTCCCGGTCGAAGCAACCCGTCAATTTGATAAGTGACAATAAGCTGCTCTAGCGGTGTCATTGCGCATCTTTTATACCGCTCAAGTTCCTCTTCACTGAGGACTTGCTTGTTGACCTGAACGCTACGCGGAGCGGTGATGCGAAGCTCTGGACGTTTCAAGAAATCATCAACAAAATTGTTGATCGCGTTGAGCCGGCCAACATTTCCATTAATCTTGTACGTGTCCAGACAAAATGCTTTGTAATCTTGGGTGTCATCTGGCGTCAAGTGCTCTAAACTTATTGATTTTGTTTCCTTGAGCCATTTCAGAAAGAGTTTTACGAATTTCATGTTGTTTTTCCGTGTGTGATCGCTCCGGTATTTCCTTCGTAGAAACTGCCAGTACGACTCCAAAATCGAATTGGTTTTCTGTTTTATTTGTCTTATTGTTTCGTCTAATTGTGTTTGTACAAAAGTCTTTTTACCATTGGTTCCATTCGTTTCCTTTGGGATCATAATACCTCCCGTATTATGGTCTCAGACCCCTGGATGTTCATAGCATCTAGGGGTCAATTTAACCATGTTTTTTATGGAGAAAAAGTATGGTTTTCCTCCTTATATACTCCTGGAGGGGGTGACCGAAAGTATTTCCTCCTGTTGTAATAGAAGGAATTAATAAAAAGCGAGAAAATCAGGGGATAACCACCTGATTTTCATAATTTTATGTAGTGTTGAAATAATTGTCTCAATACAGCCTATAGAAGTTCCACCAGGCCTTCAACTCAGTCCCATCATTGACTTTGAGGATGTTCCCAGCAGGGTCCCTGAACGCGGTGTACACCCGGTACGTACCAAATCCATGTCTCAGATCCGACGCCCTGATCAATCCGTTGAAAATCCTATCAAGCGCAAGCTGACTACCACTGGTGATGGTCCGCGGTGAGGTCTCATTCACGGTATCGTTGTCCACCAGCCATTTCCCCTGCCCGGCATTATAGTACTGGACCTGGATGAGAAGATAACCTTTGATGTTTGTTGACCCGGTGTCCTTGATCTTCGACTGGTTCCGGTAATTGATCACTAGTCTCGGTTGATATCCGCTCCCTAGCTCATTCGCATACACATTGACATACTCATTTCCAGTCGGGGCATTCCCGTTAATATCACGACTGCTGCGTAAACACAATTTAGTCGTACCATTCCGGTTGATCCAGTTGAGACTGGTGAGCGACATATTGTTGTATCCGTTATGGAAAGTAGCGGTGTTGAATGTCCCGCCGTTCCCGGAGTAATAACTCATATTATAATCACTTGATAGCAGCGGGTCGTGCGGGTAGGCCGGCTGCCCGTTCTGGATCGTAAGGTTGAAATCAGTGGTCGAATAATCATCCTTCTTATACAAGGAAAACGTCGCGTTGTCGAGGAACGCATTCCAAGGTAGCGCGGAGGTGTTGAATAACACAAAACCTCGGTTTATTGTATATGTTGACGTGGGTGGGGCATTCAGGTCCTTTTTTTGACCGATCGAGAGAAATGACGCCGAGCTTGAAACAGTACCGGACGAAGCGGTTCTTGCTGTGCTGTAACTACCACTGGATTTGTAGATATAGCCGTCGCTGGAGGTTGAGTACACCCGCAACGTCGGGTCAATCACCACCGGGAACACCATCGCGTTCAAATCAACGATCTTTACACCGGAGAGGAGATAGGTATTGCCGTTCGAATGGATGATCCGATAAGTAAGATGTTGTCTTACGGATTGATTGTTGAGTTCGTACGTATCGCCCAGCGGCAAGCCACATTTGAAAACTCCGAGAGAGTCTTTGAAATCAACCCCGTTATCAGTTATTGTTACGTTCCCATTAAGCATCCCTGATGTGTTGTACAGGTTAAGGTTCTGGTAGTCCAGTTTCGTGATGAACACGAGATAGGAGCTTGCATCATGCAGACCATAGGATGACGGTGGGTGATTCTGTAATACAGTCTTCGTCGCATTACTCATTACAATTGCTTCTTTGAGTTCCGTGTTACCGTAACTCCAAGACACATCAGTGCCTGTAAAAATACCCGTATATGTGATTGTGTTACCGTTTGTTTGTCCCTGACTGCTTTGGACATTCTGCAGGTACTGATACGCCCAGTTGTTCTGGGGGTCGAGATATCCGACTCCGACAAGTTTGCTCCTGATCACATGGAGAGATGGATCAGTTGATTTGTTGTACGCAAATGCCACAGGCCAGTCGTTCTGCACGTTCGGTTTGAAGTACACGTGATACAACCCCCGATCGTTACCAAGGCGATAACCACACGAGTACGCGGGGTCATTGGTCGAGAGCTGTCGAAGCGTGCTGTCAATTGGGGTCCATTCACCAGTTTGGTTCTGATAGTTGATTGGTCCAGCGGTGATCTCCAGGATATTCTGTCCTGTCACATTATTATAGTAGTTGTTCCAATCAAGCCCACGGTCGACCAGGGTGAGATTCTCTGGTGGATTCGGTGGATCAGTAATATTAATGTACTGATTACCACTGTAACTGTTCTTTAAGGTGCAGATGCTACTCTTGGCGTCAGCGGACACGTGGAAATGATGCCCGTTGGAGCTGTTAACATTCGAGTTGTTGTCTGTCACCCAGATTGTGTAATTATATTGTCCAACAAGCCAGGTGTTGGTGAAGACGTACCGGTAGGTGTTGCCTGTCACATGTGTCATCGTGTAATTCATCGTTGATAACGGGTTAAGTGGGGAGGCGACTTGGACTTTGACAAGATTTACACCGCTGAAATAATCCGTGACGGTCGCATTGATTGTGACGTTGTCTCCGAATCCGACCGTGTCAGGTGAATGCGTGACCGCTGGTATCTCTGGCAGATAGGTATCTAGTGTGTAGCTGCAGAATATCGAAAACTGGAACAATCCAGCAGCCATATCCCAGGTGATGTGTTGTGGTGGGTTGCCGAAGGTGCAGCTGGTGTTTTGGTAGGCGTTTGCTTGTGACTGTGAGGTTGCGTACACGTGGGCGTTTTGTGTGTTTCCCCAGATGCAGAACATGTACTCTGTGTTCTTTAAGAGGACGGGTTTGGTGGAAAATGTGAAGGTGCGCCATTCTGCTGTCCCAGCGTAAGCTGGGTTTGAGGCTCCGATGAGTTGTCCGTCGCTGATCCTGTAGATCAAGCATTGGTATGTTGGAACCGGGTTGTATCCGCCGCTTACATAGGCAGTAATGTTTGAGATCAGTGCGTATTCAGTAGGTGTGAATCGGGATCCTCGGATAATGTTATTAGCGTTTTCACTTAATATCCCAATGCGGATGTCACCCAGGGTGTGGTATTTATTGAGGTGGAACATTGGAGACGTTTCAGTATCGTTTGAGCTGTTTGTCAAACCGAGGGCCCTGTTGATGCGTGCGGTTGAATTGTACACCTCAAGTTTCATGTAATAGTCTCCTTCTGTAACTCCGGCTGGCATGGAAAAGGTGATGTTGTGTTCAACTCCCGCTCTATTTATTGTGAGATTTATTTCTTGATATGCACCTAGCATAATCTGTTCTGTTGAGGCATCATAAAGAGAAGCATTTACCATGATGCGGTCGCTAGGAAGTACGGATTCGACAGTGAAAGTCGCTTTCAGTGAATCTGGGATTGTGCCTCCGTTGGAATCGACTGCTTCATAATTTGTATCACTGAACCTGCAATTCGGGTTGACAATGAAGTAACGTGTGATATTCCAAATTAGTTCACTAACAACTCGAACATCATTAGGATCAATGTAATTTAATGAATCACCTTTTTGAAAGTTAGCTCCCGTACGATGCCATCCATCCCACACGCTGTCCTTACCGAAACAAATGGTATTCCAACAGTTATCTTTCCAAACATCATCCTCGGAGCCGGTATTTGGAGTATTATTTACGTGTAGCTCATAATAATGTGTTCTGTTCTCGTAATTTGTTTCATCAGCAATTGTCTGGATGAGATGTTGCATGAAGGAATTTTTTGTAGATATCTCCAATGTTAGATTTTTTGTAGTAGATTTTGTATAATTGAAGCCGACTTGATCTATTCCAATCCATTGGACAAAATTATATTTCCCAGAGCCTGTTCCATTCGGGTGGCTATCGATATAATGATACGCACCGCGGCATCCGTATTCTTCACCGGTGGTGAATAGGAATGTGAGGTTGTACTTTGGCGTAATGTCGTTGTCGTTCATGTATTTTCCTATGCCGAGAAGGATGGCACCGCCAACACCGCTATCCCCTGGAGTTTCAGACCACCACCCATCCATGCGATTACTTAGTACGGCTATTGCATTTCCTGGGCTATGAGATATATTCCGATACGCAACGACGTTATGACTGATGACTCCTGGTTGCGAACTCGTTTGTCTTCTGCATTCCTGATCGATAAATCCAGTGACCGTGGCAGTCGTAATATTGTCTCTTAACCATCTCCCAACAGTTTCATTGACAGAGAACATCGGTAACCAGAATCTGTCGCCAAATGGATTGAGAACATTGAGTAATTTGCAGATGGGGGCGTGAAACCAGCCCCAATCGGTGACTGTGGGAAGCATGAAATGAGTATCTAATTTATCCGAGAGAATGAACCCCTTGCACTTGGATCCAGGCCAAAAATTCCAAAAATACCAAAAAATATTCCTCAAATATGCCCTCCCAAATCCGATGTCCCCTGATGATGCGTTATATAAATCCATTAAGCCAACCCAATCATTTGGATCTTTAAACGAAGTATTGCTCAAATTTGAGAATACAAAAGTATCACTGTCATACATATTATCTACGAAGAAGGCGGATCCGTTGTTCAATTCGTTGAGCATTTTGGAAAAATTCGTTTCTGTTCCATCTACCCGGACAACATTTAAGAATTGTTTAGAAGCATTGGTAAAATTGTACGCCTTCGTCGTGTTTTCAATCAAGATGCAACCCTGAGCATTGGTCATGTTTTCCATTTTCTGCTCACAAGATGGATTTTCATTCAGGATGAAGACAAGGCCCGACTGGTTCTCTGATTCAGGAAGTGTCTCATTATCTTGTATATATTGGACTAATCCTGCTATTTTATAATCCGGATAATTTAGAAGCTCTCCGCTTATATTATAATAATCTTTTATGAGCGTGCCTGAGAAAGGGTAAATATCGGAAAAGTTTTTGAGATTCCTGATTGTTGTTCTGTTGAAGTGTGTTCGATCGTCGATGTTGACATTCGGGCGAACGCCTATCCCGTAAGGGAATAATTCATTGTAGGGAATATCCTTATAGAGAATCCCATTGTTGAATAATGTTAAACCGTAATCTTGAATTACTATCTTCGTAGAATATTTTTTTGGGGTTATATTATTTGGTTCTCGGCCATAGGGGCCCGGTATATAACCGATTTCTAATTCTTTGTACCCGGTAAGACCGCAAGGCTTGTCAATTCCGTTCATGTTTGGTTTTAAAATGTTCTCGATTGTATAATTTTCTCCAGCAGTAGCCCAACTGCGACCTTTCGGAATATTATTTTCTCCATTTTGAGACCAATCTGTTCGATAGATCACTTTACTAAAATTATCTGTCATATTCCAGATAAAATTATAATCCAACCCTAAATTCTGACTACCTTGCTGTCTACCACCGCTCGCCTCAACTTTCACATTATTTGAATATAAAATCGTGGTCACTGCACCGCAAATCAACAGCATTACTATAAAAATTCCAATTAATTGCTTTTTCATTTCGTTATCTCCTTCTCTTTTTTATTTATATTATGAATCACAAAATAATTCTTAAAACTTTCCATTAAATAAAAATTTATAACTTATATGTTAAAAAAATATTATATATATATATATAGGTTTCATAATCAAAATTTGATATATGAAAAGATTATTAAAGAAGAATGCTGATATTCAGTTGGGAGAATAAATATGAAACATATTTGGTATAAAATTCTTGTAATTCTTATACTTATATTCTTATTTTTATCTTTCAATGGTATTATAGCGTATTCTCCTTCTCAAAAATTTGATGATAGGCAGAATGTTATCTATTCAGAGTATATGATTGATTGGTCTGTTCATCTCATCAATCAAAATAATACATATGATGTTGGCAATCCTGAAATTAACAATATAGAACCAGGAGAGGATATACACAAAGTATCAGTTAGTTCTACCGAAACGCTTAATGGCTCCGTGTGGCCAATGCTAAGCCACGACGCACAACATACTGGGCATGGTTCATATAGTACATCAGAAAATATTGGATTAGAACTGTGGAGAATAAGGGGTAACGAATCTGGCGATGTGTGGAGTTCGGCCGTCATTGATGATCGTAACATCATTTATTTTACCACAATAGGTTCTGATTCAGCATTATATGCAATTTATCAGAATGGTTCAATAAGATGGAGATACCCGGCTGATGGAAGGATCTGGTGTACACCTGCTTTAGCAGAAGATGGTACAATCTATTTTGGAACATGGAGCTCTTCATACTTCCATGCATTAAATCCTAATGGAACATTGAAATGGCTCTTTGGTACGGGACCCTCCAACTCTCCTGCTATTGCTGAAGATGGTACAATCTACGTAGGGAGTGACAATAGCATTATTTGGGCTCTTAATCCCAATGGAACATTAAAGTGGTCGTCTGATACTGATGGTATTGTAATGGGATGTCCTGCGATAGGAACTGATGACACCATTTACATCGGATCTGGTGATCATTATCTCTACGCATTATACCCGAATGGCACCCTTCGATGGCGGTTTCTAACCGGCGGCGAAATTAAGGGATCAGCATCGATTGCAACCGACGAGACTATCTATGTTCCCTCGTTTGATGGATACCTTTATGCGTTGAACCCGAATGGGACAATGAAATGGCGTGCATCAACCGGAAGTAGTATTGCAGCAGCCGGTGTCGCCTTAGCAGTAGATGGAACCATTTATGTAGGTACTGAACAACTCCGCGCATTCTACCCCAACGGCACGTTAAAATGGGGTATTAATGTGCAAGGCTCGATATATGGGACGGTTCCTGCAGTGTCAGCGGATGAAACAATTTATGTCAGCGCTGGAGGCTCCCTTGTCGCTGTAAACCCTGATGGAACTGAAAAGTGGCGAAAACAACTGACTATCGCTCAAATCCACTCCTCGCCCTGCATCGGACCTGATAATCGTGTGTATGTCGGCTCAGAAGACTACGGTATCAGTCCCTACGGATACCTGCACGCCTTCGGAACAGGCCAACCAAAAAACATCTCCATCGAAGAGCCACACCAGGGCCACTGGTATCTCTTCTCGAAAGATAGGGGAACCACAAAGACAGGGAACCTCATTGTATTCGGGAGTGTGAACATCAAAGTGAAAGCCTCCATCGAACAAGAAATAGACCATGTTGATTTCTATGTTGCCCACTTTAAAGAGGTCGACCCAGAATACCAGCTACAATATAACGACACGACACCTCCCTTCGAATGGACCATGAACAAACGCTACGGAAACGACCTCTACCCGCATCTCCCGTTCGATCAGCTATCCATCAGAGTTACCGGGTGCTACAAAGGTGGCTGTTCCTGGACGGAGGAAATATTAAAATTCTGGTACTTCCACATGTTGTAGAAAATTAAATAGCGAATTGATACACTAAAGTGTTCTACTTAATGATTTTTTATTAATTCTCCTGAAGAACTCGGAACAAGACAGGTTCATAACCACTAGACCACTGGCCCTCATTTTCTTGTGCAGATTCTAATGTTGGATATTCAGACATCGATTACAGTTTTAAATTGTTTTCAGTCCGATTTCAATGGTGAACATTTTATCCAAGGTAATGAAACTAGTCAAGGAGATAATATTATTTGAATTGGCACCGTTGACTAATAAATGAAAAACAAAATTATAAAATATAGATTGTAGATAATATTTCTGATAGGTGAAACTATGGGTGGGGTTGACAACGAATTGGTTGATGTTGAAAAAAGACTTAAAGCTTTGTTAGAGCAAGCTCGTCTTGATTTATTTGTATCTGTTGACACGCTCAAGAGATGGACGAAGGATGTATGCGATGAAGATCCAATGACGGTGATGAAAATGCTCACCGGTCTGTTAGATGAGGAACAACTTGATGATATGGAGTTATTTCAAAATCTTATCGAGGCATTGATTAGACTTAGCCATCTATTGCCTTCCAAGAGACTCCAGGGTGAAACATTTAATGATGTTCTCAAAGAACGAGAAAAATACGGAGAACCAACCAACGCATATCTAACCACAACCTCACTTCCGCCAACGGAATGGACCCGCTATTATCACAGCGCTATGCGCTACATGAGGAACCAGGAATTTCTCAAAGCATCAAAAGAGTTTGACAGGACCTTTGAAAAACTCCTCGAAACAAAAACGACGTATCGGGAGATATATCGGGTTTTTTGTAATTCAGGGGCGTCTTATTTATTCTCAGGAAAACCTCTCCTTGGTCTACGGTGTTTAGAGATAGCCCAAGAGCTTAACCCCCGATATACCTTTGCATCAGATCAATTACGCAAATATGAACGAGGGGATTTTGATGAAGGCATTGAATTTGGATTTCTTTCAATTATGAAGGAAAATTTAGAGGAATGGGAAAAAAGGTCTGATTATCTTGATCTCGATGTGGTGATGAAATGGCCGGAGAAAAAGATTCTCGATAAATTATTTTCCTTTGGAATTACGATTGATACGGCAGCATTCATCAAAGGAGCAAAAACTGTAAATCAACCCGGAGAGCTAGCTGAAAAGCTTTTCTACCCTCAGTTAACAGAACCAAGAGAAGATGAGGATTTTATCTGGATGGCAGCATATGCACTCTGGGATATTTACTGTCCTGACGAACCATCAATTTCTGATTTTAACGACATCATACATGAAGCATTCTTGTTTGTTTCAGAATTCGAAAGAAAAAACGAAAAAAATGAAAACAAAAAAGCCTTTGAAAAGA
>Ga0315277_10006799_pt1 | contig 14877 bp, 15 predicted proteins | sample YL17G05_15_MG_FD_203695 | JGI IMG/M metagenome (GOLD analysis project Ga0315277, IMG submission 203695) | Sediment microbial communities from Yellowstone Lake, YNP, Wyoming, USA - YL17G05_15 | ecosystem: Environmental > Aquatic > Freshwater > Lake > Sediment | place: USA: Wyoming | collected... | reverse complement strand
GTCTATCATCCTCGATGAGCCGTTCAGCAATCATGTCGCGCGAATCATTTGAAGCAGTCGTCCCCAATCCAGCCCCCTTTCGACGATCTCGACTGTGTTCCCGAGAGAACAGGAGTCAACGTCTATACCAGTTCCTTCTTCGACTTTGCCCAGGCAGGGCGCATCGGCGAACCTCGATATTATTGAAGGACTTGTTTGCTCGACCACCCCTTTGTTGCCGACGCGATTCATGACGAACCCCAGAACTTCGAGTCCAGCGGCACGGGCGCGTTGGATGGTAAGAAGCGTATGGTTGATAGTACCGAGATTGGCTCGTGCTACGATAAGAACAGGTAGATTGAGTGCCCAGATCAGGTCTGGCAGCATGAGTTCATCGCTCAGCGGGACGAGAAGCCCGCCGACTCCTTCGACAACAACGATGTCGTATCGGTGCTGGAGTATGCCGAACCGCTCCTTGATCACATCAAGGTTTATTGGTTCATGCCCACGTGCCGCAACCACCGGAACAACCGGCAGCTCATAACAGTACGGGTTGACGAGTTCTGGTTCAAAAGGGACTGTGGCAGCCGCGCTCAGAAATAGCGCGTCAGGCGAGACCAACCTGGCGTTGAGCCGTATGCCGCCCGTCGCGACCGGTTTCATTACCCCGACGGAGATGTTCGTTTTCTTGAATATGCCAGCGATTCCCGCGGCTACAACCGTTTTTCCAGCACCAGTATCTGTGCCTATGACGACCAGTCCCGACATTAGAGTTCGCCTTTCCACAAAAAGGTACCGAACCTTTTCGGTGCGTCTCGCCTACCGTGAAACACAACATGGCAAACAAGAATGTCTGCCCCACTTCGTGTCAGGGCGCTGTAAGCAGCGCTCCTACGGTTGCTCGACGCCCGCCTGAACGTTATTTCTCAGCCGCTCTCTCGCGTTTCCAAATGCATCAAGTGCTGTATTGAGTTGCTCGTATGAGTGTTCTGCATTGACGGTTACCCGGAGCCGTGACGTTCCCGGAGGAACGGTCGGCGGTCGGATCGGCTGAACAAACACGCCCAGATCGAGAAGCGCTTGAGCAAGTTGCAGGGCTTGTTCCGCAGCCCCGACGATGACGGGCACGATCTGAGCTGCGCTAACTCCAACATCAAACCCGATCTCAGAAAGTCCCTGACGTAGATATGCAGCTTTGGTCAACGTCTCGCGTCGCCGCCACGGTTCTTCGCGGACGATCTCGATTGCTGCTCGTGACGCTGCCAGAACCGCCGGGGGTAGAGCCGTCGTGTAGATCAACGGTCGCGTTTTGTTCACGAGAAACCGTTTCAGTTGCTCGGAACCCGCGACGAACGCGCCATAACTGCCGAGGGCTTTCCCGAACGTGCCCATGACGATGTCCACATGGTTGGCGACTTTACACAGTTCGCATGCGCCGGTTCCGTTTTCTCCCAGCACACCGATAGCATGCGCTTCGTCTACCATCAAGGTGCAGTCATATCGTTCAGCCAGTTCGACTATTTCTGCGAGGGGCGCAATGTCCCCATCGAGGCTGTAGAGCCCTTCTACGACGATAAGTCTCATGCGATACAGGCTGCACTTTTTCAGGTTGCGATCCAGATCATTGCTATCATTATGTCTGAAGACTCGCCTGTCAGCCTTGCTCAGCCTGCACCCGTCCACAATGCTTGCGTGGTTTAATTCGTCGCTCAGGATAACATCACCTGCCTGCGCGATTGACTGAATGACGCCGGTGTTAGCGGCGTATCCGCTCGGGAAGACGACAGCGTCCTCTTTCCCGACGAATTCTGCGAGCGCAGACTCCAACTCGTTGTAAAGTCCCATGTTTCCGGACACGAGACGCGACGCGCTCGCGCTGCACCCGTATTTGATTGCGGCAGCCGCAGCCGCTTTGCGCAGTCTTGGATGATCAGCTATCCCGAGATAGTTGTTCGAGCACAGGAGCAAGCACGGACGACCGTTGAGTGTGATCGTTGTTGCTGTCTGGTCTGAAAGGCACGGCAACGTGCGGACGAGGTTCTTGTTTGCCAGCATTTCCAGTTCGGCGTCGAAGAATTCTGCGAGTCTTTTTTGCGTCATGTTCGTACAGTTTCAAGCTCAAGGTCTGCGAGCATGTGAATGTCCTCTTCAGGCGGACGACCTTTCGCTGTTAGATAGTTACCCAGCATCATGGCGTTTGCTCCGGCGAAGAATATCAGCGACTGGAGATCGCGAAGATGTTTTTCCCGACCGCCACATATTCGGATATCTTTGTCCGGAAGCATGTACCTGAATAATGCAATGATCTTGAGAATCTCGAGAGATTTCAGCGCAGGCGCATGAGCGAGTTTCGTGCCCGGTATCGGCATGAGAAAGTTCAGCGGTACGGAATCAACGTCGAGTTCCCTGAGCATGAGAGCCAGCTCAACCCGATCCTCAGCGCTCTCACCCAGACCAAAAATCCCACCGCAACACACCTTGAATCCAGCCTCTTTAGCCGTTCGCACTGTCTTAACACGGTCGTCAAAGCTATGCGTGGTGCAAATGAGATGGAACAATGAGGCAGAAGTCTCTAGGTTATGATGGTAGGTCTGCAACCCGGATTGTCTGAGTTGGGCTGCTATATCACGCGTCAAGATGCCAAGCGACGCACAGATTGTTATCCCGTCAGCCAGTTGCCTGAGCCTTTTTATTGCGCTGCATATCGTTGTGAGCTCGCCGCCAGTCCTCAGACCTCTCCCACTTATGACTATACCAAACCGATCAATGGGGTAGAGCGAAGCGGACTTAAACGTCTGGGCAATCCGTTCGTCAGATAACAGAGGGAACACGGGTATATCGCATGCGTGATGGATAGATTGAGAACAGAAAGCGCAATCTTCCGGACAACGACCTGACTTTGCGTTGACTATCGAGCACAAACTCACCTTGTTCCCCTTGAAATGCCTCCGTATCACGTCTGCGCCAGCGAGCAATTCGGAAATTTGATGAGTTGGCGTGTCATGGAGCAATAGCGCGCTTTCCTTATCAATGCGGTGTCCCGCACAGACATCCTGAGCGACAGTATGATGAAAATCGTTCACCACCAAAGAGTTGCTTCTCCTTATTGGACGCGCTTGAGAAGCCGTCGTCTTTTCCGGATGAATGATGATAGCATTGAATGGCAGTCCGGTCAACCCCTATGTTGCACAAAGGTTGACCGTCAGATGAGCGAACGCGCCACACCTCAGGTCGTATCCGACTTGTGCATGTGGGGAGTGGTCCTTTTCAACTGTGCGGTTAGTTACCCAGTCTTGTATGCGGGGGCGAGGATGGGTGTAAGTTGTCAATTACGAGATGGCTATCTGCAGACGTTCTTCGATCATTCTTCCGGCGACTTTGGCGATGGCAATTGCCTTGATGACAGTCGGTCCGCTTGCTATCACATATCCGATTCTATCTCGCGATATGCAGTCAATTGCCCGAGGTACATCTTCTCCCTTGTTGATGTTCCAGACCACCTCCTCGACGCCTGGGATTGCCTTTGCTTCGTCAAGATCGGGCATTCTCATGAGCCGTCCGGCAGGTGGAATGAGCCATAGCAAAGCTGCTCCGCGTGCGTATCGGTGTCTTACGTCAGGTCTTTCCCCCAGACAGACCTTTATGGATTCGGTGCCAAGATCCACACCATAGGCGAGAGGAACCAATCCGGTAGGAATCCTCGCCCCACCGAGTCGTCCAGCCATCTCGACCAATTTGAAGCCATCTTTCGTGAGCATGACTTCCGTGTGAGTTGAGCCGGACGTGAATCCGACTGCTTGCAGACATTGCGCCGTGAACCTTGCGGCGGCTGCCGATTCATCCGCGCTGAGATTTGCAGGCATGTATATTCCGAGGTTAAACCTGTGAGGCAATCGGCTCATGATTCTTCCGGTTATCGCGACAGGAAGGACTTCTTCGTTGAACACGAGTGCTTCAACGCTGACGCTCTCGCCTTCCATGAACTGTTCGATAACAACCTCGCGACGGTAGCTCGCGTCAAGCGCGTTCGTGAATGCGGGTCGAAGTTGATCCTTGGTGTCAACTCTGACAACAGACCTGCTTCCCTGACCGTCAGCAGGTTTCACGACGACAGGAAACCCCACGTTGACTGCCCAGTCAAGCGCCTCTGACAAGTCGCTCACGACTTTGAACGGCGGGTTCGCGGCGATTCCTGCCGATTCGACCGCCTGTCTCATGGCGCCCTTGTGGCGGACTTTGCGAGCGGTTTCAAGGCTGACCCCCGGCAGACTCAGACGGCTTGCGGCAGCCGCCGTAGCCTCGACGCCAACTTCAGCGGATGGGTAAATGGCGTCCACCCGGAACTTCTGCGCTGCGCCGGTTACAGCTTCCGCGTCACGTATATTTGCCACTTCGCCGGCGTGAGCAACAGCAAACCCGGGCGCATGAGGATTACCGTCCAGAGCTACGGTGAACAGACCGAGAGCTTTTGCCCGTTCGATGTACGCGACCTGGTTATGACCGGCTCCGATTATCATGATCCTGCGCTGTTTCACGCTGCGCGATCCTCCTGTACCTGCATGCGTGCTCGTTTACCGGTCGGCTTTCTTCTTGCCAAATCCCAATTTCTGATATACCGACCCGAGAAAGATCCCTGCAAGCGTGCCCGACGCGCCCACCGTGACATCGTGTTCGATCGAAACGCCGGACACTTCCGAGACGAGCCTGATAAGTCCAGCAGCTCCGATTCCTATGACGAGCGCAGCCGCCACGGCGAAAACCAGTTGCACGAGTATTTTGAGGCTCTTCATTTAGCGGTTACCTCCTTCCTGTTCTTCTCCACCCTAACGCTGCCCCATGAGTGAGGTCTACCCAGGGCGCTCAGCTAAAACCTGTGCTCTTCGCCCCGTAAAAGCCGTTTGATGTTTGACCGGTGCCGAACGATCACAAGCGCAGCCGCCACGGTGCCGAACGCGACAAACTCCGGGTCAGCATCCAGCGCATACATCGCTATCGGTAATACCACTGCGCCACCGATTGACCCCACGGACACGATGCGCGTCGCACGCACGAGGACGGCAAATACTCCTGCTGATATTAGCACAGGTGCCCATGCGATTCCGAGAAACACGCCGGCGCTTGTCGCGACCCCTTTGCCACCCTTGAAGCGAAGGAATATCGTCCAGTTATGACCTGCGATAGCGACAATTCCTAACGCGATCTTCATCATCGAAGGGGATAGTGGTGAACGACCGCTGGCTGCAAGCGCGGCAAACGCTGTAACCGCAACGAATCCTTTGGCGACATCCAGTGCGAGCGCGGTGATTCCCGCAGGTTTTCCCAAGACGCGCAACGCGTTTGCTGCTCCGATGTTGCCGCTGCCGTAGCTGCGGATGTCAATCCCGCGGAGCAGTCTGCCAATAAGATACCCGGTCGGTATAGAGCCAACGAGATATGCCAGCACTAACGCAACAGGGAATTGCCAGCTCATCGTATCGCGTTCCTAACTCCTGTCTCTGCACTCATCCTGCTATCTTCTATTCCGCAACTCGATCCGGATAGGAACCCCTTTGAATCCGAAATCCGACCTGATCTGGTTCTCGAGATACCGCAGATAACTGAAATGGAGCAGGTTCCGATCGTTTGTGAACAGGATGAAGTTTGGCGGCTGCACTTCAACCTGAGTTCCGAAGAGTATTTTCGATTTGCGTCCGCGGCTCGTTGGTGGCGGCTTGTCAGAGAGCCACCGCTGCAAATGTTCGTTGAATTCGGAGGTACTGATACGTTTCTGGGATTCGCTAAAGACTTCGTTTATCAGGTCGAACAGCTTGAATATGCGTTGCTTGGTTGCGGCGGAGATGGTGATTAATGGTGCATACGGAGCAAAGCGCAACTTGAGAGCGAGTTCATCTTTCAACCGTTTTGTGGACACCCTTTTATCTTCGATGAGGTCCCATTTGTTTAGAGCGATAATGACGCCTTTACCCTGGTCTTTTATGAACCCGGCGATTCGGCAGTCCTGCTCGACGATACCCGCAGTAGCATCAAGCATCATGATGGCCAGGTCACACCTCTTGATGCTTCGTAACGCCTGGGCGATGCTGAAATGTTCGACCTCACGTCGGATGCGTGCTTTCCGGCGCAACCCTGCGGTATCAGCGAAGAGATACAGCTTCTTATTGCGGGTCAACATCACGTCGACAGTGTCGCGCGTGGTGCCGGGTTGTTCGTCAACGATGACTCGTTCCTCACCGATGAGCGCATTTATCAAGGATGATTTGCCGACGTTGGGCCGTCCTACGATAGCGACCTTCACGACAGCGGCTTCTTCGAGATGTCCCTCTGAAAGCGCGGGCAAATCCTTCGCGATTTCATCGAGTAGATCTTCGACGCCTCTGTTGTGTAAAGCCGAGATAGCGACCGGTTCGCCCAATCCGAGTTCGTAGAGATCCGACTTGGCAAGTTCGAGTTGGGGATTATCCGCCTTTGTACCCACGAGAATAATGCGTTTAGCGAGGCTTCGTAACTGATCTGCGATAACCTTGTCTGCTGGAGTAACGCCGTCTTTAAGGTCAACCAGAAACAGCAGCGTTGAAGATTCGTCGAGCGCGATTCTGACTTGCGCCTGCATTTTGTGCACGACAGGGTCAACCGGGTTCTCGACGATCCCGCCCGTATCAACCACGCTGAACGTGACGCCTTTCCAGGAACGTTTGCCGTACGAGCGGTCGCGCGTTATGCCGGAATCGGGATGTACAATGCTCATCTGGCGTTGTACGAGCCTGTTGAAAAGCGTTGATTTGCCAACGTTCGGGCGACCAACGATTGCGATTATAGGAATCTCTTTTGACAAGACAGTCCACCTGCATACAACCTTGATGCGGTCAGCGAGTTACGGTACGCGCGAACGCCTCCCTGCTTCCCGACCACAGATAATCGGCGCACGATATCAGCGTGATGATCACCGTTACGACAGTCAGACGGTACGCAAATGGTACCTCGAGCAGCGCTCCGAGAATTGCCGCCATCTGGAACGCGGTGCTGACCTTGCCGGGCAACCGCGGATTGAACACACGTTGCCCGGAAACCTGACTCACGATCCGTGCGCCCAACGCTATGAGAACATCACGTCCGAGTATGATGGGCGGCACCCAGAGCGGTATCGCATTGCCAAACTCGTCATGTACCGCCAGGAAGACTAAGGTCACGTTCACGAGCAGTTTGTCAGCGAGCGGGTCGAGGAACGTGCCGAACTTCGTTCTCTGGTTCCACGCGCGCGCTATCGCGCCGTCCAGAATGTCTGTCGCTATGCTCGTGCAGAACAGCGCGACAGCGAACAGTCGGAGCCAATCGGTTTCGCCACGGCGGTATAGCACGATGGCCCCCGCGATAACAGGAATGGTTGCTATCCGTCCAAACGTGAGCTTGTTGGAGAGAGTCACCTGTGGTCCTTCCGCAGCCCGAGAGGGGTTCTGGACCCCGATTCTGGGTCTTTCCCTGCCATCGCATCAACTGCCCTGAGGCTAATTATACCAGCGGGAATACACTGAGTCAACGCTCACCTGCGGTTTCTTGACAGGGCATTCAGTTGCGTGTATATTCTGCTCAGCGTGTGGTTGGTAGGTGGGCAGCGGGGCAATCATGAATTCAGTTCAGCGCACGGGAGACGTGCTATGAAGAAAACACTTGGTGTGCTCTCCTTGCTTGCCGCTTCGGTCGCGGTTCTGTCCGTGACGGGTTGTTGGAAACCGAGCGAGACCAAGCAGGTGTTTGCGCTTGTGCCGAAATCTGTGGGGCACATTTACTGGGCTGCGGCTGAGAAGGGGATGCACGCTGCGGCACAGGAAGAGGGAGTGGAGGGTTTGTTCATGGGTCCGGAAACCATAGATGTTGCACGCCAGATCACGATCATGGAGGGGCTGATCGCGAAACGCGTTGCAGGTATTGCGATTGCGCCAAACGATCCGACGGCGGTCGTCCCTGTGATCAATCGTGCAGTTTCCGCAGGCATACCAGTTGTGACGTTCGATTCAGATGCTCCAGAGAGTCAACGGCTCGCGTATGTCGGTACGGTTAACACGGCGGCAGGAAAGCTCGCTGGAGAGACTCTGGCGAAACTAATCAACGGAAAAGGCACCGTCGCGATAAGCACAGGCGGTCTTGGCGCACTGAACCTTAACGAACGGGTTGCTGGATTTCGCGGAGCAATCAAGGCATATCCTGCCATTAAAGAGGTTGATATTCAGACCAACAACGATGATGAAGAGCTTGCAACCGCGGTCGCGGAAAGCGTTCTCGCGCGGTTTCCGGATCTGACAGCGTTTTTTGGAGCGAACGCGCCGGGCGCACCGGGTGCGGCGCGTGCTGCAAAACAATCCGGTAAAGTGGGCAAACTGAAGATAGTCGGGTTTGACGATACCCCGATATGTTTGCAGTTCATCAAGGACGGAGTTGTGGATGCTACTGTTGCGCAGCGACCGTACGACATGGGATACCGCTGCATCAAGATCCTTGTTCAAGCGAGAAAAGGCGTCAAACCGGAAAGCCAAATCATAGACACTGGTGTGACGGTGATCACCGCAGCGACCGTTGACCAGTTCCTTGGAAAGCAGGATTACACACCTTGATGTGAGGAGGTCGCATGAAGTTGCGCCCGTGACGGTGCGATCATGAGAGCGATCAATAGACTCCTCAACCTGACAGCTCGCCTCTTCGCTGCGCGCGAGATGGGCATTCTTCTTGTGCTCATCGTCATGTGTCTCGTGCTGTCATTTACGACGGAAGGCTTTGCGCAAGTCGAGAACTTGCTCCTCGTAGCGCGCCAGTTCTCCATGTTCGCCACAATGGGTGTCGGGATGACCATGGTGATCGTAACCGGCGGCATAGACCTTTCGGTTGGATCGGTGCTCGCGTTGGCAGGATGTGCCGCAGCCAAATGCATGCTCTGGCTTGGGCCCTATGCCGGCGGTGAAATCGCGGCGGTCGCTGGGATACTTGCAGGACTAGGCGCTGGCCTCGTGTGCGGTGTCGCCAGCGGTCTGATCGTAGCGGCAGTTCGTATTCCGCCGTTCATCGTGACACTCGGTATGATGAGCATCACGCGCGGTCTGGTGTATGTGATAACGCGGGGTTGGCCGATAACCGGGTTGCCGCCAGCGTTCTTTTTCCTCGGACAGGGACGGCTCTGGATCGTGCCAGTTCCTGTGGTGTCTATGTTCATCGTTGCGGCAGTTGGCGCAGTGTTCTTGTCGAGAACTCGTGTGGGACGGAGCATTTACGCGGTAGGAGGCAATGAGGAAGCGAGCCGACTTTCTGGGATTAACGTAGGTTATGTGAAGTTCTTCGTGTACTCCACGTGCGGGTTGCTCGCCGGTCTTGCCGGTGTCACAACAGCATCTCATTTGAGCTCAGCTCAACCGAGTTCGGGGCTTACAAACGAGCTAGATGTAATTGCAGCGGTTATAGTTGGCGGGACAAGTCTGATGGGTGGGAGTGGAACCGTTCTCGGAACACTTATCGGTGCCGCGCTCATGGGCGTTCTTCGAAACGGACTTGTTCTACTGGGTGTATCTGCGAACTGGCAACTTATTCCAATCGGAATAGTTATTGTTGTCGCCGTCATCTTCGACCAGTTTCGTCAAATGCGTCGTGGACGCGTACAGGCGTAATCCTGGGTATACCGGGCGCTGCAACTTCAGCACAATTGACCGGCGGTCTCGACTGAACTCGTAGCACTCCCTTTTCATAAAAACCCAACGGATAGGTGGATTCTTCCTCTGGACCACAATACGATGGGTTAACCGGCGAAGGTCGCCTCGGATGATCGCTTCATTTTTTTCTTGACAGGTTGCGTCTCTTGGTGTATATTCATGTCGAATTAGATGAGGATGAGTCCGTTGCATAGTGAATTGGGAGCGTGAGGTTACACGGTAACCGTTCGAAGCTAGGTGCTTCTTCCTGCATAAGTGGGGATGTCACAAGGTGGCTTGTTCAGATGTATGTTCAGATGTAATAGTTGCGGAAAAAGGAGGGGTTTCAACCTGTTGTGTGCTCCTGAAGACTGACGCCAACTAATCGTTTGGGAAGAGTGTGGACAGGTCATAAGATGGGTGGGTCAGTCATGGGGTACTGGGCGGAAGAGTCCTGATAAGGTGGTGCGTCGAACCTGCCTGTTGAATGGCGCAAAACGTAGAGGCATGAGGCACATTAGTGTGTCTTTGTTTTGGCTTTATATCGAAGGTTGTAACGAGGTTCTTGGTCAGTTTGGCATATGCTGCCCTGATATGAGCAGGGCACTCTCGAATGACTAAGGAGGAATGACAACGATGAGTGAAAAGGCTTCCGAAGACAAACCTCCCCAGCGAGGAAAAAATGGAAAACCTCAACTTGTAGAAACGCTGGGACCTGTTCCAAACCTTGAGGAGCACGTCCGCCCGGATTGGTGGCGGCGGATCTTCAATTCTCTCTATCTGAAAACCGATGCAGATGTTGTTGACGACCCTGATATAACCCGCCGGGAAATAGACCTGTTCACCGATATGCTAAAACTGTCCCCTGAACATAAGATCTTGGATCTTTGCTGCGGGCAGGGACGCCATTCGCTCGAACTAGCGCGGAGAGGGTTTAACATGGTGGAGGGTGTGGACCGTTCCCATTACCTGATACAAAAAGCGAAGGCGCTCGCGAAGAAGGAAGGTCTGAACGTTAAGTTTCGAGAGGGTGACGCCAGAAAGCTGCCGCATCCGCCTGATACCTTCGATGTGGTTCTCATCCTCGGGAACAGCTTCGGCTATTTCGAGACGGTTCAGGATGACCTGCGCGTCCTTCAGGAGGTGTTTCGCGTTCTCAGGCCATGGGGTAAACTGCTCATTGACGTTACTGATGGGGAGCATCTCAAAGATCATTTTGATGCTCGCTCGTGGGAGTGGATAGACAGGAAACATTTTGTCTGCAGGGAACGGTCGCTTTCTGTTGACGGCCAGAGGCTGATTTCCAGAGAAGTGATTAGCCACGTCGAAAAGGGCGTGATCGCCGACCAGTTCTATGCGGAGAGGCTGTACACACGCGATAGCTTGAGCGACCTGATGAGAGCGGCAGGATTCAGCGATTTTGCGTTTCACGGGGAACTCTCGCCCAATTCGCAGCGAAACCAGGACCTCGGGATGATGGCGCAGCGGATCATTTTCTCGGCGGCGGTGCGGAAAGAATGGACGCCTATCAAAAGAAAAGCCAAAGAGATGGCGACGGATGTTGTAGTGATCCTAGGCGACCCGACAAAACCGGATCCGGTTAAACCTGCGTTCGTGTTTGACGACGACGACTTCTACACGATTGACGAGCTCAAAGCGGCGTTGAGAACGTTGAAAGGGTACTCGTTCACGTATCTGAACGACCACGATACACTTATCCAGGACATGATGCGGCTGCGAGGCAAAGTCGACCTGGTGCTGAACCTGTGCGATGAGGGTTACAACAACGATCCTCGAAAGGAGTTGCACGTTCCGGCGTTACTAGAGGAGGTTGATATTCCATACACGGGTGCCGGGCCGCAGTGCATAGCTTTCTGCTATGACAAGTCGCTGGTACGGGGTGTTGCAAAGGAGATGGGTATTCCGGTTCCGGAAGCGTTCTTCATCAAGCCTGAGGACACGACATTTGAGTTGCCGTTTGCGTTTCCGGCGATCGTGAAACCGAACTTTGGTGACTCCAGTTTTGGGATTACGCAGCGAAGTGTGGTGAACGATCTTGAGAAACTCTTGAACGCCGTTTCAGAGATACGGGAAAGGTTCGGGTACGATAAACCGATGCTTGTGGAGGAGTTTCTCGCGGGAAAAGATCTGAGCGTTGGTATCATCGGCAATCCTCCGTCCGCTTATACGGTCTTACCCATAACGGAGGAGGACTACTCGGAACTGCCGGATGGTTTGCCAAGGATTTGCGGGTACGAGGCGAAATGGTCTGCCGACTCGCCGTATTGGAACATCAAGTCTGTCGCGGCGAATCTGCCGGAGGAAACGGAGAAGTCAATTGTTGAACAGTGTCTGAAACTGTTCGAGCGGCTCGAGTGTCGAGATTACGCTCGGTTCGATTGGAGACTCGATGCTGAAGGCAATGCGAAGCTTCTTGAGGTGAACCCGAACCCGGGCTGGTGTTGGGACGGGCACCTTGCGAAAATGGCGAAAGCCGCCGGCATGTCATATGCTGAAATGCTGGAAGCTATCCTGCGAGCGGCGGAACAGCGACTGGGGATCATCCAGGCCATGGAAGATAAGAAAGAGAAGCTTGCCCCGAAACCGGAGCTCGTTGCAGTATAGCCGGTTTGAGTTCCGCCGTATGGATAATTTGCCCCAGACCTTAAGGATTCCAGAGCGTTCTTCTGTTCCAAAGGGGTGAGGTATTTTCATGATGGCGACCGCAGTCGCCGCGTCCTGAGGGCATCCTCAAAAGGCACCATTACCGTGCCGGTTGGCAGGTTTTTGTGCCGATCGCCTTGCTTTTTACAGACACTCATGATAGCATGTGTATCCACAGCGTCGGTATCAGATTCATCAAAACAGCAGAGGGTCAGGCGCTTTGAAGAAACTTGAAGTTCAAACGTACCCGGCCGATGTCTTGAGGAAAAAAACGAGGGCTGTGAAGAGGTTCGGTCCGGAGTTGGCAAGGCTGGCTGAGCAGATGTTCGATGTCATGTACAACACGGATGGTGTTGGGTTGGCAGCGCCCCAGATCGGTATACCTAAACGGATTGTTGTGATTGACTCGCGTCAGTCGCCCGATGAAAAGATGGTGCTGGTGAATCCATCGATCGTGAGGAAGAAGGGTGAGGAGATAGCGCAGGAGGGGTGCCTCAGTTTGCCGGGAGCCTTCAGCGACGTGAAGCGGGCGATCCGGGTGGAAGTTGCGGCTCAAGATGTCACGGGAAAGGATATCTGGTTCAGTGCCGATGGTTTTCTGGCACGGATTATCCAGCACGAGATAGACCATCTTGACGGGTTCTTGTTCATTGACAGGCTCGACGTGATGACCAGGGAACAGGTGCTCGCGGATTGGAAACAGGTTCGTGGAGAACCATCTGAAACCGCCGCGCTGTGAAGCTATTGACGAATGTGGAATTACCGTCCTATCTCTCTTGTCCTTCGGATGGTCTCCGGGACATTTCCGCCTGGCCGGAAACCCGATGCGCACGGGCAAACCTGTCACTTGTTCTCTGGATTCCCCTCCGGTTAAACCGGAGGGTTACGCGGGAATGACACCAAGAGGACATTTGTTATGCAGTTCTTGATAGCTGTACGGTGGACGCATCTCTGAGATACAGGGCTGATGATCATGGTGCAATCGGAATCCATACAAAGGTTAACGGCTGCCCTGAAGAAGTTGCCGGGCATCGGGAACAAAAGCGCAGAACGTATCGCGTTTCATATACTTGGTGCGCCGCGGGACGCGGCGTTCGAACTCGCGCGTGCCATAACTGACGTTAAGGACAAGATCAAGCTCTGTTCGGTGTGCTGTAACGTGACGGAGATCGACCCGTGTCCTGTCTGTTCGAGCGACAAACGCGACCGGTCGGTCATTTGCGTTGTTGAGAAACCGAGCAACGCGGCAATTATCGAGAAGGGCGGTTCATACGACGGATTATACCACGTCCTTCATGGCGTGATCTCGCCGCTGAGCGGTGTTCGACCAGAGGATGTGACTATCGGTAAGCTGATAGATCGGTTGAACTCCGGTACCGTCAAAGAGCTAGTTGTTGCGACAAATCCGACGGTTGATGGTGATAGCACGGCGCTGTACATCGCAAAATCAGTGAAACCGTTCGGAATCAAAGTGACGCGCATCGCGCGCGGTGTGCCGGTTGGCGGTGACATAGAGCTCGCTGATGAAGCGACGCTCTCGCGAGCTATTGAAGGGCGCATGGATCTGTGACGTCTTGAGAGAATCGCGTCGTTTTGTTGAGTCTTGTGCTGGCGGAGTGGAAGTGGTCGAGAGAGAAGCGTTCCAGCGACCGGTGCGATTCAATCAGCATGGGAATGGCAGAGCGTAGGTTGGGAAAGGAGGAACATCCAGTGTCGGGCGGGCATATAAGGCTTTTCTCGAAGATAGCGACTGCAGGAGTACTCGTGGCGGTGGTTGGATGTGCAACGGGCAATCCGGCTACCGTGACGCGCGAGTGGTCCGTGTCGCCTCAGGGCAAACAGCCCGTGAAAGACCGTGTCCGGAGCGGTTATTGGTGGGTGCCAAGTCAAGCGCCGCAGGGCGTTGACGAGAACTCGCTGTGGGGTAATCGGGGCGTTATCTACCGGGCTTGGGTAGCGAAACCTGCTCCTGTTGCGCAGGCCCCGAAGGCGCAACAGCCGATAGTGATTGCGGAGGTACCTCAACAAGCTCCTGTGAAAACAGAGAAGATCACCGTGGAGCCCGTGGTAAAGCCTGCCCCGCAGCCTGTACCAAGAGTGCGCGAACGCATCGTACTTGAAAGCGTCCTGTTTGATCTCAACAAAACGGAGCTCAAACCGCAGGGCTTACCCAAAGTCCAGAAGGCTGCTGATTCTCTTAAGAAGTATCCGGCGGACACGGTTGTCGTTGAAGGACACACCTGCTCGCGAGGCACCGAGGAGTCCAATCTCAGGCTCGGTATGAAGCGAGCGGAAGCTGTTAAAAAGTGCCTGACAGAGATGGGAATCGAGCCGGAGCGGATAAAGACGATAAGTTATGGTGAATCCCGACCGATCGCCGATAACTCGACCGAAGCGGGCAGAGAGCAGAACAGACGTGTCGTTATGGACCTAATCGAGGGGCAATAGAACCCGCGGTAATCCGTTCAGGTTCGGCGTGCGTTGGAGATTAGGATAAGACCCGTATGAGTCGCGTTCAGAGCTTGGTTGCCGAAGGCAGAGCATGGAAGTTTGGCGATAACGTGAA
>Ga0315277_10006798_pt1 | contig 14877 bp, 11 predicted proteins | sample YL17G05_15_MG_FD_203695 | JGI IMG/M metagenome (GOLD analysis project Ga0315277, IMG submission 203695) | Sediment microbial communities from Yellowstone Lake, YNP, Wyoming, USA - YL17G05_15 | ecosystem: Environmental > Aquatic > Freshwater > Lake > Sediment | place: USA: Wyoming | collected... | reverse complement strand
TGGTGCCTTTTTGAACTCCTACCCCCCTTGAACCCGCGCCCATCGCATACGCGCTGGGGGGAAGATTTTGCGAGGTCTCGCTAAGATCCACATTCTCCGAGAGATCTGGACAAAGCGATTAGCTCCTAAGCGACCTTAGTTGCGTGCTTAGGCAGACTTCTCGGCCCAACTGCCCTATGTCCGGCCCTATTCCTCGTTTTCGACTTGTTTCCCCAGACACGATATCCTATAAGACCTTGGCGGATGATCTACGCCAGGAATTCGACCACTTCAGGCGGCGACTCCGCCTCGCGCCAGGCTTGCAAACGTTAGCGCAGGCGATGATCCTATGCACCTCCTGCAAATGTGTTTTGACAATGCCCGGGAAGGCGGCAACGGCAAGCTGAGTATTAGCCGAAGTGGGTACGAGATCGCCAAATGGACTATCCTCGACGAAGGACCCCGCGGACTCGAATTGCTCCGCTTGATCTCGGTGGCCTGCGGAGGCACGAGCGTCATTCCCCGTCTCGATTTCGACCTTGGTGGGCTGTGCCGGAATCCCGACAGGCCAGTGCAAGTCGAGCTTGTCCTTGCCCTCCATCCTCCGTACGAAGCCCCGAAACACAAACAGGGGGCAATGACTACCGGTATTCGCGTGAACAGCCGCGGGGAAGTCATTGCCCTGAAGAGCAAGGACTTTGTGCTGCTCTCTCCCCAAGGACCGCTAAGGAAGTCCAAAACCAGTTTGGGTTCATCGGCCTTTTTCATCCTGGGCTACGGCCCCGATGCAACATGCCACGAGGGGACAGATGACTTCGACTTCGGCGATCCGTATTTCCGCCGCACTCGTCTTCACTCGCTGTTCGTCAACGGGGCGCCGCTGACCGACCCGGTAGAGTTCCTCACCAGGCTGCACTATCGGGCAGTCAGATGCAGACGTGTGGCGACCGGTCATGCCCTGTGGCGGCTGGCGTCTCTCCTCAAAGAGCAATTGGGCATCGACAGCGGGTGCTGGCTGGAGAGGCGATGCGATTTCAAGCGGGAATGGGCGAGGCTGGGCGCCACACAGCAACGAACCGTGGCGATCGCACTGGACGCGGTGCGACACCTGCTTGATGCCTTTCCTCGGGACATCGCCCCGCTGGATACCCCCGCCCTCATACTTCTCAATCGTCCGGACCTGTGTTGCACTGAGAGCGTCTTTCCGCGCTGGGCGAAGCTCATGGATCTTCTGTTGCCGCGGACTCAATTCCTGGTCACACTTGGCCAAAGGTCCTGCCGCCGTCTGCCCTCCACTCTCTTGGCCGGAACCTGTCGGGTTCCCGTACCTTCGGAGCGACCCCGCAAGCCTCTTGCGCGACTCCCGCGAGGCGCGGTTCTACTCCTGGATTTGGATAGCCGGCTGCCCAACCTGGCGCTGATGAAGCTCAGCCGCTTCTTTAAAGACCAGGGAAGAAGGGTCGTTCTGGCACGCCACGAAGCCTATGTCACCAAGGTAGAATCCGTCTATGCGAGTGCGGTGTTCTCAACTCCCTCCACGATGAATCGCCTGGCGAAACTGCGGAAGTACTATGGCGACTCGCTGATTGCAGGTGGCTCCGGAATCGATGTCAAGCTGCGTCTTCCCGAAGCCGTAGAGTGTCTTCCAGCGGACTATAAGCTGTACCCCGAGCTCGGGGATCGCGCCATCGGCTTCCTAACGCGCGGATGCCCGAATCACTGCCCCTTTTGCCTGGTGCCTATCAAAGAGGGCGGCGTCCATCAGGTCGGTGATCTCGACGATCTGCTGAGGGGTGGTAGACGCAAGCTCATACTGCTCGACGACAACCTCCTGGCACATCCGAAAGCAAAGGCCTTTTTGGATGAGATGGCACGGCGCAGACTGCTCGTCAATTTCAACCAGCAGCTGGACCTTCGCCTTGTCGATTCGGACATCGCCCGCCTTCTCCTACGCGTGCAATGTTCGAATGTTCGCTTCACGCGCCGTGTTTTTCACTTCGCCCTGAACGACAGTCGCAACCTGGAGAAGGTGCGCCGGCAGTATCAGATGTTCGGGTTCACACCACGTGATAACGTGGAGTTCGTGTGCATGTACGGGTTCAATACAACCCTCGCGCAGGACGTGGATCGTTTCCGATTCCTGCGCTCGCTTCCCGGCGCCTATGTGTTCGTGCAGCCTTACAGGCCGGTTCCCGGCGGCCGCCCACCAAGTGTGGAGGGTTTCTTGGACGGGCAGGCAGACGCTCTCCTCGATGATCTGATCCGGATCGTGTTTCCCCAAAACATGAAAAGCATGGAGAACTACTATCGCTGGGTCAGCAGGCTCTATGCGCAAACCTTTGGCCGGCCTCATATGGGGCTGGTCGACACCATCTTCAGATACAACAATCGGGAGAGGCGGGGCTACTATTTGGCCACCCTTGCCGTGGGGAGAGAAAGGAGTAATGCTTGTGCCTGCGTACCTTCTTCGAAAAGGCGAAGGGAAAGCCATCGCCCTCTATAGCAGGTGTGAGGATGAGGCGCTGTGGCGCGCGGAGCTGTTGTTGATGCTCGGCGACATCAACGCCAGGGTACCCAAGCATATATCTGCCGGGCCAGTCCATGGCTATTACGATGTGGATCCGACTTACACCCGCAGGGAGTTCCTCAAGCCGTACAGGAAGGACCCGGACAGGTGGAGGAAGTTGATGGACGACAGAAAGGCCCTCGCGAATAATGGCTGGGAGTTCCCTCCGTTGGCCTGACCGGTTTCCGGGAGAGTCTTGCCCTGACGAACAAGCCCCCTATGATGTGGGAGCATCCTTGCATGCGGCTATACAGAGGCATGAGTAAGCCCTACCGGCCCGATTTGGCCGGCGCCGGTCAGGGAGCTATCTACGGAACAGACTTCCAAGAAATAGGGGACGAAGAAATAGGGGGCGCTCCCCTATTTTCTTGCGGTAACCATCGTCCAGAAATAGGGAAGCGTCCCCTGTTTCCCCACAAACGAAAAAACTCCATATTCGTTGACAGCAATTGGGGATACAATGCCGTTCGTTGTCGGCCAGAGATCCGGTCAGCAGCAGAGGGGGGCAAAGTCGACTCCTCTATATCAGAAGCTATGAAAGTAGGGCGGGAACACATTTCAGAAGGTTCATCGCCAAATTCGCAGCTTATTTCACCTATCTATAGTGGCGCTCTATCATACGCTTGGCGATCTACCCGAACCGGAGTCTACCCATAGATTCTGCTGACGAGGCACTTTTATTTACTTGACCAAATCACTCCTTTGTTATCTGAAGGCCCTGTACCGATACATATCACAAGACTCCCGTCGTCCTGAAGCGATAGGAAATAGTTGCTCTTAGTCCGGTCAGTGCGGGTGGCCCAAATAGCTTTGCCGGCATCGTCTGGTGGTCTACCCCGATAAATAACAAGATTTCCGTCATCTTGCATAGCCAGATAATACTGGCCTTGCTCGCGAAATGTTCGGCTATCCCACACTGCACAACTGGGATTCTCAACACATTCGCTCTTGTAGAGCACAAGGTTTCCATCTGTTTGCATCAGCAGGGTGAAGTTTCCGCTTGGAGAAGTGAGCCTTCCTCTTTCGAATAAATAAGCATTGTGGCCCGGCGAGGCAATGAAAACCGAAGAGGTGGTACCGCGCGGAACCGGCCCTGGAACAGGCTTGTCCATGACGTTGAATTCGATGCGTTGGATGGTGTTCACGTCTAGCGAGACCCAATCGTCGCCTGTGCCTCGCCGGATCCGCAGTAACGTTGTGTTCCCGCTCTCCCGAAACTCCATCTCCGTCACTGGCGAGACGCGGTAGTCCCCGCGCTCCCAAAACTCCTTTGAGAACAAGGCGGGATCATTGCGGTTCTTCATAAAGATCCGCGCCAGGATGTTCCCCTTAATGGGCACTTGGGCATAGCTGGAAATCAGGCCAGACGCCGCAAGGATTAGGGCAAACACGATAGTGTGCCTCATTGGTCCTCCGGTAGAAAGAAAAGAAATAGGAAAATCAATGCGCCCGTTGCCGGCGTCCTGTGCCAATGCAACGCTGCAGTGATGCCGGATCGGTGCTCGGGGCGCGCGATCGGGGCTGCCCGCGCGTGCTCCACACCGTCCGATCCGCGCTGCCGGGGCGCTTGGCAACGAATGTTGCGGAAAATCATGCATTTCTCAGGCGCGCCAAGTCAAGTAAAGAATCCAGGGGCCAGACCACTAACCCGATTGCTGATCAGGCCTTTAGTTCTGGGGACATAATCCTCATCTCGGGCGAAATAAGTATTGAACTGCACCTCTAGGATGAAACAAAAACAATAGGGACGCGACTCGACGCGTGCAAAGTCTTTCAATTCTCATCAAATCCTTCCCCAGAATCCACCCAGCTTCTTGGCAGACAATCGTGCACCTTTCAAATTCGGCACGAGGTTATCTATTCCCCAATTTCTCTCTGCTATAGGGCGCTTCTGCGGCCCACAATCGCGATCGGCGAGTCCTGCGGAATTGGGCAAAGGGTAACCTGACACAGATTTGTCCTTAACCTTTGGAAGCGGCGCGCGACCTTCCAGCCGGTTGAGACGGCGCCGGCTTCTTCAGATTGGTCTCAAACAGTTTAAAGATGCGCTTGTACTCGTCGGACCAACTCGTCGGCTCGACAAAGCCGTGATCTTCGGCCGGATAGACGGCCAGTTCCCAGTTCTCCTTTTTCAGCTCGATCAGCCGCTGTACCAGCCGCACCGTATCCTCGAAAAAGACATTAGTATCGACAATGCCGTGGCAGATCAACAACGCGCCTTTCAGGTTCTGGGCAAAATAAATCGGCGACGAGCGCTTGTATGCCTCCGCATCATTCTGGGGCAGGTTGAGAATGCTGCCGGTGTAGCCGTGGTTGTAATGGGCCCAGTCGGTGACGGGGCGCATAGCGGCGCCGGCGGCGAAGACGTCGGACGCGTTGAACATTGCCATCAGCGTCATGAATCCTCCGTAGCTGCCGCCGTAAATGCCTATGCGCTTCGGGTCCACCCCCTGTTCCTTCGCCATCCACCTGGCAGCGTCAACCTGATCGTCGAGGTCTTTGCCGCCCATATGCCGGTAGATAGCGGTGCGCCAGTCGCGCCCATAGCCGGCCGAGCCGCGGTAATCCACGTCGAGCACAAGGTAGCCGTGTTCCATCAGGAAGTGGTTGAACAGGTACACCTGTGAGTTCGACGACCACCATTTGTGCACGTTCTGCGCGTATCCGGCGCCATGCACAAAGATGACACCCGGGCCGCCGGGCTTCCAGTTCTTCGGTTTGTACATGCGTGCCGGTACCATCACCCCGCCGCGCGCGGGAACCTGCACGATGGGCGGATCGATCCACGGGTAGTTCCAGAACTCGGAAAGTGGCGAAGAAGTGATTTTTTTAGCTTCGGACCCCGTCTTATTCTCGAGCACGTACAGCTCGGGGGGGCGGTTCGAAAAAGAATATATATCCGCCAGAAACTTCTCGTCAGGTGAGAGACTCATATTGTGATGGCCGGTCATCGAGGTGATGCGGGTTCGTTCACCGCCGCTTGCCGGCATCGAATAGTAATGCACCTCGAAAGGCGAGCCTTCGTTGGTGCTGAGGTAGAACTTCGTCTTGTCGTCGGAGAGCACGGCGCTCAGAATCTCCCACTTGCCGCTTGTTAGCGGGCGCGGTTCGCCGCCGTCATAGGAGATCGTGTAGAGATGCGCGTAGCCGGTACGCTCGGACTGGAAGTAGATTGTCTGGTCGTCTTTCATCCAGCCGAACATTCCGGAACCCAGCCTGATCCAGGCGTCATCGTGATCGGCAAACAGAATTCGTATCTTCGCCGCATCGGGATCAAGCGCCATAATCCAGCGATCCTTGAAATCGGCCGACGTGGCGATCAGGACCGCACGCTTGCCGTCCTCAGACCAGACAGGCATTGAGAGAGTAACGTCGCGTTCGGGCGGGGCTGCGGGCCGACGCCCACCCTGCCCGGACTGTGCCCCGGTTCCCTGCTGCGCGCGTGCCGGCGTTTGCGCTTGGGCTGGCGTATCTTCGGGGTTGGAGGATTCGGCCGCCAGGGTTACCGTCGGTGTTGCTTCGCCGTTGAGGGCTCCATCGTCAGGCTTTACGGGTGGTGCTGCATCAGTCTTGGCGGCCGCCGGATCCGTCAGCGGCTTCAATCCCGTTTCCACGAACTTGAGATCGCCGGTCTTTACATTGACGATCGCCATTCGCGACCGCCCCTGGGTATCACCGACCTTCCCGCGGCCAGGAATGTCTTCGACGTAGGCTGATTCGGTGACGTAATTCGGCACGATCGACGATTTGCTGCCTTCCGCCGGCTCGTTAATTCCGGCAATGACGTACTTCTCGTCGGGCGCCAGTTGAAAGCCCATGGCCGTCTGCCGGCCTTGGAGCGTATAGGGCTTGCGCTCGGTGTCGGCCTGCTTCTTGCGCTTCGCCGCATCTTCCTCGCGCTTAGCCGCACGGCGTTTGATGATATCGAGCAGTTCTCTTTCTTCTTTTTTCAGGTACTCCTGGCTATCGGTGCCCCTCTGCTGCTGGTCGCCGGAAGCTGCTGCTGCGGCGCCGCCGCGGCCCATCCCGAAGCCACCTGTCGGTCCGGCGGGAGGCCCGCCGGCAGCCGGAGTAGAACTGGCTGAACGGATGTCAGTGAGTTGCTCGATTTCGCCGGAATCGAGCGATATCCTGTAGAGGTTGTTCGCACGGACGAAGGTTACGTGCCGCCCGTCGCGCGTAAAGCGTGGGCTGGATTCAGACTCGGTAGTGATCGTGAGCTTGCGCCGCTTGCCGGTTGCCACTTCGTAAAGCGCCAGATCGCCGTTCTCGGCAAAAACGCCCCACTTCTTGTCCCTGGTGCGATCCATGCCACCGCCGCCGCCCCTGCCACCTCCGCCAAATCTGCCGAATCCGCCGGACATCATCGGCGGAGCGGCCTTGGCTTCTTCCTCGCTCAGTTTGTGCAGCTCTGCGCCGTCACGGCTCACCACCCAGGTGTCCCAATCTTTCTCGCGCGGGTCCGCCGCAGCCTTCCACTCGAAGTAGATCTTCTGGCTGTCGGACGACCAACGTACGGCGCGCGGCTCATACCCGTACAAGCCATTTCCGCGCATAATGCTGTCGATGCTGAGGTCGAATGCCGGTTTGGCTTCGAGATTCGCGGCTGCGGTCCGCTCGGCCTTCAGTCCCTTCTGCGCGACTGAGGTCAGGGGAGACAGGGCAAGGATGGAGATGAGCAATAATGAAATGTGCGTTTTCATGTGACACTCCTGAGGATACATCCGATAGTGGTGCGATCATCTTTGCGGACAGTCCATAAGACACCTTCTGCAATCGAGGTCCGGCTGCAGCGCCTGACTCTTGAGCATTTCTATCTTGTGTGAGTATCGAGGGCAAGCAGATTTCTGAGCACGAATTTCAAACGCAATGGTTTTGGCAGGTAATTCCATTAAGGTAAACCACCGGCTCCAGCGGTGAGATGCGACAAAGCTCGGCTGTTCCGGCGGCATTGAAGAATCAGCCACGAATTCCACCAATTGCACGAAACCTGAGTTGTCGGCTGCAATTTCGTGCAATTCGTGAAATTGGTGGCTGTTTTTGATTCGTGTTGTTCGTGGCTGCTTCCGGTGCTTTACCAAGCCCAAAAGGATTTCGGTGACCGGAAATAGGAGAGGCTTCCCTATTTTCTTGGGGAAACCATCGTCCAGAAATGGGGAAGCGTCCCCTGTTTCCCCACCCTGACCCTCGACCTTACACGGCAGGGGAGTGGAGTCGGGCGGGAACACTCGAATAGAATGGACTCACAAGAGGTAAGGAGGTAGAACGTGAATGGAACAGTTCATCGTATAGCCTAACGATGGAGAAAAACATGAACAAAAAGATGGAAGAACTCTATGCTCAAAGGCTGGGCCGGTACACAGCGGCGATGCGCAATGAGAAACCCGACTGTATTCCTATCCGTCCGTTCGTTGCCGAGTTCACCGCCAAGTATGCCGGCTACACGGTTCAGGAAGTGACGCACGACTATGAGAAGGGGTTTGCCGCGGCGCGCAAATGTGCGGCGGATTTCGATTGGGATGCGGTCGTGGGCAACATGGTGTACGTGTGGACGGCGTTGACCCAAGCGATTGGATTGAAATACTACGCAACACCGGGCATTGAAATTTCTCCAAACATAGGCTTCCAATATCGCGAACCGTCCGAGAACAATGCATTCATGAAGAGCGATGAGTACGACGTGCTCATCGATGACCCGACAGGATTTCTCTTTAACGTCTGGCTGCCACGGGTTGCCGCGCCGGTCAGTGAGATGGGAGCACCCGCTTCGCTTGAAAACAACCTCTCCTTTCTCAAAGGCGGCATGGCGATGCAGAAATATTTCGCGGCGTTCGGCGGTCAGGCGCGGCGGTTACAGGAGGAATCAGGCACGATTTCGGCGATTGCCGGTATCCTCAAAGCGCCGATGGACATCATTGCCGACAAAATGCGCGGCTACGTCGGTTTGGCGGAGGACCTGTGCACGCAACCAAAGAAAGTATTAGCGGCATGCGAAGCGCTTTCGCCGCACTTGCTGCATGTCGCCCTGACCAGCAGCGATCCAACCGGTCACGTGCCCATCGGGTTTTGGATGCACCGCGGTTGCGTGCCATTCGTGACACCTGAGATGTTCAACAACATCTATTGGCCCACACTTAAGCCAATCATCGAGGAGCTATGGAAGAACGGGCGGCAGACGCTCTTCTACGCCGAGGGTAACTGGAACTATCATCTCGACGCTTTCGCCGGACTGCCCGATCACAGCATTGTCTATCATGTGGACCGGGCCGACATCTTCGAGGTACACAGGAAACTCGGTCACAAATTCTGTCTGTCCGGCGGCATCTCCAACTACCTGCTGGGCCACGGCAGTGCCGAGCAGGTGCGCGAGGCCTGCAAGAAGGTTATCGACGGCGTAGCGCATGACGGCGGCTACATCATGGATGCCAGTGCGATCGTTCAGGACGATGCCAAAATCGAAAACATGCGTGCGATGACCGACTTCACTCGCGAGTACGGCGTGTATTCGGACGGCCGCATATCCGCACCGGCTCCGGTGGGCACGCCAGTCGCCTCGGGTGTGCAGCCCATCGGCCGCGAAACGAAGCGCGCACCTGGTGTGTGCATTCCTTGGGATGAGAAGAAAGCGCAACTTCCCCCGATTGTCGGTGACGAGGCCTTAGTCCGGCGGATGTGGGAAGACCTCGACGCGCTCGGCAATATGTATATCTGGCAGGTTCTCCTGTCGTTTTGACAAGAAGCGGGTCCATCGGTCGCGATCGGGCTTGCACAACGACCGCATGTCGGGGCGGCTCTCATGCGCGGCGGCGTGGCCAACACGAAGGGACGTTTATTGCAGGACACCGCCATAGCATCAGCCAGAACCCCTTCCTTAATGAACCTATAATGCCTATTCTACGTCTCTCTTAATAGCCCTGGAGGAATTCATGCTGGGGAGAATGCTTGCTATCGCCTTGGTCCTTCTCCTTCATGGATCTGTGGGCACCAGGCCCTCAGACGAGGCAGGTGTCGAGACCAAGTCCATTGCCGTTCAGCCCGAACCTGCGAGCGAGGCCGTTCGCAGAAATCCAGAGTCGGTGGCCGCCAATGTCAAATCTCCTGAATCCCGCGCGACGACTGCCGCTCCGGCTCAGGAAGCGCGCCGAGAGCCTGCCGCGAAAGAAGGTCAGCAACCCGAGGCTCCCCAGCGTGGATATTCGGTCAAGGTAAACGTGGATTCGGTTTTTCTTAACGTTGCCGTGCAGGACCGCAACACCAACCGGAGCGTGGCCGGCCTGAAAAAGGAGGATTTTCTGGTTTATGAGGATGGAATTCTGCAGCAGGTTGACCAGTTTCTACCCTCGGAAGCGCCACTCAATCTGTTCCTGCTGCTCGATGTGAGCGGCAGCACCGGTTTCTACCTGCACCTGATGAAGGGAGCGTCGATCGACTTTATCCGGAAAATCAAGGCCAATGACCGGGTCGCGATTGCCGCGTTCAGCTCGCGCGTAGATCTGATCGAAAACTTTACCAATGATCGGACCAAGGCTGAGCAAGCCATCCAACGGATCTGGGCGGGAGGAGGAACCTCCTTTTATGATGCGCTGATGACGTGCATCAACCAATACCTGCACGGCGTTGAGGGGCGCAGCGCCATCGTGATATTTACCGACGGAATAGACAATCAGCTCGAAGGAGGCTATCCGGCAGGGTCCCAAACTACTTTCGATGAGCTGTATCGAAGGGTTCAGGAGGCAGAACCCATAATCTATCCGATTTTCCTCGATACCGTAGGACAGACCGCCAGTGGGCCGACCACAACAGCCACCGGAGCGGCAGGTGGCGTATTGCGGAGAGGAAGGTACCCAGAATCCTATCCAAACCCTAAGCGAAATCCAACACTCGATTCCTCGAAACCCAAACCCGATTCAGGAGACCTTCAGGGTGAACCGGCCTCTTACGAAGTAGCCATGAAGCAACTACAGACGATCGCCGATCAGACCGGGGGCCGCATGTACTCTCCTCATAGGATCGAAGAGCTCTCCGGCATCTACTCAGAAATCGCAAACGACCTCCGCATCCAGTATCAGCTTGGCTACAACCCGATGAATAACGCGCGGGACGGCCGCTGGAGGGAGATACGCGTGAAGATCAGGAGCCATCCTGAAGCCGTTGTCCGCACCCGGAAGGGCTACTATGCTCGGAAGGAAGCCGGCGGATAAACTTCTTGGCCAGCGGGAAAGCTTGGGGCGCTTTTCCATTGTTTTTCGAAACCACTGCTCAGTAATAGGGAAGCGTGCCCTATTTCTCTGGAGGGCCGCGCCGACGCATCGGGCCTGCGCCGGACATCTGGTGCGCCACCGAGGTGCCACTTGCCTACGAGTCCGGTGCGGTAGCCTGCTTCTCTGAGAGCTTCCGCGAGCGTGACCTCCTCCGGCGGCATGCCCGGCGCGCTGCGCCCCGAACCGAAGATGCCGGGTACGCCGGCGCGCTGGGGGTAACGTCCTGTGAGCAGGGAAGCGCGTGAGGCCGAGCAAACGGGCGCGTTGGAATACCAGTTCGTGAACCGGATGCCGGACGCAGCAACAGAGTCCATGTTGGGCGTGCGCAAATCCGCAGCTCCGTAACATCCCATGCCGCCATATCCCTGATCGTCGGTGTAGAAAATGAGGAAATTGGGCCGCCCGGTGCCCGGCGTCCCAGCCAAAGCCACCCCTGGCCTGCAGATCAACGCGGCGCCGGCCATGCAACCGACAAGAAGCAGTTGGTCGTAACGGAACCAGCTCAGCAGTTTCTTTTTCATAGAGCAATCCTCCCAGCAAGCTGGAGTTACGGCTCTCCGACAAACAGGAGTGGGATTTTGGAAGACTGCGAAGCGCGAACTGCGAGCCGGCCGCGCTGTTGACCGGCTGTGCCGAAAAGTAAAAACGCCTGAAGCTTCGGTTGCGGCTTCATCGCGCCGTTTTCCTGCTGCGAATTTGCTTCCATGGCTGGACGCCGGCGCGGGCGGCCCAAGCATCCCAGAGGTTCGATAGTTCCTTGAGCTTTACCGGGTTCTTGGCTCCGAGGTTCTTCATCTCGGTGCGGTCGGCTTCCATGTCATAAAGCTCCCACGCGTTGCCGATGTCGTAACGGGAGACAAGCTTCCATCTGCCCTGGCGAATGGCTCGGTTTCCTTCGTGCTCCCAGTAAATGGCAGGGTGCGGCTGGCGCTGTCTGCCTTCGAGGATTGGGCGGAGGCTTCTCCCTTCCATCGGGGTAATGGCGTGGCCGTTGAAGGTCTCCGGATAATGGGCGTTGGCAAGGTCGATGCATGTTGCCATGAAGTCGATCAGGTGGCCTGGCTGGTGCGTAATCGAACCAGGTTGTTTGATCTTGCCGGGCCAGTAAGCAATAAGGGGAGTGGAGATGCCCCCCTCGTGGACCCAATGCTTATAGAGGCGGAAGGGAGTGTTGCTGGCGTTGGCCCACGGGAGTCCGTAGCTCCAGTAGGAGTCCGGCCCTCCGGGGGGAACTCCCGGTTTGCCGCGGTTGATCTCCTCCGCGCAGCCGCCGTTGTCGGCCAGAAAGAGAATGAGGGTGTTCTCGGATGCGCCGGTTTGATCGAGCTTGGCCAGCAGGCGGCCTATGTTTTGGTCCATGCGGTCGATCTGCGCGGCATAGACAGCCATCTTGAGATCGCGGAATTCCTTGTCACCGACATCCTTCCAGGCTGGGGCGGTCTCATCGCGGGGCGTGAGCGGCCATTCCTTTTTGACAATGCCCATCTGGATCATGCGCTCGTGTCGCTGCCGGCGTAGCTCGTCCCAACCCATCATGTACTTGCCGCGGTATTTCTCGAAGTTCTCCGGCAGCGCGTGCAGGGGCCAGTGGGGAGAGGTATATGCAAGGTAGAGGAAAAAGGGCTTTTCCTGGGAGGCGTACCGATCGAGAAAGCCGATAGCGTGATCCGCGAAGGCGTCCGTCATGTAGAAGCCCTTCTCGGGCGGCGTGTAGGGCTGGTCATCAATAGCCATCTTGCGGTCTTGATCGAGACGGAAGTAGTTGCTGGCGCCGCTGATGAGGCCGAAGTAGCGGTCGAAGCCGCGGTCGGTGGGCCAGTGCGGGCGGTCCTCACCCACGTGCCACTTGCCGCACATGAGCGTGGTGTAACCCGCGGGGCGTAACGCTTCGGCGATCGTAACGCAGCTGCTGTTAAGGTAGCCCTGATAGGCCGGGTAACCACGGTCCTCGACCATGTGACCGACACCGGCCTGGTGTGGATAAAGGCCCGTGAGCAGAGAGGAGCGCGTCGGACAGCAGCGGGCGGTGTTGTGGAATTGCGTGAAGCGCAGGCCGCGCCGAGCCATGCGGTCCAGATTGGGCGTCGAGATTTCGCTGCCGTAGCAGCCGATATCCGAGAAGCCCATGTCATCGGCCATGATGATGATGATGTTCGGCGCCCGGGTCGGAACGCTGCCTTGTGCGAGCGCACCGCTGGGCAGCAAGGCGGTGCCCGCTGCTGCAGTGGATATCAATCTCAGGCATTCACGCCGGCTGATGGAATTATCGTTCATGGAAGGTTCCTCTCCCTGTCCGAGATGAAAGCTCCTGCGCTCAGGGACGCGAGCGGCCCTGATCACGGATCTTTTTCAACAAGGCGGCCAATTCCTCCACCTTATCCGGGTGCTGGCCGGCGACGTTTTGTTTTTCACCGATGTCTTCGGCTAGATCGTAGAGCTGTGGTTGGGGATCGTTGCCCAACTCCGTGTTGGTGTTCTTGTTAATCTTCGGGCCGTTGTTCGGCTCGATATATTTCCACTGCCCCTTGATCAACGAGAGAGCGCCGGCGTGTTCCACGAGATGGTCGCGGCCGGTCTTTGATTTGCCGAGCAGCGCCTGGAGAACGTCATAGCTGTCCGGCGCGTCATCAGCGGCAAGTTTCTGGCCTGTCAGTGCGGCGAAGGACGACAGGAAATCGATCTGGCCGACGAGCGCATCGGAGACACCCGCCTTCACACGCCCCGGCCAGCGCACTATAAACGGCACGCGCGTGCCGGCATCAAATGCGCTGTATTTGCCGCCGCGCAAAGGCCCAGCCGGTTTGTGTCCGTCCAACAATTCGACCGCCAGATCTTTGTAGCCGTCATCCACCACGGGCCCGTTGTCACTGGTGAGGATCACCAGTGTATTCTGGGTGAGCTTCAATCGGTCCAGCGTCTTCAGGATTTCGCCCGTACTCCAGTCAAATTGGAAAATCACATCCCCGCGCGGGCCAAGGCCGCTCTTGCCGGCAAACCGGGCATGAGGCACGCGTGGAACATGAATGTCGTGCGTGGCGAAGTATAGGAAGAACGGGCGATCGCGGTTATGTTCAATGAATGCCGTGGCTTTGCCCGTGATGACATCGGCAATGTCTTCATCGACCCAGCGTGCCGCTTTTCCACCGCTCATGTAACCGATGCGGCTGATGCCATTAATGATTGTCTGGTCGTGGCCGTGGCTGGGGTGCATCTTCAGAAGTTCAGGATGTTCTCTGCCGGCCGGTTCATTACCGATTGGTTTTTCGTAGCTTACCTGAATCGGATCGTTGGGATCCAATCCTACCACTCGGCGGTTTTCCACGAAAACGCACGGCACGCGATCGCCGGTGGCGGGGATCAGGAAACAGTAATCGAAGCCGATATCGAGCGGACCGGGCGTGATGTCCGTGTTCCAATCCAGGTTGCCGGCGCCCAGGCCTAGGTGCCATTTGCCCACTACGCCGGTGGTGTAGCCGGCTTTCTGCATCACCGACTGCAGAGTGGTGCGCCCTGGCTGGATAATCAACCTGGCGTTGCCTGGCAGAACACCGGTGCCTTTCTTGCGCCAGGCGTATTCGCCGGTCAGCATCGCATAACGCGACGGGGTGCACGTGGCTGCGGGCGCATGGGCGTTGACAAACCGCAATCCCTGGGAAGCGAGCCTGTCGATATTCGGCGTCTTGATCTTCGTTGCCCTGTAACAACTGACGTCGCCATAGCCGAGGTCGTCGGCATATATGATCACGACATTGGGAAGCGGCGACGCTGCAGCCTGGACACGGGAGGTGGCCGGCAATTGCCAGCCGGCCCCTGCGAGCAAGACCAATGCAGACATGGGGAAGCGCATTAACGTTCGCAGTTTCATGTCAAATGCCTCCTATTGCACGGGAGGTCTTTATCGGTTCGAGCTGGTTTGCGGATTGCAGAATCATTCCCCAGCCGAACGGTCTTAGGGCTCGCGCAAGAATAAATTGGCACTTTGGCGCGAGCGCCGGGCGGGCAGATGCAAGGCGACGCGACGCAGGCGATGTCGGTGTACATCGTCGAGGAGCGGCAACGAAGCAGATGCCC
>Ga0315277_10006797_pt1 | contig 14878 bp, 10 predicted proteins | sample YL17G05_15_MG_FD_203695 | JGI IMG/M metagenome (GOLD analysis project Ga0315277, IMG submission 203695) | Sediment microbial communities from Yellowstone Lake, YNP, Wyoming, USA - YL17G05_15 | ecosystem: Environmental > Aquatic > Freshwater > Lake > Sediment | place: USA: Wyoming | collected... | reverse complement strand
GGGTGGGCGCTCGTGCGCGGGCAGGCGCCGGGCGGCTTCGACATCGCGCGCCAATGCCTCGTAGGCCGAATTGACGCGCAGTCGCATTCTCTCGAGCAGGCGGTGCACGGCGCCGAAAGCCTGGTCCGACGGCGCGCCAAAAGTGCTGAAGTTGCCTGCGCCGCCACGTTCGATGGTCGCACCGAGCGCCTTGAGCTCGGCTTCGATCTTGGTGCCGGCAACGAAGTTGAGCAACTCCAGGGTGAAGAACAGTGCCGCGATCAGCACCACGAGCACGTCGAACAGCATGTCCAGGACGATGCGATCGACGAAGCCGACGTCGACGCCGATGTGCAGCATGCCCACCGCCTGGCTCGGCGTGGCGATCGGCATGCTCACGACATACTGCTTGCCCAGGCGCACCACGGGCGCTGATGCATTGCGCCGCGCCGCCGAGGCGAGCAGCCCGGGTTCGCGAAAGTACGCCGCCACGCCGGGTGGGGCGGTGAAGCTCTCGTAGACGATCGCACCCTGGGTGTCGGTCAAGGCGACATAGGCAACGTCGGGAATCGCACCCTTCAGTTCTTCGAACGACTGCTCAACACCGTACAGCTCGCGAAAGCCGATGTTGTGCGCCATCGCCGTCAGCACCAGGCCGCGCACCGATGCGCCGCCACTCGTGACTTTCTTCACCATCTCCGGCGCCAGCGACTGTTCGAAGGCGCGGTGCGACAGGTAGGCGGTGGCGAGCAGTCCGAGCACCACGATCAGCATCAGCACGCCGGTCAGGCGCACATAGAAGCCGCGCAGATAGCGCTCGTTCATGGCGCTGTTCCGCGCTCCAGCTGACGGCGCACCAAGGCGATCTCAGCCTCTGCGCCGCGCACGCCCTCGATAAAGCGACGCAGCGCGCCGCCGAACGGGCCGTTGCGCAACGCCTCGCTGGAACGTGCACGGTCGCCGGAGCGCACCGCCGCTTCCACGGCGTCGAACTTGCGTGACATGAGGCCCGTCATCGCGCTCAGCGCCAGCGACGCGACGAGGGCGGCTGCAATGAACACGCCGAGTGTCGCGAGCGCGAGTTGGCGCGCCACCGCATTCGTCGACGTTTTCGCCGTCTCGTCGGAGTAGCGCAGCGCCAGGTAGCCCACGGCGAGGCCGAAGTTGGTCTCGATCGCAATGCCGGCGGCCGATTCGGTTCCGCGTTGAACAAACCAGTCCTTGCCGCCGGCGCGCCGCGCCGCATGCAACCAGTCGGCGGGTACGTTGCGCGTCGCGCGCAAGAGATCGGTGTTGTAGAGCGGATTGCCATCGAGGTCGAAGACTTCGATGCTCAGGATCAGGTCATCGGTCGCGCGTTCACGTTTCAGCGTTTCGGGCAGCATGCCCAGGTCGGCGAGTTGCATCCCCAGCGCGAGCGAAGACTGGATGCTGTTCCCGATCGCCTTGCCGGTCACGACCAGACGCTCGGTGACGATGCGTTCGGCGTTGCTGCGGTACTTGAAAAAGTTCAACAGCCCCGCCATGCCCACCGCGAACAGGCACACCAAAACGGCAACGATCATCATCTGGCGTCGGGTGCTGCTCATGTTTGCGGTCGCTTCACGGCTCAGGCGTGCCGCTCACCCTTGTCGACGCATCCAGGGCTGGCTTGAGTCCAGACCCTGACCGCAGCCCTGCGGCTGCGCATCAGGCGTGACTTGTTTACTTCAAGACGCCCCCCGCCGTTGCCGATATCCCTCGGGTCGAGCGAATTCAAGCTGGGGGCATGTCCGTGAGATACCGGTTCGGGAGACTGCGGCGCGACGCAGGCGCTGCATGAGGTCGTCGGTGAACACCGTCACGATCGCGCGCGACGACGCGGCCGGCGACACCGTGCCTGCGGCATTGTTCGATCTCGCCTGGGAGCCGCCCGTGCCGGGGAGGCGGCGCGTGCTGAGCAATTGGAACGACTACATCGCCATGGCGAGCGAGGTGGTGGGGCGGTTTCACGGTCAGTTCAAGATTGCCCACTTCGACTATCGCCATCCGGCGCGTCTTCAGCCGGGCACGGTGCGGCGCCTGAAGCGGCCCTACAGAGTCAACGTCGCGTACGCCGATTGGGGCCCACCCGACGCACCCCTCGTCATCTGCTGCGGGGGCGTGGCCAGTGTCGCGATGCGCTTCAACTACCTCGCCTCGGACTTGAAGGCTGACTTTCGACTGGTCTGCATGGACTGGGTCGGCCGCGGCCGATCCGGTTGGCTCGCCGCCGAGGCCGACTACTCCCTGGCCACCTACGCCGAGCAACTGCGGCAGATGATTCAACACCTGGGCGATCGGCCCGCCACCGTGCTCGGGTCGTCACTCGGTGGCAGCGCGGCGATCGAGGTCGCGGCGCGGCAGCCCAAGCTTATCGAGCGCCTGATCCTCAACGACGTCGGTCCGCACATCGCGGCACGGCGCCGGCGCCGCCGCGCCGAAACGCTGTCGCGCCACTATGTGTTTCGCGAACCGGCCGACATGCTGCGCCGCGTGGGCGCTTCGCAGAAGAACGACGGGCCTGTCAGCGACGACGTTCGTTTCAACCTGACGTTTCACCAGACGCGCTGGTCCGAAGAAGAAGGCGGCCGGGTCTATCGCCATGACGTGCGCGCGCTGCAGGCCTACCGCCGCGATGCGCAGAAGAGCCTGCAGCAATGGGACCAGTGGCGCCACGTGCGCTGCCCGATCCTGTTGATTCACGGCATGCAGTCCGACGTGCTGTTCGCAGCGACGATCCGGCGCATGTCGCGCGGCAAAGACCTGACGCTGATGCACCTGCCTGACACCGGCCACGCGCCGTTGCTGGCGGACCGGAACCAGATCTCTTTCGTGCGCGACTGGCTGCTCGGCAACGCTTGTGCCGAGCGGGAATGGACCGTGCTGCACAGCGTGCCGCGCGAGCCGCACTCGGTCATGTCGCGGCCCTTCGCGCCATGCAGCGCGTTGGGCTGAGCCCATCCGCACCTGCTTGCCGCACCGAACCCGCCCCATGCCAGCCCTGCACTTGAACTTCATGCGCCACGGCGCGACCGCGCCGAATCTCGCCGGTTTGCGCTGCGGCGGGGATCTCGACGCGCCGCTCACCGAGCTCGGGCGGCGCCAGGCGGTGCAAGGCGCACTGCGCATGCACGAGCTGCGCCTGCCGCTGGGCCTGATCGTCAGCAGCCGACTCCAGCGCTCGCGCGAGACGGCCCAGATCGTGAGCCGTGTATTGCAGGGTGTGGCGACCTTGGTCATTCCCGAGTTTGCCGAGCGCGCCCTCGGCGAGTGGAACTTGCGAACGCTGGCCGAGACCGAGGCCGCGTTCGTCGAGGGCTTGACACCGCCGGGCGGCGAATCCAGAGCGGAATTCTTCGATCGCATCGCCGGCGCCGTGCAAGCCCTGCTGCCGCGGCTGGCGGAGCAGCCGCTGCTGGTGGGCAGCAAGGGCGTCGCGCGCGTGCTGCGCGAGCTGACCGGGCAGGCTGGCCCGAACCGCCGCCACGAAATGGGCAATTGCGAGCTCGCTCACTTCGACCTGGCGCCGATTGCGGCGCGCGATTCCGTGGCGTGGCAGACATGAAACCCGATCCATCGCAGCGCTCCACGCGCTCGACCCTGCTGACGCCGACGCTGCTCGCGCTGACCCTGGCGGCATTCCTGTTCGATCTGGTCAACAGCCTCGAGCCGGGGATGCTCATCAGTGTTCCGGCGTCGGTCTTCGCCGTGGCGTACTTGTTGCGCGAGGTCTGGCTCGGGCAATCAGCGCACGAGCAGCTCCACGCCGTGCCTGGCGCAACCACAGTCGCCGCGGGCACGGTGAGCCTCAGGGTCCCGGCCAGCGCGAACGCAATGATGGCCCTGGTCGACGCCCAGGGCCTGTGCACCTTCGCCAGCCCGGCCATGGCGCATTGGCTGTCTTGCGCCGGCGAACAGATCATCGGCCGAGCGCTGACAGAAGTCTTCGGCGCCGTGAATGGCGCCAGGCTGGTGTCGCCTCTCGAGGTTGTGCTGAGGCAGGGGCGCCCGCAGTGCCTGCGTCTGTCGTCGCTGCAACCGGATCAATCGCCGCAGACGCTGCAGATGTTCTTGCTGCCCGGGCTGGACCGCAGTGGTGCGGCGCTCGGCTGCCAGATCGTCGCGCTCGATGTGTCGGACGAACAAAGCGCCGTCGACGCCTTGCAACGCTCGGAGCGACGCCTGCGCCTGATCATGGACCAGATTCCGGTGACGGTGTCGTACATCGACGCGCAGTTCTGTTATCGCTACATCAATCACGCCCAGGAACAGTGGCTCGGCAAGACCCAGGCCGAGGTCGCGGATCGGGCGGTGAGGGACGTGGTGGGTGAGGAGGTTTGGGAGGATATCGAACCGAACCTGCGTCTGGCCTTGACCGGCGAGTCGGTTTCTCTGGAGCGCCGGCGCATCGGCCCCCAAGGCAACCCGGTCTGGCACTCCGGTCGCCACGTGCCCGACGTGGATGCGCAAGGCATTGTCGTGGGCATCATTACCGCGTTCTTCGACACCACGGAACGTGCGCTGGCGTTGCAGGCGCTGCGCGCCCGGGAACACGAGCTGCGCTCGGCCATCTCCGCGGCGGAAAACGCGAACAAGGCCAAGTCGGAATTCCTGGCCAACATGAGCCATGAAATCCGCACGCCGATGAACGGTGTGCTCGGCCTGACCGAATTGCTCCTGGAAACGCCACTCGACAACCAGCAACGCGCATTCGTCGACACGGTTCGCAGCTCCGGGGAGACGCTGCTGTCCATCATCAACGACATTCTCGACTTCTCGAAAATCGAGGCCGGCAAATTCGAGGTGGAGGGAATCGACTTCGACCTCTATCAATCGGTCGAGGATGTGGTGCAGTTGATCGCGCCCCGCGCCCACGCCAAGAACCTCGAGCTGGTGTGGCGCGTCGATGAGCGCCTGCCCCTTTCGATTCACGGCGACTCGTTCCGTTTTCGCCAGGTGTTGACGAATCTGGTGGGCAATGCAGTCAAGTTCACGCCCCGCGGAACGGTGGCGATCGAAGTGATGCCGGCAGCGCAGGACCGGCTGCAGGTCAATGTGCGCGACACCGGGATCGGCATGTCGCCTGAAGTTCGGGCCAACCTGTTCACGCCGTTTGTCCAGGGCGACAACTCGACGACGCGGCGCTTTGGCGGCACGGGCCTGGGCCTGGCGATCAGCCGCAATCTGGTGCAGATGATGCAGGGCAACATGGGCGTGGACAGCGAAGAAGGCCGCGGCTCCACCTTCTGGTTCAACCTGCCGCTGCGCGCCGCAAGCAGCGCAGCGCTGGTCGCGCCTCATTCCGAGATTGCGGGCCGGCGCGCGCTCGTGGCCGGCGACAACCTGACCGGCGCCGAATTCGTGCAGAGCCACCTGCTCGCGGGCGGGATGCGCTGCGAAACCACGCTCGGCGAGGCCCAGGCGCTCGAGGTCTTGCGCGCCGCGCAGCGCGCCGGCGATCCGTTCCTGGCGACGATCATCGACATGAATCTGCCCGAGTCTGACGGCCTGACGCTGGCTGCCAAGGTTCGTGCGGATCCGGCACTGCGAGACTTGCCGCTGGTCGTCGTCAGCGCGCTGAGTTCGATCGACTCGACCGAGCGCGCGCGCGCCATCGGCATCGATGCCTACCTGTACAAGCCGGTGCGACGCCGGGACCTGCTGCGCGTGCTGGCGCAGGCCCTGGGGGGCGAACAACTGAGCGATATGCCGATTTCGCTCGGGGTGGCGGAGCCGCGCATTCGAGGGCGGGTCTTGATGGCCGAGGACAACGAAGTGAATCAGTTCGTCGGTCGCAAGATGCTCGAGTCGCTGGGCTGCGAGTTCGCCATCGTGACGAATGGCCAGGAGGCGCTGCGGGCGGTGCGCAGCGGAGGTTTCGACCTCGTGCTGATGGATTGTCAGATGCCCGTGATGGATGGCTACGCCGCCACGCGCGAGATTCGTGCCTGGGAAGAGTTGCAGCCGAACGGGCGCCGCATCCCCATCATCGCGGTCACTGCGCACGCCTTGCTCAGCGACAGCGACGCAAGCCTTGCCTGCGGCATGGACGATCACTTGAGCAAGCCGTATTCGCGCAGCCAGCTGAAGTCGATGGTCCTGCGCTGGCTGCCCGACGAGGCGGCACGGATCGAGATGGATGAAGTGCCGACCGAGCGCCAGGGGCTGGAGTCGATCCCCGAGGAGCATGCCCCAAGCCAGGTCGCCGAACTCGATCGCATTGCACTGGCCGACATCCGCTCGCTCGACGACGGCGAAGGCCGATCGATCATCGAAGAGATCATCGCCCTGTACCTGGACGCGGCCGCCCGCCATCTGACGCAGCTGCGGGACGCGGTGCAACGCCAGGATCCGGCCGCGATCGGCCGCATCGCGCATTCGTTCAAGTCGGAGAGCCAGAACGTCGGCGCGAAACAGCTGGGCGAACTGTGCCGCCAGCTCGAACGACAGGGCAAGGCGCGCGAGTTGACGGCAGCCGCCGAACTGCTGCGTGCGATCGAGCGCCACTTCGAACGCGTGCGGCCCTTGCTCGTTGCCGAGATGGAAAGGCTGACGCCATGAATCCGCCGCAATGCGTTCTGGTGGTCGACGACGATCCGGCCGAGCGCCGCCTGCTGTTTGCAGCACTGCAGCGTGCCGGCTTCGAAGTGATCGAGGCGGCCGACGGCGAGCAGGGTTTGCAGGCGATGCGCGACAGGCTCGCAGACCTGGTGCTGATGGATGTGGGCATGCCCGTGATGGACGGCTTCGCAGCCTGCGCCGAATTGCGAAAGTTGCCCGGCGGCGACCGCATCCCGGTGCTGATGATGACGGGACTGCACGACATGGAGTCGGTAGCGCGCGCCTTCGAAGCCGGTGCCAGCGACTTTCTCACCAAGCCCATCCAGTGGGCCCTGTTGCCGCACCGTGTGCGCTTCATGCTGCGGGCGAGCGCAGCGATCAACGACATCCTGGAGGCGCAGGCGCAGATCCAGCATCTGGCCCACTACGATGCCTTGACGGGTCTGCCGAACCGGCGCCTGTTCATCGAGCGCCTGCACCAGGCGATCGCCAACGCCCAGCGCCGCGGCGAGCAGGTGGCGCTGATGTTCATCGACCTGGATCACTTCAAACGCATCAACGACACGCTCGGCCACAGCGCGGGCGACGAATTGTTGCGAACCGTCGGGGCGCGCCTGGCGCGGTCGATGCGGCCGCTCGATTCGCTCGGTCGCGTGCCCGGCGAGGCGCACCCGAGTGGCATTGCCAGAATCGGTGGCGACGAGTTCATCGTCATGCTGACGCAGCTGCATGGCCCCACCGACGCCGCGAGTGTGGCGCGGCGCCTCCTTGCCTCACTCGCCGAGCCGGTGATCATTCAGCAAACCGAGCTGTTCATCGGCGCCAGCATCGGCGTCGCAATGTATCCGTTCGACGGCGCCGACGTCGATACCTTGCTGAAGAATGCGGACACGGCGATGTACCGTGCGAAGGCGGGTGGGCGCGGCGCATTGCAGTTCTACGACCATTCGATGAACGCGCGCGCGCGCGAACGCCTGGTGATGGAAGCCGCGCTGCGGCGCGCGCTGGAACATAGCGAGTTCGTGCTGCACTACCAGCCGCGCGTCGACTTCCGCAGCGGGCGCATCGCCGGTGCGGAAGCCCTGATCCGCTGGCAACATCCGGAGCGCGGGCTGGTGCCGCCGAACGAGTTCATTTCGATCGCGGAAGAAATCGGCATGATCACGCCCATCGGCGAATGGGCCATGGCGCAGGCCTGCCGCCAGAGCGCCGCGTGGCGCGCCGCGGGGCTCAACCCGGGGCCGGTGGCGGTGAATCTGGCCGCCAGCCACCTTCGCCATCCTGGCCTGGTGGCGCTGGTGAAGTGCTTGCTGAGCGAGAACGCGCTGCCGCGAGCCAGCCTCGAAATCGAGGTCACCGAGTCGATGCTGATGGCCGATCCCGAGTTCAGCATCACCACCGCGCGCCAGTTGGGCGAACTCGGCGTCGGCCTGGCGATCGACGACTTCGGCACCGGCTACTCGTCGCTCGGCATGCTCAAGCGCCTGCCCATCGCCGCGCTGAAAATCGACCCGTCCTTTGTTCGCGACCTCGCCAGCGATGCCGATCACGCGGCAATCGTCACCGCCATCATCGCAATGGCGCATACCTTGAAACTGAAGGTGATTGCCGAAGGCGTCGAAACCGCCGTCCAGCGCGCTTTCCTCGCAGCCCAGGGCTGCGACGAGTTCCAGGGCTACCTGTTCAGCCGCCCGATCGACGCGCAGGCGCTGACAGGGTTGCTCGAAACCCAGCGCTAGGAGCCGGCGGCTTTCTGCCGCCCAGGCTCGCAGGAGCCTGTCGGGCCGCTGCGGCGCAAGGGTCGGCGTCAGGCACCTGCGATTCCCAGGCGGAATAGCAGTTATCGTCGCACCGGGCTTGTCGCCACGGGCCCAGCGCGCCAAGATCGCGCTTTCGAAAACCCCAAGGAGACGCTCATGGCCCGCATGAAAGCCATCATGGCCGCTGTTCTGGTGCTGGAGAAGGAAGGCGTGAGCCAGGCCTTCGGCGTTCCCGGCGCCGCGATCAACCCGTTGTACGCCGCGCTGCGTGAACGCCAGACGATCGCCCATGTCCTGGCGCGCCACGTCGAGGGCGCTTCGCACATGGCCGAGGGTTACACGCGCGCCAAGGCGGGCAACATCGGCGTCTGCATCGGCACTTCCGGTCCGGCCGGCACCGACATGGTGACGGGCCTGTATTCGGCGCAGGCCGACTCGATCCCGATCCTTTGCATCACCGGCCAGGCGCCGCGTGCGCGGATGCACAAGGAAGACTTCCAGGCGGTCGACATCACGGCCATCGTCAAGCCGGTCACCAAATGGGCCACCACCGTGCTCGAGCCGGCGCAGGTGCCGCGCGCCTTCCAGCAGGCCTTTCACCTGATGCGCTCGGGGCGCCCGGGGCCGGTGCTGATCGACCTGCCGTTCGATGTGCAGATGGCAGAGATCGAATTCGACATCGACACCTACGAGCCGCTGCCGGTGTACAAGCCGCGCGCGACGCGCAAACAGGCGTTGAAGGCGATGCAGATGCTGCAGGCGAGCGAACGGCCGCTGATCGTCGCCGGCGGGGGCATCATCAATGCCGACGCGTCGGAGCTGCTCGTCGAATTCGCCGAGCTGACCGGCGTTCCCGTGATTCCGACGCTGATGGGCTGGGGCACGATTCCTGATGATCACCCGCTGATGGCCGGCATGTGCGGCCTGCAGACTTCGCACCGCTACGGCAACGCGACGATGCTCGCTTCCGACTTCGTGCTGGGCATCGGCAACCGCTGGGCGAACCGCCACACCGGCAGCGTGGAGGTGTACACGAAGGGCCGCAGCTTCGTCCATGTGGACATCGAGCCGACGCAGATCGGGCGCGTCTTCAGCCCGGACTTCGGCATCGTCTCGGACGCGAAAGCCGCGCTCGAAGAGTTTGTCGCGGTGGCGCGCGAGTTGAAGGCCGCAGGCCAGTTGCGCGAGCGCGGCCAGTGGGTCGAACAGTGCCGTGAACGCAAGCGCACGCTGCTGCGCAAGACGAACTACGAGGCGGTGCCGATGAAGCCGCAGCGCGTCTACCAGTGCATGAACAACAACTTCCCGCGCGACACGACGTATGTGACGACGATCGGCCTGTCGCAGATCGCCGGCGCGCAGTTCCTGCATGTGTTCGGCCCGCGGCAGTGGATCAATTGCGGCCAGGCCGGCCCGCTGGGCTGGACCATCCCGGCTGCACTGGGGGTGCGCGTGGCGGACCCGAAGCGCACCATCGTCGCGTTGTCGGGCGACTACGACTTCCAGTTCATGATCGAAGAGCTCGCGGTCGGTGCGCAGTTCAAGCTGCCCTACATCCACATGCTCGTCAACAACGCCTACCTCGGCTTGATCCGGCAGAGCCAGCGCGGCTTCAACATGGACTATTGCGTGCAGCTCGGCTTCGAGAACATCAACGCGCCCGGGCTGCAGGGATACGGTGTCGATCACAAGGCAGTCGTCGAGGGCCTGGGCTGCAAGTTCGTGCGCGTCTACAAGCAGGACGAGATCAAGCCCGCGATCCAGCAGGCGAATGCGTGGATGGCGCAGTATCAGGTGCCGGTGGTGATCGAGGTGATGCTCGAGCGCGTGACGAACATATCGATGGGCACCGAGATCGATGCCGTCAACGAATTCGAGGAACTCGCGCTGAACCCGAGCGACGCACCGACCGCGATCGGCCTGCTCGACTAGCACCACGCATGCCGGATGCGTCGCCCCCGGCAAACCCCGCAGCCCCAGGAACCCGACCATGCCACGCTTCGCCGCAAACCTGACGATGCTCTTCACCGAAGTGCCGTTCCTCGATCGCTTCGAGCGCGCCGCGCGCGCCGGCTTCGAGGCGGTGGAGTTCCTCTTTCCCTACGCCCATGCGGCGGGCGACATCAAGGCGCGGTTGCAGGCGAATCGGCTGCAACTTGTGCTGCACAACCTGCCGCCCGGCAACTGGGACGCCGGTGAGCGCGGCATCGCCTGCCTGCCGGATCGCATCGACGAGTTCCGCGCCGGAGTGGCGCGCGCGATCGAATACGCCAAGGCACTCGGCGCGCCGCAACTGAACTGCCTCGCGGGCAAGGTCCCTTCATCCACCACCGCGGGTGCGAGCCACGACCTGCTGCACAAGACCCTGGTGGCGAACCTGAGGTATGCCGCCGCCGAGTTGAAGCAGGCCGATGTGCGCTTGCTGATCGAGCCGATCAATACCTACGACATTCCGGGCTTCTACCTGAACCGCACGGCGCAGGCGGTGGCCATCATCGACGAAGTCGGCTCCAACAATCTGTTCGTGCAATACGACATCTACCACGCACAGCGCATGGAAGGCGAACTCGGCGCGACGATCGAAAAGCAGCTGGCGAAGATCGGCCACATGCAACTCGCCGACAACCCCGGGCGCAACGAGCCCGGCAGCGGCGAGATCAACTACGATTTCCTGTTCGCGCATATCGATCGCGTGGGCTACAAAGGCTGGATCGGCTGCGAATACAAGCCAAAGACGAGCACCGAGGCCGGCCTTGCGTGGCTGCAGCGCGCGCGCCGCCACTGAAACAACAATCCGGAGAAATTCATGGCCACTGAATCGCTGAAACTGGGCTTCGTCGGCCTGGGCATCATGGGCGCGCCGATGGCGGCGCACCTGATCGCCGCCGGGCACAGATTGTTCGTCAACACGCATGGCAAATTGCCAGATGCGATCGCCGCGACGACGGCGAAAGCGTGCCGCAGCAACCGCGAAGTCGCCGAGCACGCCGACATCATCTTCGTCATGGTGCCCGACACCCCCGACGTCGCCAAGGTGCTGTTCGCCGAAGATGGCCTCGCCGCTGGCCTGACCCGGGGCAAGACCGTCGTCGACATGAGTTCGATCTCGCCGATCGAGACCAAGGAGTTCGCGCAGAAGATCAACGCGCTCGGCTGCGAATACCTCGATGCGCCGGTCTCGGGCGGAGAGGTCGGGGCGAAGGCGGGAACACTCTCGATCATGGTCGGCGGCTCGCAGGCCACGTTCGAGCGCGTGCTGCCGCTGTTCCAGCTGATGGGCAAGAACATCACGCTGGTCGGGGGCAACGGCGACGGCCAGACCGCCAAGGTGGCGAACCAGATCATCGTCGCGCTGAACATCGCTGCGGTCGGCGAAGCGCTGCTGTTCGCGAGCAAGGCCGGCGCCGACCCGGAGCGCGTGCGCAAGGCGCTGATGGGCGGCTTTGCGGCGAGCCGCATCCTCGAGGTGCACGGCGAGCGCATGGTGAAGCGCACATTCAACCCGGGGTTTCGAATCGGCCTGCACCAGAAGGACCTGAGCCTGGCGCTGGCCGGCGCGCGTGCACTCGGCGTCGCGCTGCCGCAGACTGCCGGTGTCGCGCAATTGATGCAGGCTTGCGCCGCCAACGGCTGGCAGAACCTGGATCACTCGGCAATCGTCAAGGCGCTTGAAGTGATGGCGAACCACGAAGTGGCGAAGGGTTGAACCTGACCGCCATCGCAGCCTTTGCCGGGGTCACAGACCAACCACAGGCCAACGACCGGACGCCATGACCATGCCACCTGCGCCGACCAACCCGCGCCAGTTCTTGCGCAGTCTGTTCGACGCCGCCGTGGCGCGCGCGCTGCCGGCGCAGAACACCGCGGCCTATCTGCCATCGCCGCCGAAAGGCCGTACCCTGGTGCTCGGTGCAGGCAAGGCCGGCGGCGCGATGGCCGCTGCGGTGGACGCGCTCTGGCCCGGCGACAAGCCCTTGTCCGGCCTCGTCGTCACCCGCTATCAGCATGTGCCGCCGGGGTACAAGGCGAGCCCCGGGCGCATCGAAGTGGTCGAGGCCGCACACCCGGTGCCTGACGCCGCCGGCCAACGCGCCGCGCAACGCATCCGTGACCTGACCCAAGGCCTGAGTGCCGACGATCTCGTCTTGTGCCTGATTTCGGGTGGCGCCTCGGCCTTGTTGACGATGCCGGCGGCGGGCATCTCGCTCGAGGAGAAACGCGCGATCAACCAGGCGCTGCTGAAAAGCGGCGCGGCGATCGACGAGATGAACTGCGTGCGCAAACACCTCTCTGCGATCAAGGGTGGGCGCCTCGCCGCGCGCTGCGCCCCGGCGCAAGTGGTGACGCTGCTCATTTCCGATGTGCCGGGCGATGCGCCTGAAGTGATCGGCAGCGGCCCGACCATTGCCGACAGCAGCACCTGCGCCGACGCGCTGCGCATCCTCGCGCGCTACGCGATCGACGTTCCCCGCGCCGCGCGCGCCGGGTTGGAGAGCGGCGAATTCGAGTCGCCGAAACCGGGTGACCCGCGCTTCAGCGGCAACCGCGTGCACCTGATCGCGACGCCGTGGCAATCGCTCGAAGCCGCCGCCGCGCGCGCCCGAGCCGCGGGCGTTGCCGCGCACATCCTGAGCGACGAAATCGAGGGTGAGTCGCGCGACGTCGGCAAGGTCCACGCCGCGCTCGCGCGCTGCGTCGCGCGGCGCGGGGTTCCGTTCGCCAGGCCCTGTGTGATTCTCAGCGGCGGCGAAACCACGGTGACCCTGCGCTCCAGCAGCCACGGCCGGGGCGGGCGCGCCAGCGAGTTCCTGCTCGGCTGTGCGATCGCGCTCCAAGGGCAGGAAGGCGTGTACGCGATCGCCGCCGACACCGACGGCATCGACGGCGTCGAAGACAACGCGGGCGCGCTGCTCACACCCGACACGCTGGCCCGCGCCACGGCACTCGGGCTGAAGGCGAGCGAGTTCCTGGATCGCAACGACGCCTACAACTTCTTCAAGCCGCTCGGCGACCTGGTCGTCAGCGGGCCGACATTCACCAACGTCAATGATTTTCGGGCGCTGTTGATTCTTTGACTTGTGGTGATTCAGCGCGCGAGGCCACCTGCAGCAACTGGGCCACCACCGCGGCAGCAATCACTTCAGGCTCCTTGCCCGTGATCCCGGGCACTCCTATCGGGCAGGTCATGCGCGCGATCGACTCCGCAGCGATCCCGCGCTGCTCGAAGCGATGCACGAAGCGCTGGCGCTTGGTCTTCGAGCCGATCAACCCGAGGTAGGCGAAATCGCCGCGTCGAAGTATCGCCTCGGTGATTCTCAGGTCGAGGTCGTGTTGGTGCGTCAACACGAGATAGAACGCTCCCGGGCGGGCATTGCGCACCTCGGCTTCGACGGTGTCGACGCAAAGGGTGCGGATCAGCGCGTTCGGCCCTGCGAGTGGCGCGAGTGACGCGGGTGATGCGAGTGACGCGGATGACGCGAGTGGCCCGAGTGGCGCGAGTGCATCGCCCCCGAATTCTTCTTCGCGCTCGTCGATCCAGTCCACGCCCACGTGCAGCGGAGCGAGCGCACGCACGATGGCACGCCCGACATGGCCGGCGCCGTAAAGCTGCAGCTCGAAGCGCGGCTGAGGCTCTGGCCAGGCATTCAGCGCGCTGGCGTCGAGCCGCGAAAAGCCGAGTGTGACGGCGCCGCCGCAGCATTGGCCCAGGGCAGGACCGAGTGGGTAGTGCTGGCTGCTCGGGGCAAGCTCGGCTTGGTCCAGCATCGAGCGCGCAGTGGCGATCGCTTGCCATTCGAGGTGCCCGCCGCCGACGCTGCCGGCAAAGTCCGCAGCGCTGACGAGCATTCGGGTGCCGGCTTGGCGCGGCGCCGAGCCACGCGCTTCGCGCACCTCGACCAGGATCGCGGATTGCCCGTGCGCGAGCCAGGCGGCAGCAGTGTCGCGCAGCGTGGCCACGGCGGCGAGCGGCTCAGAGGCTGAGAGGCAATCGGATGCACACGCGCCGAGGCACCCGAGGGCACTGGGGTAGGCGCGTCGCGCCGCCCAGGCTTGCGCCTGGGCAAGCGGCGCAACGCCCCCCAGTGCCCTCGGGTGCCTCGGCCCGAAGGGTGAGACCATAAAAAGGGCCCACTCGTCGTTGCAAATGCTCGCCGGGCCACCGGCCCGGCTGCGTTTTGCGCCTAGATTGGGCCCTTTTTATGGTCTCACGCGTGTGCATCCGATTGCCTCTCAGCCTCTCAGCCCGCCGCTCGGGCCCGCACCGCCGTGATTGCGCGCAGGATCGATTCACTCGTCGCCGGCGCCGAGAGCGGCGGGTCGACCTTGTGTTGGCCCAGCGCCGACACTGCGTCACGAATCGCATAGAACACCGAAAACGGCAACAGCAGCGGCGGCTCGCCGGTGGCCTTGCTGCGGTGGATCGTGTCTTCGACGTTGTCGCCCTGGAACAGCCGCACGTTGAACACCGGCGGGCAGTCGTTCGCGGTCGGGATCTTGTAGGTGCTCGGCGCATGCGTCGTCAGCAGCCCGGTCACCGGGTGCCAGACCAGTTCTTC
>Ga0315277_10006795_pt1 | contig 14879 bp, 14 predicted proteins | sample YL17G05_15_MG_FD_203695 | JGI IMG/M metagenome (GOLD analysis project Ga0315277, IMG submission 203695) | Sediment microbial communities from Yellowstone Lake, YNP, Wyoming, USA - YL17G05_15 | ecosystem: Environmental > Aquatic > Freshwater > Lake > Sediment | place: USA: Wyoming | collected... | reverse complement strand
GGCCAAGAAGGCTTTGGACCGTGCTGGATTAAAACCATCCGATATTGACTATATCATAGCGAATAACTGCGGGGGCAAATATACCATACCCATGGTCGGTACGTACATTCATCATAAATTGGGTTGCGGCAAAGAGACACCTGTATTGAACATATCAAACGCTTGTGCAAGCTTCGTTGATGGCTGCCAAGTTGCCTGGAATATCATTCTTGGTGGTAGATATAAGAGGATCCTTGTGGTAACGGTATCAGCTTGGGAAACCATTGGGGGACAAATGAGAGCTGACTTAACGGACTTTTTGAGTGTTCTTATGGGTGATGGTGCTGGTGCAGGAATTGTCTCATCTCAGAATCTAAAATGTGAATTTCTTTCCCACTACAACTGGACCTCAAGTGAGGTCTACGACTGGTGTGGTGCAACCCCCAGTAAATGTGTCCATCCTGAACTTAAGCAAGCTAATGATCAACCTACAATTAGTAATTATCTTTTTGGTACACCGGAATTATTCGGGTGGTGGAAAAATAATGGAGAACGTTATGGTATAGAGTGCATCAACAAGGCTTTGGAAATGGCAAACTTATCATTATCGCAATTGGATATGGTTGTTTTCCATCAACCTGCGGACCTTATGTATGACTTTTGGATTGACGGGGCAGAAAAAGCTGGGTTGAGTAGGGATAAATGGAAACATACATGGAACAAATATGGTAATCTGTCTAATTCCGTTATTCCTGTAAATTTGGCAGAATTTTGGGAAAATGGGGAACTCAAAAAAGATTCAATAATAGCTTTGTTAAGCGTTGGAGCAGGGGGACACGGCCCTACAATAATTATAAAGTGGCTGGTTTAAAAAATTCTGCGAAATGTGAACACTCGGATTTCCCAAATGGTCGGGGGCTAGATCTTTGGATAGTTAATCGGGGGGTCCACAATGCAAAAAGATAAAAAAGTTATTCAGGAGGATGAATGGGGAGAAGTTATAGTTATAGATTCCGCGGTCCAGATGGGTCCGGATGAAACGGGACGGGTGTTGGTAGTGGGATCCCATGGGTCGGAATTGACCGCCCGTTATGTTGCCCAGTACCTTCCCTTTGGGGTGATCCTGAATGACGCTGGTAAAGGAAAAAACAATGCTGGGATCTCGGGGCTGTCCATCCTAAACTCAATGGATATTCTGGGAGCTACGGTTGATTGTATGACTGCTCGCATCGGTGAAGGGCATGACAACTATAATTCCGGCATCATTTCTGCTGTCAATGATAAGGCTAAGGCAGCAGGGGTGCAAGTTGGCATGACCGCTTTGGAGGCCGCTCGAATCATTCTTGCGGCCAAAAAGTCAAGCCTAATTACCAGCCCTACTCCGGTCGTTTACGAAGACGAACACGGTCGCATTGTCCTTGCCGACACAATTAGTTATTTAAATACGAGCCACCGTGGAAGCGTGGTCGTGAGTGGGTCACACTGTGCCCATCCAACCTTTGAGTGGGTAAAGGACTTTGGACTCAGGGGTATTTTTCTCAACGATGGAGGTAAGGGAAAAGATAATCAAGGGATCTCCGGGTTGCCTGTATTTGATCAAGCAGGCGTTCCTGCTGCCGCCATAGATTGTATGAGTGCCATGATTGGAAACGCACGAGACGCCTGGGAGAATGGGCTTATCTCCGCAGTAAACGAATCGGCTGCAAGAAGGGGAGTGATTCAAAGGATGGCAGTCCAGGAAGCTGCCAAGAAGGTTTTGAAAATTCAGAGATAGCTGTCTAAAGCTAACATATGTTTCGTTGAAATGAACTTGAGGTAACTTGATGCTCAAACTTAAGATGTTAGAAACGAAAAGTTTGAAACGTTACGAGAAGAAGGTTTGATTATGACGGAAAAAAAATGGACTGCTGCTGTAGGCAAGCAAGGACGAGTTGTGGCCGCCCGGATCGAACCTGGCAAAGATGCAATCAACTCCATCATCAAGCTGATCAAAGAGAATGGTTTCAAGTCTGGCACAGTAACCGGTATTGGCTCGCTTAACTCTGCAACAGTCATATGGGGCCGAACTACAGACCTAACCCTCCCGCGCGAAGAAATCATTGTGACTTACACCATGGAAGGGCCTGTGGATCTGGGCATCGGTTGGGGAATGTTCGGGACTGAGGAAGATGGCAACGTTATCCTGCACTTTCATGCCATCATTATGGATAAAGAGGGCAACATGCGTTGCGGCAACCTTCAGCCCGGATCAGCGCCGGTTATGGCTACACTTGACCTGACTATTCAAGAGCTGGTTGATATGGAGATAAAACCAACTCTGGACCCCGTCCTAAATAATAAATTTCTACACCCGCATAATGTTTCTTGAAGTAAACCCCGTTAGAAAGGTGGGGCTTTGACCCCGCCTTTACAAGGAGCTGATGCCTTCTATTTATAACATCCTCAGTATAAATGCTGGAGCTTTCTAACGGGGTAAATTGCCATCACCAAAATCGCCTCTTTATTCTTTTAACACGTTTTCGTAAGGGGAGAGGTTTGGATAACCAATAAGGATACTTATATAGAATCCTCTCATGCATGGAAAAAGAGCAGTGATAGTTTGACAGCCATTGATGGTGCAAAAACTGAGAAAAGATGATGCAAAAGTCCATAATCATTGATCTGGGCCGTCAGGATTTTGAGGAATGCTGGACCCTTCAGCACAGAATTCACCGAGCAAGAAAGGAAGAGATTCTTCCAGATTGTCTCCTCTTAGTAGAGCATCCTCATGTTCTTACCCTTGGAAGGGGAGGCAAGAGAGAAAACATTCTCGTTTCAGAAACTTTACTTCATGAACGTGGAATAACTTGCCTATCTATTGAAAGAGGAGGAGATGTCGTTTATCACGGTCCAGGTCAACTCGTGGGCTATCCCATCTTCGCTCTGAAGAAGGAAGGAATTGGGATCGTCGATTTTGTATGGCGTCTCGAGGAGGTAATGATTCACATTCTCAAGGACTATGGAATTATTGGTCAGAGAAACGAGAGGAATAGGGGCGTTTGGGTCGGGAAGGATAAGGTAGGCTTTGTTGGGATAGCTGTTAGAAGTGGCATCAGCCTCCATGGTTTTGCCTTGAATGTGAATCCGGATCTCTCCTTTTTCGAGCTGATCCAACCCTGTGGCTTAAAAGGGGTAAAGGCAACCTGCATGAAAGCCCTTCTTGAGAGGGAGGTCAATCATGAGGAGGTAAAAGAGAGAGCTATTATTCACTTTCAAGAGGTCTTCAATATTTCCATGCAAAGGATGAAAATGATCGATCTTCTTATTCAGATTTCATGTTCTAAATCTTTTGATTCAGCTATTACTGAGGATCTAATCTATGGTGGATATAGCAAGGTTGCCGAAACCTGACTGGCTCAAGAAGAGGATCCCTTCAGGCCAGGCTTGCACGGAGGTCTCAAGTCTCCTTAGAGATCGTCAGCTTCATACAGTCTGCCAGGAAGCTCATTGCCCAAACCTTGGCGAATGTTTTTCTCGTGGGACGGCCACCTTTATGATCTTAGGAGATAAGTGTACAAGGAGCTGCAGCTTCTGTGCGGTCCGCCACGATATTCCCCCCCCGCCTGACGAAGGAGAACCCCAAAGGGTGGCAATGGCTGTTGAGGCACTTGGACTTCGATATGTGGTGATCACCTCAGTCACTCGAGATGACCAACCCGATGGGGGTGCCTTCCATTTTGCCAAAACCATACGATCTATTAAAGCTCGGATGCCCAATACCCGGATAGAGGTTTTAGTCCCTGATTTTCAGGGGTCTGAATGGGCCCTGAAAATCGTGATTGAAGCAAAACCTGATGTCATTAATCACAATGTTGAGACCGTACCGAAGCTTTATCCAGAGGTGAGGCCTCAAGCCGACTACAGGCGTTCCATGCAACTCCTGAAACGATGTGGGGAAATGGATGGTAGGCCCGTGACCAAATCAGGGCTTATGCTAGGTCTAGGAGAAAATCCTGAGGAAGTGTTGAATGTCTTGAAGGAGCTTCTTGAAACAGGATGTCAGCTACTCACCGTCGGCCAGTACCTGAGCCCCTCTTCAGGGCATCATCAAGTGATTCGATTTGTGCCTCCCGAAGAATTTATAAAGTGGGAAGAAATTGCTTCCAGAATGGGCTTTATGGCTGTTGCCTCTGGTCCTTTTGTCAGGAGTTCATTTAAAGCTTCTGAGATGTTTCAAAAAGCACTCAAAAATATAGATATGAATAACAAGACGTAAAAGGAGAATGATTATGGAAGAGCGTGATATTGTAATAATAGGTGGTGGACCTGCCGGTTACTCAGCAGCGATCAGGGCTTCACAGTTAGGGGGGAAGGTTACACTTATTGAGCAAGATACTCTTGGAGGCACCTGCATCAATCGTGGTTGTATCCCCACAAGGACTTTAGTAAGGGCGGTAGAGTTACTTGACATGGGAAGCAAAGCTAAAGACTATGGGATAACCTATACGGACATGGGTATTGATTTCACAAAGGTGAATGCGCGCAAAGATACTATCGTGAAAATCCTTGTAACCAGCGTAAAACAGGTTCTCAACGGGAAAGGTGTTGAGATCATAGAGGGGAAAGCAAAGCTTATTTCACCATCGCAAATTGAGTTGCAGCTAAAAGATGGAATGAAAAAAGAATTGACGGCAAGAAGAATCATACTCGCAACTGGCTCCCGGTGTAAAAAGCTTTCTTTCCCTGGAGGAGGAACAAATATTCTCAACACAACACAAGCACTGGGACTCACAGAAATACCCCGGTCTATATTGATTGCAGGAGGTGGGTTCATTGGTGCAGCATTCGCCACAATCTTTTCAAAGTTAGGTGCCACGGTGAGCATTGTTGAAGAATCATCTAGGATTCTTCAACAAATTGACAAGGAGATCGTTGCTATTCTTGAAAAGGAGTTCAAGGCTAATAATATTCAAATATTCACTAAGGCTCATATAAGGAGCATAGAATCAGGCATAAATGATGACCGATCTGTTCTTGTAGATATTAACGGGGAAACAGTTGCCAATTCTGCACAGTATGTGTTGTTGGCAGAGGCAAGAGAGGCCAATATCGATGGGCTTGACCTCGATAAGGTAGGGATTAAACTGAATAACATGATGGGTATTGTGGTTAATAAGCAGATGGAGACAAATGTTCCAGGGATACTTGCTGCTGGTGATGTGACGATGGAGCACATGTCGACGCCTGTAGCCTATATCGAGGGAATCACTGCCGCAGAAAATGCTATGGGACGGAATTCAGAAATTGATTATACAGCGATTCCCTATGGGACTTATACTGTGCCTGAGATATCCAGTGTGGGAATCACTGAAGAAGAAGCCGTTACCCAGGGAAACCAGATTCGGGTTGGGAGGTTTCCTTTCGCTGGCAATGGTTTGGCAGCAATATTAGGACAGAGAACGGGGATGGTAAAAATCATAACCGATCGAGAAAGGGGCAAGATATTAGGTGTCCATATCATTGGTCCAAATGCTAACGATCTTATAGCGGAAGCTGGCCTTGCCATGAAGCTCAATATTACGTCAGAGGATATAAGAACTACTTTTCACGCCCATCCATCCTTATCAGAGGCATTGTGGGAGACGACCAAGATTATAAACTAGACGAGATGGTTCTTTTCTTAGCAAGTCCTTCCCTCTCTGAGGCTGTTGGAGAAGCAGTTTGGAATTTAAAGAACGAAGCCATTCACTCTTTAAAGAACTGGTAAGGAGAGTCAATATTAGTTCGGAGTTGAGAGTTAGGAGTTCGGAGCCCTTGACACCTTTGAACTAATAACTCCGAACTCCGAACTCCATACTTTCTTTAATACCGGAATCGAATTCTGTACTTCACCTTCACTTCTTGATCTTTTGCCACAGGGACATTGAAACGAATCAGGTTGGCCTGAAGTTTTTCGTAAGAATGGGTATTCGAGAGCATCTCCCAGTCGCCCGGAATAGGTTCTTCTACTAAGACCTTAATATCTTCCTTTTTATGGTTCCTCAAATTGACTTCAAAAGCCACCTCATAGAGATTGTAACCGAGATGTTTGTATTCGGTCTGAACCTTCTCTGCCACCACATCAAAGGCTTCGCCGATCTTAATCTTGAACTTTTCATCCTTTGGCGTGTGGTCGATCCGGTCCTCCCCCACAAACTGGAGGCTTCCATCCTTATCCTCTTTATAAACCCGGATCGTTCCTTTCGGGAGGGGCATCCCGAGGTTATTCTTCCGGGTGTTCTCCAGTTCGAGAAAGACCCCGACTTTCTGCTTATTCGTCCTTTGATCATAGCGAGAGTAGTAGTATTGCGGATGGCCCGAAAAGATGAAGAGTTTTTTAACAGGAACCTGATTGGCATCGAGCAAAGACATCTGTTTGGTCTGATTATCTTTGATCGTTGTCCTGCGGTCCAGAGTGTAGAGATGATATTCGAAAAAGGACTCCTCTTTGAATTGTTGGCTTGCCTCTTTTGCAGCCGCCATTGGCCTTGCATAATCCATCCTCATCTCCCCCTGAACCCGGTGGATATCGCCGGCCACCAGCTTCAGCAGAGCATTCTGGTAAGTGGCGCCGCTCCGGTTGTCAATAGTGACCCAGCCAGTCATGTCAGTCATTGTGTCCAACTTATTTAAGACAGCCACATAATCGGCTTTCCAGTTGATTCCGGAGGTGAGATAAGAAGCTTCCACTTTCTGGGGTCGGGATAGTCTGTTTTCCAGCATCCAGACGAGCGTGGGTTGTGAAATGAGGTTTTCAGGGATCTTTGAAAGCAGGATGCGTCCGTAATGGCCGATATGAATCTTATCTCCGATCTGGAAGATATTTCCTCCTTGGGTGGAGAGGAGGGTGGCTTCAATAATCTCCTCCTTTTTGGTTTCGTTGTTGAATGTTGCCAGTTGAACCTTCTGGCCCACATACTTCTCAAGAAGTTTCTGGGGACTCAGAAGATCATACTCGTAGTTCTGCTCCAGGACATTGAGGCTCGACCCATTGATCAGGGACTTGATGTGGACCGTGGTAGGGTCAATTTTCCCGGCCACATCCATAAACTTCAATTCATGGATACCTGGCTTTAGATCGATCAGCCTTGTATCCTTCACCAGCCCGATATTCGAATTGTAGATGGTGATGGCCACATCCTGCTGATCCCTGAGGGTGCTGGTGAGAGGTGTCGTATAACCCATTTGGATAGGGAGAAAAAATGAGACAAGAGTGATTAAAATGACAAACCTTTTCATTGGAAAATCCTCCTTTCATTTATCCCTGCCTGGTGCAGGCAGGTTTCCCCCTCTCCCCTTAGGGGGAGAGGGATGGGGTGAGGGAGTGTGACTGTTTTACTATTAAAGACAACACGGGAAGCATTTAGTTCCCAAAAAATAGAAATTATTGTAAAAACATAAAGAATGTGCTACACATTCGAAGGAATGTGGCACATCCATTCCTGCCGGTAAGATAAAAGGAGATTAAAAATGAAGAAGCTCACCATACGGGAGGCTCGGAAATCACTCACGCATCTGGATCATTTGTTGGAGGTTGAGGGGGAAGTCATGGTTACACGGCGCGGCGAACCCATTGCGCATTTGGTTCAGGCAGGAAAGAAGAGGCCCATTCCATCTCACCGGGACTTGCGAGAGGGAATGCCACGGATGCGAAAAAGAAGCGAGAAACTGATCCGTGAAGATAGGAACGCAAGATGAGGGAAATCATCTACTTCGATACCAGTGCCCTGGCGAAATGGTATTTAAACGAAGTGGGATCCGGTGATGTTGAAAAGTACATCCAGGAGCATGGTCCGGTTGATATGAGCGACCTGACAGTGGTTGAGATGCGGTGTCTCCTTGCCCGCCGGAGGAGGGAGGGAAATATTGACCCCAAAACTGAAATAAAAATCTTTGCAACGTTTGAAGAGGATATTCGTCAAAGGTTTCTGATTTGCCACCCCTTACCCGATGGTCTGACCGCAGGTGCGGTGAATCTTTTGTCCGTTCATCCTGACCTGCCGATTCGAGCCCTCGATGCACTACACCTGATGATTGCAAGGGAGATTCAGGCAGGGGTCCTTGCCACTGCTGATCGTGTGATGGCGACTGGGGCAAAAGCAATGGGTTTTTCTGTTGTCAGGTTTGACAGGCCGGTCAGCCGATAAATTTCCCCGACCCTAAATCAATGTCCCTTCCATCCAGCCCAATTTAACCACGTCGATACGGCGGAGGTCGCTCACCCCGAGTTTATACTTCTCATCTGCAACGAAGATGTGCTTTGGAGTCGTATCGAGTGGCCGGTCTTCTCCGAAGTGGGCAGTGCGCTGAAGTTGAAGCAGGCGGGCTCCCACTGCATCCAGTGCGACAGGGTCCTGGCCGATGAGGAGGCCTTTGTATTCGGAGACGAACCTTCTGTCAAAGTGATGGGCTCCCCGGTTGTAGAATTGAGTCCGGATTAAACTCAGAATATTAAGGCGGGTTTTACCCTTGACAATGGCCTTGCCCCATATCGAAGCCAGGGGGGAACAGGCATCACTATGGTAAAGCCAGGGAGTGGAAACGAACATCACATAGTTCTTAATGCACCCTCCAACGCCCGACCAGTGATGGGTCCTCAAAGGTCGAACATTAATGAGCGCTGTAGAGGACTTAAAAATGGGATGATTCAATACCCCTCGATCGTCAATGCCGATATTCTTTTTAGGAACTCCTACATCCATAATCCTTTGCTGGATCGCCTCTTCCAATTCCCCAGGGGTAGGCAGGTTGAACCAGCCATTGCTCTTGATGCCCACGATATCGTTCGGTCTGATCAACTGCTTCCAGGCCTGAACGGGATTCTCCACACCCAATAATTGGCACACTCCCTGATCGAGCATCTTCTGAACGATCTTCTGGTTGATATTGCCCTGCGGATCGGTCACATTCTCGTCACGGATGAGGACGACTTTAACTTTCTCTTCCGCCTTCGCTTCTCCACTGGGGGATGAGCCAAGCGCCGCGGCAAAAGCGGCATAGGCTGTGCCCCGAAGAAAATCCCTGCGGGTGATCACCTTTCGTCCCCTCATGGCCGTCTCCTTTCTAAATGGGTTTGGGTGATCTTAATCAAATCCTCTGTCTTTCCCTTATCAGGGGCATCGAAGACAACAATGACATATTGCTTATGGAGCTGAGCTTTCGTCCACTTATTGTTCTCGATCCGGATGGCGACTGAAGAGTCAGCCTCCGGCATGTAAGCCTTCACAAAACTCTTAAAGGCTTTTTCGGACTGTTTTTGGTCGGGGTACTGAATCAGGAGAAGAAAGGTTTTGCTTTTCTCTCCGGAAAAAGGATAAGTGGCAAAAATCGCATTTGTTCGGGCTTCCAAATTGAGGATGTTTTCATGAGAAATGAAGTAGTGATGATTCAGGATCGGATGGAGATGAAAATAACGAATGGTTCTTTTGAGGAGATTCTCTTCAGGCAGGAATTAAATGAGTTTGGGTTTTGGGTTTTCTTTCTTAATATTTCCCGCTATGGCTTCGCCTATTGCCAGGATATCCTTCTTTGTAGCAGGGGTTTCTCTTTCAGCAAAGATATTGGCAAAATACTTTCCTTTCCAGAAACGGAGCAGGCCTCCGCCATAATCCGATCCCTGGCCAATTCCAACCTCTTCCTCTTCTGTTTGGTAAGAGAATATTCCAAAGGCATCTTCGGATGAACCCATATCGAAGAGTTCTACCAACAAGGAAGGATGGCCTGCCTTCAGATAACGTCGGACCATGAGAAGTTTAAAATCGTAAGAGCGATAAAACTCGGCAGCGCCGTCCATATATCGGAAAGCGGTTTGGCGATCATAAAGCTCATCCTTTCCATCCGCTTTATAATCCCCCACTATCAGAGGAAGCAGTCTCTTCATCTCTGCCTTCCTTCCATCCTTCTCCGCGGAAAGGACAGGAAATTCGGTCGTCACGAACACCACCCCAATCACGAGAAGTGATAATAGAGAGACTTTCATCTTAGCGGTTAACTTTCATTTTGTCCGACCGGGCAGGATTTAAAACAGTTAAAACAGAAATATTGAAATCCAATGAAGCCAGCCTGATAGAGGCGCCAGAAGTTTACATCTTTAACCATCTTTTTCTGATCTTCGGTCGTGCTCTCAGCAAATTTTGTCCAGAAACGGATGGCGCTTCCAATGCCATAGGGCTGGCTGTTTTTAAGGCATTTCATATCATCGGTTTTGCCTTCTCCATCCAATGCCCCTGCAGGGCAGCTTTCAACACAGACATTGCAATCTGTACAGAGTTTCTCTATAACCGGAGGGTCTGAAGGTAAATCGAGATTTGTGATGACGGTCGTAAAGACAACCCTGGACCCCATTTTGGGATGGATGACCAGGTTGTGCCTGCCAAGGTTACCCAGGCCCGCGGCAATGGCGGCATGGCGCAGAGAAAAATCCCCTATCGTGCCCTTGGTTTCAAGGCTCATGTATAAAGGATAAGACGGAGGGACAGTCATGGCTTTGGCCTTCAACTCCTTCTCTAAAAAACGCGCCACCCTGTAGTTGGAGGAGCGTGCAAATTCCATCTCGTCGAGCCGGCCCCCCATGGCAATCTGCATGTTTTCGCTCTCGCAATTTGAAAGTGTCTTGTAAGCGAGAACAACCAGCGATTTGGCTCCAGGGAAGATGGACTGCAAATCCGGAGACCTGGGGCTTTTGTAGTCCTTAACTGCGGCAATTCCAACATCATCCACTCCTATACCCAGAGCGAATTCCTTAATTTTCCCTTTCACAGCGCACCTCCTTTGATTTGTTTGTTCATCGAAGGCCATTTCACTTCATATATTTCTTCTCGATTATTTTTATCTTATCCACCTTTGGCTGGGATCTTCCCCCCTGAAATTCTGATTCCAGCCAGATATTGACGAGAAACCTGGCCAGTTCCGGGCCGATCACCTGTGCTCCCATCGTCATGATCTGGGCATTGTTGCTCTTCCTTGCGCGCTCCGTTGAAAAGGCATCATGGCAGGTCGCTGCATAAACCCCTGGGACTTTGTTGGCCGCAATCGCCATCCCGATCCCCGTTCCACAGATGAGAATTCCCCTTTCATGTTTGCCCTGGGAAATGGCTTCTGCCAGCTTTGATGCAATATCCGGATAGTCAACAGGGTCCTCAGAGCTGACGCCATAATCCTGGACGTCCTTACCCAATGACTTCAAATGTTCCTTGATCAATTCTTTCAACTTAAATCCGTTATGGTCACATCCTATCGCAATTGACATGTTTCACTCCTTGGCCTATTCGGCAGCAACAAGCTCCGCTCAGAGTCAACCTTATTTGATGACCTGATGGAAGGCATCGAAAATGAAGTAACACGAGGTGGCCCCTGCATCCTGATGTCCGATCGTCCTTTCACCCAGCCGGCTCGATCTTCCAATTCTGGAAATCATCTCCCGGGTCGATTCAGCCCCCTTTTTTGCAGCTTCCGAGAAATCGGTAAGGGCTTCATCCAGGGGCTTTCCGTTGGCATGGGCTTCTTTCAAGGCCTTTACAGCAGGATCGATTGTATCAAGCAGGGTCTTGTCGCCAGGCTGGGCCTTTCCCATCTCCTGAATGCCTTTCTCACCGGCCTCGAACATCCTGACCAAATCCTCGAGATTAACCTCGGTCTTTCCGGTCACCTCTTTGGCCATTTTTAGAAAGAAGGTTCCGTAAAGGGCGCCCATGGCTCCTCCGACGGAATTGAGAATGACCATCCCCACATTTTTAAGAATGGTCCCGACATCCTTGTCTGTGTTTTCGGGCAGTTTCTTCTTCACCTCGCGGAAACATTTGGCCATGTTGACCCCGTGGTCTCCATCCCCGATGGCACCGTCCAATTCCGAAAGATAGCCTTTTTGATTCTCCATCGTATCAGAAATGGCATCGATGATTCTGATAATATCTGAAGATGATAGAGTGGAACGCACGACCGTCCTCCTTTGATCCTCTTTAAAGTTTGTAACAAGGCGTATCCGCCGGGGCACTAAGAAGGGTCTTGAGTTCCTCATCGAGCTTCATCAATGTGACGGAGAATCCCGCCATCTCAAGAGCAGTGAAAAACTGGCCCACAAAAGGTTTATAGACCTTGATTTTCTTCTGCTCCAGAATCTCTTTGACTTTCCTGTAACAGATGAAGAGCTCGAGCTGGGGCGTCGCACCCAACCCATTGATCAGGACCGCTACCTCATCCCCGGACCGAAAGGGAAGGTCCTCGAGCACCTCTTTGACCATCATCTCCGTAATCTCGTCGGCCGATCTCATCTTGATCTTTGCAGTTCCCGGCTCCCCGTGATGGCCCACAGCATACTCCATCTCGTCCTCGGCCAGGGTGAAGGTCGGCGTCCCCTTGGCAGGGACCGTGCAGGGTGTGAGCGCCACGCCCAGAGTCCGGGTCATCTGGTTGACCTTCTCAGCAACAGCCCTGACCTCCTCCAGGCTTCCTCCTGCCTCTGCCTTGGCTCCTGCAATCTTCCATGCGAGAAACTCCCCCACGACACCTCTCCGGTTGGAAGCCTTCTCCTTTGGACCCGAGCCCACATCATCCGTGGCGATCACCTGTACGACAGGGATCCCTTCCTCCCGGCACATCTCTGCGGCCAGCCCGAAGTTCATTACATCTCCGGAATAATTTCCGAGGAGGAAGACAACGCCTTTTCCTCCGTTAACCGCCCTGGCGGCCTCAAAGACGGAGATTGGGGGAGGGGAAGTGAAGATCTCGCCCACGGCCACGGCATCGAGCATCCCCTTTCCAATGAAACCGATGAAAGCAGGTTTGTGACCGGAGCCTCCTCCTGTGATGACCCCGACTTTTCCCCTGATGGGAGCGTCCACCCGGACCACGGTTCTCGCACTCTCCAGTTTCCTAACGTAACTGCTATAGACATCGAGAAACCCTTCGAGCATCTCATCGACCACATCAAATGGATCATTGACAAACTTCTTCATCGTTCCCCCCTATCTTCATTATAAGACCTCCTTCTTAGTCCTCAATGACTTTGGTCTCCCTCACAATCTTCGGATTGGTAAACCCATCCTGCAGATCCCTTGCCGTGCTCGAATAGTCATCGATCACCGCGCCATCGAGACCAGCCTGGAACCAGTGGATCACCTGGGGCTGGAGGATGTACTGGTCTCCGGGGTTCAGGATGACTTCATGCCAGACCGTAAAATTTTTTTCTTCTCCCGGAGGAATTTTTGCTTTGGGTTGGGAGGTTGGTTCCCCCGGAACGTAGAGATAAACCTCGCCCCACCGGACCCTCATGATCTCTTCCTTGCCCACATCCTTGTCAATGGCCGGGTGCCAGTGCTCCGGCAGGATCTGCCAGGGCAAGAGGACAATCACCTTGGCACTGAGCCGCTCGGTATTGAAAAAGGTTAGGATCTGACCTCCTTGGCGCTCCAAGTCGCTCAGCCCGAAGTCGGTTACGCTGATGGCCTCCTTCTCTTTTTCGGAAAGGACCACCCCGGCCTTTTCCATATTGGCCAGAGCCTTCTTCCGGGCCTGAAGCACCTCTGTTTTCGTCAACATGATTAACTCCTCTTTCGAATCCCACCCAGGGCCGCTTGACTGAAGTCAAGAATCCTTTTTATGCGGACCTTCTCGAAGTAGTCTTCTTGCCCGATCTGTCCACCCTTTAACGAGATCTCAAGCCCTGCCATCCCCGCCTGGGAGGAATAGGCATAACAGAGAGGGGCTGCAATGCCTACGGGTGCCGCCACCTGGAGAGCCAGAATGCCCAGGGCCCTGATGATCCTTCCCGACGTGTCGCCGCCGGCAAGGACAACGCGACGGACCCTTGCAGTCCTGATCACCTTTTTGGTCATCTTACCAAGGGCCTCTCCCAGAAGGTCGGTCATCCGTTGAGGGGTCACGCCCAGGGCCTTCATCCTTCTCTGGGTTCTTGCGATTCGAGGGTCTGTTGGTCCGATCGCAGAATGGACGATCACCGATCTTCCCTGCTTCAGCGCAGAGACGGTCCGGTCAACCGCTTCCATTCGCTCTGATTGGACAGCGTTTCCCGTCAGTAATCTTTCCGGTTCAACGGCAATGTCCTCATAACGAAGACCCCTGGCCCATTCGATCTGCCTTCCGGTCATCGAGGCACAGCTTCCTGAGACAATCAAAACGGGCTCATCTTTTCGGGCCGGCAGTGGGGAAGGACGCTTCCGGCTGGGATGGATGAGGTTTAAGCGTTTCCATGTCTCTGCCAATCCGAACCCCATCTCCTGGGAGCCTACAGAAAAGAGTGTCTTTCCTTCTTCGATATGATCCCAGATCACCGAACAGGCTGTCCTCAGGTGTTGGTTCGAAAAGGTGTCGAAGAGGACCATCGGGACATTGCAGTCCAACAGGTCATGAATCTTTTTCTCTACCCATTTTTTCCCTTTGTCCAATTCGAGGAGGGTGACAAGACCGCTTGGGAGGCCGGTCTGTTTGGAGAGATGGAGGGTCAGATCCGACTCTCGCATCGGGGTGACAGGGTGGGCGGACACAGAGGGATGCCGATCGAGCCGGAAGACCTCCTTCCCGAGCGCTGCGAAGTGGTGCCCGAAAACCGTAAACCGGCCCAACTGGGGAGCTGCTGCCAGGATCGGCACAAACGAAGAAGGAAATACCTTTCTCCCGATTTCGATGGCCCGGCCAATGCTTCCCCATTCAGGGGATGAATCGAAGGTCGAGCAGACCTTGTAGAGAAACAGAGGGGCCTGGTACAGCTTCATCTCTTGGAAGATGGGTTTGAGGACCCTTTCTAATGTCTGAGTGGGAAGGGATCGCGAGATGCCTGTTACTCCAATGGCCTGAACCCGGGGAAAATGATCTTTCAGGAAAGGCAGGGAGGGTGGTTCGGTGAACATGAGGGTTGGGACACCGCT
>Ga0315277_10006794_pt1 | contig 14882 bp, 9 predicted proteins | sample YL17G05_15_MG_FD_203695 | JGI IMG/M metagenome (GOLD analysis project Ga0315277, IMG submission 203695) | Sediment microbial communities from Yellowstone Lake, YNP, Wyoming, USA - YL17G05_15 | ecosystem: Environmental > Aquatic > Freshwater > Lake > Sediment | place: USA: Wyoming | collected... | reverse complement strand
CATTGAGCTCGTCGAAACAGCGCTCGAATGAGATGCCGCGGCGGTACAGCATCGTTCCCATGCCGCCGTCGGCGAGAATCGGCCCGGCGGCGAGACGCTCAAAAAGGGGGTGTGAACGGGATGGTACGCGATCAGCCATGATTGAATCTCAAACCGCATGTCACGCGGCGGGCCGTTTACGAACGGCCTCTACAATCCCATCTCCTGCTTGATTTCGCGCACCGCTTCGACCATGACGGTCAGTTTGTCGATCGCCTCCTGCGGCGTGCGCGTCTTCAGCCCGCAGTCGGGATCGATCCAGACCTGTTCCGGATCGAACACGTCGAGAGCCCGACGGATGCCGTCCTTAACCTGCTCTTTGGTCTCGATGACGTGGGAGTGCACGTCGATGACGCCGACCGATATCTTCTTGGTGAACTTGGGCCGGCGGAAGATCTCCAGGTTGGCAAACTGCGAGTTGGCAAATTCCAGATCGAGCATGTCGACCGGCAGCGACAGGATGCGCGGATACATCACGGCGAAATCGCCGTAGCAGATATGGCTGATAGTCGTTACCTTCAAGCCTTCGGTCACGACCGCCATCGCCTCAATGGCGAGATCGATTTCATCGGGACGGGTCGAAATCGCCGGTTCGTCAATCTGAATGTAACGGGCGCCGGCGGCTTCCAGATCATGCGCCTCATCACGGACGATCTGGGCCAACGCCATGACGGCATCGCGGCGCGACGGATATTGCTCATCGAACGACCAGTCGCACATCGTGTAGGGACCGGTCAGCATCCCCTTCACCGGTCGGGATGTCAACGACCGCACCCAGCGGAACCACTCTACGGTCATCGGCGCCGGACGCACGAGCGCGGACTGGATGATCGGCTTGCGGTAGTAGCGATTGCCATACGAGCGCACCAGACCGGAGACGCCGTACCCCTCCAGTTGCTCCGCGAAGTACGTCGTCATGTCACCCCGTTCCATCTCGCCGTGGACGAGGATGTCGATCCCGATCTTCTCCTGGAAGCGAATCCACTCTTCCGTAGCCCGCCGCTCCAGGGTGACCAGTTCTGCCGACGACAGTCTCCCCTGCTGGGCGTCTCGGCGCGCCTTTGTCAGATAGTCCGGCTTGGGGAATGATCCCACGCTGGTTGTTTCCAACATTTCGCTATCTCCATTCCCCCGCTGCGAGGGCACGGCACGCCGTGCCCCTACACGCTTGGCCATGCGGCCCCGCATTCAACGCCGAGAACCTGGCACACGGCGACGACGAGACGGCGCATCTTTGCAATCGCACTCGGATACGGCAGAAACTCCAGTCCCGCCGAAGGCGTAATGAAACACGCCGGCCAGTCGGCCGCCCCGGCGGTACCTAGGCGATCAAGCTGTCTCGCCAACTGGTCCGGGCTCTCCAACCGCGTTGTGCGCGCATCGAGCAAGCCAAAGCCACGGCCCATTCTCTTCGGGCCGCGCAGCAACGCCTCCAGATTGGCCGGTACGGTGGCACAGTCTGCACCGATGGCCTTGACCGGCAATTGCCACAGTTGCTCGACCACTCCCGCGATTGGGAAGAAGTACGTGTAGACGAAGGGTCTCACTTCGACCCCCAGCACGGCGGCACTGATCGCCGCCACTGCCTCCGCAATCTCTTCCGGGTATCGGCCCAGATACGGCTCGTCAAGCTGAACCCAATCGGCGCCCGCCTGCGAGAGCGCCTCCAGTTCCCCGCGCACCAGCCGGGCACAATCCGCATAGAGCGACTCGGAGTCGTGATAGTATTCGTCGACACAGAATTTGGCGAGCGAGAACGGTCCGCAGACCGAAGGGGTCACCCGGCCGCCCCCGGCCGCGCGTGCAAAGCGGAAATCATCAACCACGGCCGAATGCACGAACCGGATCGGGCCGATGATCGTGGGACGCCGATAGTAAACGTTGTTGTCGAAGAAACGAATCAGACCGCCAATCGCGAATCCCTCATGCGCCAGCGCGAATGGTGTCACGGGATCATCCCAGCGAATCCGCCCATCGGTGAGCCAATCCAGACCGGCACTGACCTGATCGTCAAGCGTCCCCTTTATGGTTGCACGGACAACATCCTCCAGCCTGGCAGCGTCCAGTTTCCCTTTGTCGAACTGGTTGCGCGCCAGACGGAGGTTGGGACGCGTGCCGGGGTTCGCCGGGTCATCGAAGATCTTCGGTTGGCTGCCGACGAGCGTGGTCTCGAACATGACACCTCCGCGATGATGTCCCCATCAATCCACAGGGCAAGAGCCCGTGCTCTTGCCAGAGGGTGCGTCAGGAGCGTGGTTCGTTTCACTCACCACAAGCCGGGCTCCTGACCTACGGAGCTTTGGCTGCCCCAAATTGGTCGAGGCGGGACACATACGCGGCGAAGCGGTCCCGGATATCGCTCAACGCGCCGCCGCCGAACGCTTGCAGATAGGCATCCGCCAAGACGAGCGCGACCATCGCCTCACAGACAACCGCCGCCGCCGGCACGCTGCAGATATCGGAGCGTTCGACAAACGCCCGCGTCGCCTCCTTGGTGTGGATATCGACCGAACCGAGCGGCTGGTTCAATGTCGGGAGCGGCTTGGTGGCGGCGCGCACGACCAGATCGGCACCGTTGGTTACACCGCCTTCCAGGCCACCGGCGCGATTGGTCAGACGATAGAACCCGCTCTGTCGCGTCGTGTTCGCGCGATCATGGTGGATCTCGTCATGGACTTCAGACCCACGGTGGCTGGTTTGTGCAAACCCATCGCCGATCTCGACCCCCTTTACGGAGGGTACGGACATGAGCGCTTGCGCCAGCAGGCCGTCCAGCCGTCTGTCCCACTGGACGTAGTCCCCCAACCCGGGCACGAGTCCAGAGGCAACGACCTCGACAACGCCTCCGACCGTATTGCCGGCGGCGGCAGCCGCACGGATCTCCGCGCGCATCGCCTCGGAAACCTCAGGATCGAGGCAACGAACGTCAGAACCTGCAACACCGGCGCGAACCTCTTCGACGGTCCATGCCTTCGCAGGCATTGCGGCCCCACCGATACGCACGACATGTGCCGCCATCCCAACACCGAACTCCGAGAGGAGCATCCTGGCGAAGGCCCCGGCAGCGACCCGCACAGCGGTCTCGCGCGCCGAGGCGCGCTCCAGAACGTTGCGCAAGTCGGCGAAATCGTACTTCTGTGCCCCTGCCAGGTCGGCATGTCCCGGCCGCGGTACCGTACGGGGTCGCAACAAATCGGCTTCGTGCTCGCTCGACGGTGCCGACTCGACGTCGGTGACCGACATCACCGCCTGCCAGTTGTCCCAATCCTTGTTCGTGATGTAGAACGCGATCGGGGAACCCAACGTGACCCCGTGGCGGACGCCGGCCGTGATCACACAACGGTCGGATTCGACGGTCATCCGGCCGCCACGACCGAATCCCCTCTGCCGTTCGGCGAGGTCGGCATTTATGCGGGCAAAGTCGACCGTCATGCCCGCCGGCAGCCCCTCGAGAATCCCGGTCAGTTGGGGGCCGTGCGATTCACCGGCGCTGTGAAATACCAGTCCACTCATCTACGTCGGGCACATGACGGTTTCTCAGCCAAGTTCCTCCGTTGCCGGAATCAACACCGGCAGCCGAAGGGTCACCAGCGTCCCACATGCTGCTCCCGGCGGGGGAGAAACGATGTCGATTGTTCCCCCGTGATCGGTAACGATACGATGCGTAATCGCCAAGCCCAACCCTGTTCCGCCGCTTTTTGTGGTGAACCAGGGCTGGAATACCTGGGGCAGGTCCTCGGGCGCGATGCCGCTGCCGGTGTCTTCGACCACCAGGCGCGAAAAGCGCGCATCCCGCGACATCGTGACTGCAACCCGTCCTCCCGCCGCGCAGGCGGCCAACGCGTTGGCGAGGATGTTCCAGATGGCTTTGCGCAGTTCGTCGGCGACACCCAAGACTGCATGGTCATCGGCCATGTCAACCGTCAGCGATACGCCCGTGGCCTCCGCCTGAAGCGACGCCATCGATGCCACACTGCTTACGAGCGCCGCAAGATCAACCGTGAGCTTCGGCTGGTTTGAGGGACGCGCGAGCGAGAGGAAGTCTTCGACAATCGCGTTAAGCCGGGTTGACTCGTCGCAGATCGTCGCCGCCATTTGCGCCGCCCCGGGGTCGCCCGCTTCCAGTCGCAGACGCTGGGCGGCCAGGGCGATGGCATTGAGGGGATTACGGATCTCGTGCGCCACGCCCGCCGCCAGATGCCCCATCTCCGAGAGACGCTCGGAGCGCTGCACTTGGACCGCCAATGCGCGCGCCGCGGTCTCATCGCGGATGATGGTGACCGCACCCTCAAGAGACCCGTCGGCGGTGGTGATCGGCGTGGTCGTGCAGACCAATTCCCGTGTCCCGCCCGGCTGCAGCACGTGCACTTCCCGATCGCGCACGGCATCTTCCCCGGAACTGACCGCGGCCAGACCAAAATCGCGGATACCGAGCGTTTCATTGGCAACAGATCCCAGCGCCTTCTCCGACGGACGCCCGGTCAAACGTTCCGCCGCGGGATTGAACACGGTAACCCGGCCGGTGGAATCGACAGCGACCACCGCCTGGTCGATGGCATCCAGGATGCGCCCTGTCAGAGTCTCGACCCGTCGATACGAACGCCCCAGGTCAGAAAGGGAGCGCCGCGTCACGAGAACAGCGATAACGGCGGTCGAAAGCAGCAGGAACAGCAGCGCCGACAAGGCCAATTGGAGGGTCAAACGCCGCTCCGCCGCCCTCACACCAATCAGACTGATCCCCACGCGGAACATCCCCGATGGCAGGTCGGTGGACAGGAATGGCGCAACCGCCTCGAGAACCGGGACTCCCTCGAAGGCGATTTCACGCGTGGCGGTGGTTTCGGCCTCGATTGCCGTCACGAGGAATGAATCGGCGGCCAGCTTCAAGACCGGCTTTAAGGGACGGGAGGCAAACACAATTCCATCAGGGGATTGGAGCATGATATAACTGATCCCGGATCGGCGCCCGATCTGCTGTATCAATTCGCCAATGCCGCCGAGAGCAGGACGAGGTGTCTCAGTCCCCGCGCGCTCCCAGATAGCCAGGCCGCCCCAGTTTGTCGCCACGCCGGTACCCGTCCAGCGGGCCTGGCGGAATGTGTCAACTAGCGCGAACGCCGGCGGCACTGCTTCCACCTGAGTCCAGTGATATCGAACGATGTCGCTGTCGGCATCGGTCAAGGCCGCCAATTCCGGTGGACAAGTCACTGGCGGTCGCCGTTCACACCATGCTGAGAGACCTCCGGCGTCGAAACGCTCCGCCAGATCGGCCAGGGTCGCCGGATCCACGGCGGCCGGGTTGATGAGTTCCGCGATTTGCCGTGCCTGTGCCGCTTGGGACTCTCTCTCCAACTGATCGACCAGCGACCCGGTGGCGACGGCATATTGAGAGGCCAAGAGGAGCGACTGCAACAGAGCCACGGCATCGCGTTCGGTCTCAGCAACCAGGGTCCGGCGCACGGCGCGGATGCCCCAAAGCGTCCAGAGCGAGAACACGATCGCCAGGAGGAGAGCGCTCAGAGCCACAGTCGTGACGATCGGCCCCAGGCGGATTCGATCGCGGCGCCTTGAAGTCGCAGTGCCGACCCAAGTCGACGGCGGTGGTCTGTTTCTCTCTGTGTTCGCGGTCATGTTTGTTGGGGTCGCCGCAGAAGGCAAGTCACTCCTGCGCCGCGGGACGCTTGGCCTCCGAGAGGATACTATACCCTGTCATGGGACGGGTCAATCCGATTCGCTGACTCGACGGCCAAATCCCATTGCTGTTCCCGCGGCAACTGCAAGCGGTCGGCGATTCGACCGATAAGTGTAAGAGGTTGACAACGGGCGCGTTGCCGCCGGCGCCGGCGAGGAGTGCACTCTGGAATTCAAATCCTGGTTCAAGAAACCGGCTGCGCCGGCTTTTGCCACCGTCATGCCAACGGCGGCCGATATCCGTCACCAAAGCGAACAGCGTCTCAACACCGGGTGGCTTCTGGCCACCGTCGTCTTCATTCTCTCCCTCATCTTGTATGTCGCCACCATGTGCCGCACCGTGTATTGGTGGGACACCGGCGAGCTGGCGGCCAACATCAAGATCCTGGGGATTGCCCATCGCCCTGGCTTCCCGCTCTACATCATCCTGGGGCGGCTGTTCGCACTGGCACCGTTCGGCGACTTCTTCTATCGCATCAATTTCGTGTCGGCGCTCACGGCAGCGACGGCGCTGGCCGTTCTGGCATATGTTTGGTTTGAAACCTCGATGAGCATATTGCGCCTCCGGCAACCCTGGGAAGCGATGATCTCCGTGGCTCTCCCATTGATTGCGGTGGCCGGGACGTACACGCTGTGGATTCAGGCCGTGCGCGCCGAAGTTTATGCGCCCACGCTGCTGGCCGTCACGCTCTTGTGGGGATGTGCCTGGGGCGCTCACCGAGCGATGCGCAGCGGCCATGGCGATGCCGGCCGATGGCTCTGTCTTGCCGGGCTTCTCAGTGGGTTGGGACTCGGGCTGCACAACGCCACTTTTGCCTCCACCTTGCCGGCCTTCCTGCTCTTCTTTGTCATTCTCGGCCGACGCCGCCCCTTCGGGATGAGGGCCTGGCTCACCGCAGGTCTTCTGTTCTTGCTCGGCGTCTCCGTGTATCTGTACTTGCCGGTCCGCGCCGCGCAGAATCCGCCGCTGAACTGGGGCTGGACGAAGACGAGTTATTCGCCCGGCTGGGGGACTGTGGTCGCCACTGATGCCCTCGGCGAGGTCTTCTCAACCGCGATGGCCGCGTGGGTGCAGCGTCTGTGGATGTCAGCGCAACTGTTCTTCGATCAGCTTCAGTGGGGACTGACGATTCTCGCCCTCTGGGGTCTGATCTGCTGGTGGCGACGCTCGCGCCTGTGGACGCTGTTGGCAGTGGGAATTCTCATCGGCAACGTGGCGGTCACGGCCCTGTTGGTCACCCAATTCGACGACACGAACGCCGACGTTCACGGGTACTTGCTCCCTGGCCTGGCCAGCATCGGTTTCTTCGCGGTCGCCGGGCTGGTCAGCCTCGTCCGCGCGCTCGTCGAACTACCTCGACGCCTGCCGACATGTTGGCTGCGACGTCTGCTCGGCGGAGCGACCGCGGCGACACTCGGAGTTCTGACCATCGCACCTCTCATCATCTATGCTCCGTACTGCAATCTGGTGTCGCATCGCCTCGCCTACGACTTCGGGACCGAGGCGACCGCCGATCTGAGACCCGGGGCGGTTGTGTTCCTGGCAACAACCAATCTCGACTTCGTGCTGCGCGGCCTGCAGTACTGCGATGGCTGGCGGACGGATCTGCGGATTCTCAACCGTGACCTGCTCCCTGCGGCGTGGTATCGCCAGTGGGTCTTCGATCATTATCCGGAGTTGGCCGCCTACCCGATCCCGAGCGACTCAACGCGGTTGCACCTCGGCCGATGGGCCGCGAATCTGGCCGGCGCCGGTTTCCCCGTGTACTGGGAGTTCACCGAGACCAGCATGGATGTGCTGCAGAACCTGACGCCCGCCGGACATCTGTTTGCCTTCTCGCCCAAGCCGGTCCCGTTTCTGGAGCCCCAGCAGATTCGGGTGCAGGAGGAGTTCGAACGGCAGTCGCGGTTCTATGGCTCACCGCGCCGGATCCTCTACGACTACGACGCCCAGCGGGTCTATGTGGCCAGTCTGTACCGCGCCGGGATGTACTACGAGTCGCGCGGCCTCTACGACCGGGCCCGCGAACTGTTTCAGCGGGCGCTGTCGGTCTTTGCCGGGGACACTTCTGCCCAGCGCAAACGCGCCGCCAAGCGAATGCTGGGGAAGATCGACTCCCTCGCGGTGCCGCTCTCGGGGACGCCGCAACTTGACTCGGTGGCCGCGCCACAATAAACTGAAGCGCCGGGCCGGAACCCGTGTATGAGTGGGGGCGGTGGAAGGCGAACCATCTTGAACCGTGCGATTACGATCGTGCTCCTGGCAATGGCCCTCGACTTGACGGGGCACGCGGCCGTGTGTGCCGCTGGTCCGGCCACTGCCGCGCCGCGCGACCGGATCGTCCTACAGACCGAACGGATCGATTCGACCCACTGGGAGGTCATCGTCTGGCTGGACAACCACCAGATGCTAGCGGCTATGACCCTCCCCTTCCGTTGGGGGCACGGCCACTCGCCGTTCATGATCGATTCCGCCAGCTACAACGGCCTGCGCACCGAGTACTTCGCACTGAAGACCTTCTTCCCCGATTCCGCCGGCCACACTGTCCTGATCGGCCTCATCTCCGATCTGGGTGCCGGTTTGCCGCCACTGGAACCGGGCAGCGGTCCGATTGCGCGTCTCTGCTTCACTTCTCGCACGCCGACGTCGCGGCCACTCCTCCTGGACACGACCTTCATCACTCCGCACAACACGTTGCAGATCGTCACTCCCGACGTGCGCGCCATTACGCCGGAATTCGATTCCGGAATCCGCGACGCCGTCAAGCCGCCCCGCCACTGAAACGGCACCAAGAGAAGCGGTTGTCACATTCGCCAGCGCTCTTGGGAAATCACCCCTTGCCGCTATGGGGGTTTTGGTTATCTTATCCTGGGGCCGGGTGTTACATCCCGACATGGGAACGCGACGGCCCCGCCCGCGGTTGTACTTATCGGGGTCTGTTCTTCCCTCACCAAGGACCCGGCACCGGGGTAAGCCATCTTGCGTGACGATAACCTTTAGGTAGCATCCCGAGGAGGAGTAATGCGCCGTTTTCGTTCCATCTGTACCGCCAGCCTGGTGGTCGCCGCCTTGTCGCTGGCGCTGTCCGCCACCATCGCCTGGGGGTTGACCGCTGCCGACGAGGCCTTCCTGAACAAGAAGATCATCGCGCGCTGGGTGATCACCGGCAAGGGGCAGATCGCGGAGGCTTACCACCGCGGCATCGACATTCTCGAAGACCACCCCAACGCCGCCAATGGGTTCTTCAAGATCCTGGTCACACCCGAACAACTGGCCGACTTGCAGGCGGCGGGTTTCAAGATCGACGTGGAAGACTACGATTGGTATCGAACGTACTCGGCCAAAACCACCGAGACCATGGGCGGCTTCCACACCTGGTCGGAGGGGGTCGCAGCCATGGATTCAATCCACCAGCTCGACTCCACTCTCCACTATCCCAACATGATCACTACCGCCAAGTTCTCCATCGGCCCCACCTACGAAGGCCGTCCGATGTGGGCGATGAAGGTCTCGGACAATCCGAATGTCGACGAGGACGAACCGGAGATCTTCCTCAACGGGATGCACCATGCGCGTGAGGCGATCGGCCAGGAAATCTGCCTGGAGACATTGCGGCGGCTGGTCAGCGGATACGGGACCGACACCCTGCGCACACGTCTGGTCAACGAGCGGGAGATCTGGTTTCTGCCCTGCGTGAACCCGGACGGATACGAGAAGAATCGCGAACTCAAACCGAACGGCGGCGGCCAGTGGCGGAAGAACCGGAGCCAGGAATATATTGGCGGCATCGGCGTGGATCTGAACCGCAACTACGGATACGAGTGGGGGTATGACAACGAGGGCTCCTCCCCCGATCCCGGCAGCGAGGTGTTCCGCGGCTCCGGGCCGTTCTCCGAACCAGAGACCGATAACATGCGCACGTTCGTGAACAGCCGCCACTTCGTGATCGCGCTCAACTTCCACGCATATTCCAATCTGTTCCTCTGGCCATGGGGGTACCGGCTGCAGTGGTACACTCCGGACAATGCTCTCTTTGAGGCAATGTGCGACTCGGCAGCCAAGTACAACGGCTGTACGCCGGAAGTCAGCTCGTTGCTGTATGTGGTCAACGGCGACTCTGACGACTGGGGGTATGGCGCCACCGGGGAGCACACCAAGATCCTCTCCATTACTCCCGAAGTCGGCAGCGGTGCCGATGGGTTCTGGCCACCGGTGTCTCGTATCCCGATCCTCGTTGAAGACCACATGGCCTCCAATCTCGTCTTCATCGATCTGGCAGGCGATCCGGAGCACATCTTCCCGCCGGCGGTACCCGACTGGATTGCGCCGACCAGCAGCAACTCACCCGATTTCACCCTGGTCTGGAAGGATTCGGGTGAGTCCAATCCGGTAGTGACCTTCCATCTGAACGAGGTCTTCGGCATCCACCGCGTAACCGATGGCGCGGAAGCGACGACCGACGACTGGCACTTTGCCGGCTTTTCCCGCTCGACCACGCGGGCATCGGCGGGGAGCTACAGCTACTGGGGCGGGACCGGCAACAGCCGGATAGCGCGTATGGCCGGCACCGACTACCTCCATGTGCAGACCGGTGACACTCTACGGATGAAGCTCTGGTACGACACCGAGGAGAACTTCGATTATGCGTATGTTGAGGTCTCCACGGACCACGGACAGGATTGGACACCGTTGTCCGGAAACGTGACCACGACGTACAACCCGTATGGCGGGAATCGGGGCAACGGCATCACCGGGACTTCGGGCGGGTTTGTCGCCGCCAAATTCCCCCTGGCAGCGTACATCGGCCAGGACGTCCTGTTCCGGCTTTCGTATGAGACCGACGATTACACCGTGGGCGCCGGGATCTACGCCGACGAGATCGACCCGCTGACCGACTACGATTCCACCATCACGCTGGCGGCGGCCATGCCGGAGACGACGTTCGCGGTGACCGGGAAGGCGTCCGGCGAGTACTGGTATTCACTGAGCGGCGCTGATGCCGACGGACAGACGATGGCGGCACCGCCCCACAAGGTAACGGTCAGCTACTCCACTTGCTCCTGTCCCTGCCATGCCGACCCGCAGTGCGACAGCATCGTCTCAGTTCAGGACGTGGTGCTCACGGTCAACGTGGCGTTCCGTGGGGCCGCGAGTGTCACCGATCCGGGCTGCCCGCGGCGGCAGACCGATGTCAACTGCGATGGTGTCACGACGGTAGCCGACGTCGTGAAGGTGGTCAATGTCGCCTTTCGCAGTGGCAGCCGGGCGACGAACTTTTGCGATCCCTGCGCGCCGTAAGCGGCCTTCGCTACAGCGGCTGATCGAGAGGTCCCGAAACGCGCCCCCGAGGCGCGTTTCGTTTTTCCAGGTGCGGGGAACATGAATTCCGATTGCCGAGACAGAGCCGCCGCGGTATTCTCCGTGGTGCGGGAGGAGGTGTATGAGATGCCGGTTTAGAGCGGCGGGCGTGTATGAGAGAATCATCGCCTGCGTAACCGTCATCACCGTAGTTGCCTCGACCGCAGCCGGCAAAACCATCGTGCGGCTGGATGGCTGGGACAAGGCGGTCCACGATTCACTGGAACACCCAACGGCCGATCCAAGTGCATTCTTCGAAGTGATTCCTGGATCAACCTGGGAGACCGTGCTCGGCACATGCGAGTTCCGATCCGGGACCCTGGCTTTCTTCTCCCCGGTCGGCGGGCGTCCGACCGGATGCCTGTTCCGGGGAGAAGGAACCTTTTCGTATGCGCCTCCTTCACCCATCGAACGCGGGCAACTGCGGCGTTTCTGTGGCGATTCGGCCCTGGCGACATCCTGTGATCGCATCTATTTCCGCTTCTTTGATAGCACGGTTGCGGCCGGGCTTGATGCGTGCCGTGGCGCGGCGGCTCGCGGCGACCTTCCAAGCGGGTTTGCACTCCGGTCCGATGATCATCAGGCGAACGCGGATCTCGCCATGAATCTTGCCACCCGGGGGTGGCAAGGCTTGATCGATTCGGTCGCCACCGCCGGCTTCCTGTACGCGTGCCCGCGCCTTGAGGGACAGCATCGTCTGCATTTCTTGTGGGATGAAACTCAAGAGGAAGCGATTACCGTCTGGCGCCGCCCCCGCGGGCCGCAAGAACGCGGCGCTATTGATCTGGTCTGCTCCTATGATCACGTCCGGCCCACGCGTGAGTTGATGTACCGGAGAGGCATCCTGCACGGGGGCTTCGACGTTGAGCATTACACATCCGACGTGCGAATTGCCCCATCGACTGAGGTCTCACTGGACGTTCGCCTGACAGCAACGATGCGCCGTCATGGCGTGGCGGCATTGTCATTCATCCTGGCTCCCGATCTCGAGATCGACACGATCTGGGTCGCCGGGGCGCGTGCGCCCTTTGTCTACGACGATTTCGCCGGCTGGCTGGTTGTCCGCGCCCCGGAGTCGTATGCCAGTGCAGGTACGGTGGTCGTCCACCTGGCCTACCGCGGGCGGCATCTCCTGTACAAGCTTCCGTGGGGAGATTTCTACATCAGCCATACCACCCGCTGGCTGCCAAAGGAGACCTCCAACCGGCGCACACCCTACGAAACCACGTTCCAGTTCCCCAAGCACTATGATCTGGTCTCCTGCGGGCAACAGACACTCGACAGCACGGACAAAGACCGCCGTATCTCCCGCTGGCGGACCTACGATCCCGCGGTGTTCATCTCCTTTAACTATGGTGCTTTTGACCATTTGAGCGAACATGTCAGCGGGGGGCCTCGTCTCGACATCTACCGGAGCGTCAACCACCCGATGGGCATCCTGGGCGGCGACATGAAGAAGGCCGTGGCGGCGCACATCCACGGCGCCGTGGAGCTCTTCACCCGCGCCTTCGGCCCGTATCCGTGGGACCACCTAGCCGCCACCGAGATCCCCTCAGCACACGGCCAGGGATTCCCGCAACTGCTGCACTTGGGATGGCCGACATTCGAGACAACCCGCGAGTGGGAGATCCGCGCCTTCATCGCCCACGAAGTGGCGCACCAGTGGTTTGGCCACTTGGTCGGCTGGGAAACATACCATGACCAGTGGTTGTCGGAAGGGTTCGCGGAGTACGCTGCGGGCTTGTATGTGCAGGCACTGGATGGCCGCAACCACCACTTCTTCGATCAATTGAAGGCCTGGCGGGACCAGATCCTCCAGTCCGGTGGGCATGACGCCTGGCACGCCGGCCCCCGGGTGGCGCCGATCTGGCTCGGCTTTCGCTGTGCCTCCGAGTCCTCCCCCGCCTCGTACAGCCGCCTGGTCTATGCCAAGGGGGCCTATGTGCTGCACATGCTGCGGCAGATGCTCCATGACTACCGCACGGGCTCCGATGAGCGGTTCTTCGCCATGATGCGTGACTATGTGGGCCGGTTTGCCCGCACCAACGCCTCAACCGCCGACTTCCAGCAGGTGGTCGAGCAGCATATCGGCATGCCCATGCAGTGGTTCTTTGATCAGTGGGTCTATGGCGTGCAAATCCCGCGCTTCGAATACGGCTGGCGCCGGGAACGGACGGCCGACGGTCACTATGTCGTCACCGGCCAAATCGACCAGTTTGACTGCGATTCGAGCTTCCGGTGCTTCATGCCAATTACGTTCGCTTGTGCGTCACAGCGAAGCACGATGCTGCAGGAAGTGATCGGACGACATACGCGATTTGTGTCGCCTCCCCTGGAGCAGGAGCCCCGTGATGTGGTGTTCAACGACTATCTGGCGGTCCTCGGCCGTGGCAAGATCGTCAAGAAGCCCTGAGGCCGCGACCCGGCCCTGCGGATGAGGGACATGCCCCGGGCAATAGTGCCTCGCGGTACGGTAGTGCCAGAGCCTGGCGGCCCATCCGGCTGCCGCTCCGAATCGCGCGGGGTGCCGGCCGGCGGGCGGCGCGCATTGAAAAGTCATGAGAATTGCTATTGACAACGAATGCCGCAACTGCGTAATAGGGGTGTTGAGTGGTTACAGGTCCCGTATGCAGTAAACGCCAAACCAAGGACGTGTGATGTCACCAAAGACCAAAACAAACGCCGCCGCAGGCATGACGCCTGTCCGGCGCCCACGGAGGCGCGTGATCAGGCGCGGCCGAAGCACCCCGGGTCCCAAACAACCCTTCTCGCTCATTCTCAACCCGGACGAACTGAACATCCTGCGCAAGATGGCGCGCCGGGAGAACACCTCTGTGGCCAGCGTGATCCGCCAAGCGCTGCACACCGTGATCTTCCACAGCCACCCCGACCTCGCCAAGCATGCCATCGAGAAAGAGGTCGAGACGTTCCTCGATTCGGTCGGCACCCGGTTGCCGAAAGGGCTGGCCAAGGGCGTGAAGCGCTCGCGCCTGAGGAATCAGCTCGTGACGGGACTGCTCGGCAAGTCCCGTTGACACGGGAGTTTTCCGGCACCCTGAGGCCGGCGGGTCGTTCAACCGACCCGCCGGCCTCTTCCTTTGTCTTCCGTACCCCCAATCGGCAACGGCAAGAATTGTCAAGGAAGTGAAAAAAACCTTGAACCGCTCGGCGACGGGCGTATACTCAGTCCATCGGGCGCCGCCGCTGGCCGCAGCCGGCGGGATGACCCGACTGATTTGTCTTTGCGAATCGTCCGGCAACGGACCAAACGGTTCCTGGCATGCACCCGCGTGTCACCCCGTTCGCGGAGTTCTTAAGGCGACTATCTAATTGAACTGATGAGTTCCTCCGGCCCCGCACTCGTGACGGCACCCGGGAAACCAGGGGTCGACTCCCGGCTATCTGTAGGGGCGGGTACAAACCCGAACGGCGCGCGGCCCAGCGGAGTTTCGCCTATGTGGAAATCCTCCATCGGCCTGAAATTGATCGTGGCGGTCACCGGTGTTCTCTTGTTCCTGTTTGTGATCGGCCACATGATCGGGAACTTGCAGATATACCTGGGGCAAAACGCGCTCAATCTCTATGCCGAGAAGCTGCGCGCCTTCCCCCCGCTGTTGTGGACCGTCCGCATCGGCATGCTCGTCATCGCGGTCGTGCACGTCACCCTGACGATCACGCTGGCGCTCGCCAATCGTGCCGCCCGGCCGATCAAGTACGAGCGCAAGGAAGCGGTGGAAGCGACCCTGTCGTCGCGCACCATGGTCTACAGCGGGCTGAGCCTGTTCGCCTTCGT
>Ga0315277_10006793_pt1 | contig 14883 bp, 11 predicted proteins | sample YL17G05_15_MG_FD_203695 | JGI IMG/M metagenome (GOLD analysis project Ga0315277, IMG submission 203695) | Sediment microbial communities from Yellowstone Lake, YNP, Wyoming, USA - YL17G05_15 | ecosystem: Environmental > Aquatic > Freshwater > Lake > Sediment | place: USA: Wyoming | collected... | reverse complement strand
GGATCACGATCATTCGCAAGGAAGCGGCATCGGTTCCTATCCTTCTCGTGGGAACGAAATATGATCTGCCAGGACACCAGGTACCGTACGAGCTCGCGGCGCAGTATGCTACCGACGCCGGATGCATCGGTGCTGCATTTGTTTCTTCAAAGAATGCAACGAACGTTGAAGAGTCGTTCATGTCCATCGGAAAATGGATGGTTTATTACGCTACATTGCCGCAGCAATATTAATCCTTCCACTTCATTTGAAAATATTAATGTAACCCGGTTAGTCGAGAAATTCCCGCGACTTTTCGATAAGTTAAAAATCGTTTTTTAATTTACTGAAATAACAGAGTCGATTCGTTCTATGAAGCAATAGGTAGCGTGAAACACTCATGCGGGTAGCTATTATTGGTGGTTCCGGTTATGCAGGCGGTGAATTGATGCGCTTGTTGCTGAAACATCCTCAAACAGAGATCAAATACGTGACATCGAGAAAATTGACCGGGAAGCCAGTTACCGTGGTTAATCCGAATCTCGACGGGCTTACAAGTTTGAAATACGTGATGCCGAACATCGATCTCGTCACGAAAGATGTGGACGTCGTTTTCCTGGCAACGCCACACGGCGAATCGCAAACCCTTGTTCCCGGGCTGCTCGAAAAGGGCGTCCGGATAATCGATCTGAGCGCGGATTTCCGGCTGAAAAATCTTAAGGCGTATGAATATTTCTACGGGCAACATTCTTGTCCAAGTTTGTGCAACGATGCCGTTTATGGAATGCCCGAGGTGAACAAGGAAAAGATCAAGACTGCACGCATCATTGCAGTGCCGGGGTGCCATGCTTCTTCGGCAATCTACGGGTTACTTCCGGTCGTCAAGGCCGGCCTGATCAAGCCTTTCCCGATCATCGTCGACTCCAAAACGGGTTCGACCGGAGCCGGATCTTCTCCGTCCGAGGCCGATCACCACCCGGTTCGCGCTAACGTCGTTCGGCCTTATGGGTTAACAGGCCACCGGCACACCGCGGAAATCGAGGAAACCATAGCCCCGCATTTTGATAACGCCGACAAGGAGATCATGAAAGTCTCATTTTCTGCTCATGCCGTGGACATGGTGCGTGGCATCCTGTCCACGATTCACGTGTTCTTCAAGCAGAAACCGGAGGACGAGAAACCGATCTACAAGGCCTTCAGGGAGTTCATCAAGGACAATCCTTTCTTGCGGTTCGTCAAGAAGCAAGCGGGCGTGTTTCGGCTCCCCGATCCAAAGACCATCGTTGGCACGAATTATTGCGATATCGGATTTGAAGTGGATCCCTTGTCGGACCGGCTGGTTATCGTGACAGCTCTCGACAATCTCGTGAAGGGCGCGGCTGGTAACGCCATCCAGTGCTACAACATCATACAAGGGTTACCAGAAACCACGGGCTTGGATCAAATCGGTATATTCCCGATTTGATGGCTCAATCATCCATTTTTTTTTGAATTGTCTATGACTATATATATACTTGGGGATGAAATCGAACCGAGCATCTTGCCCTTGGTGCAATCCGTCGAAAAACCCCCTAATTTTTCACCCGGGGTAAGAGTCGCTCTTTTTTTTTGGGAGTCGGATCATTTTTCTTGCAATAAATTGACGAAATTATCATTATCTGTTATTAGATGGATAAATTTTGCACTTTCATTCAAGATTTTCGTTTTCAAGAGCTCGATGATGACCTCCAATTGGGCCGGATCCATCGCGAGATCTGCTTCCCCGCTGCGCAGCTTGCAGAAATCCCACGTGTACCACCGGGTGTTTGGAATGATCGCGTGGGCTTTATCAAGGTATGGCACGAAAATCTTTGGGATGCTATCCCCTCCCGAGATCAGCGGATTCAAGAGAAAGGAGCTGCTCACGTTCAAGCTGTCATTTAATTGCTTCTCAACAGGACAGCTAAGAATTTTTTCGCCAGTCGGAACTGGACTTGTTCCTTGCACGATGAATCGTGCCATCTTGAGCTCCGTCATGATATGATCCATGATCAAGCGCCGCGCGAGGATGCAACAACTGCATGGATGGTTTTTCATCGCGTCCGCGTTTAACTCGGAGAAAATTGACAGGACCTTTCCCAATGGCACGAAAAAAAACTTCTTCACTGGAAAGCCGTGAAACAGCTCGATGGTGTGCTTCGCGTGCTGGAGAAAGCCCGTGTAAACAGCTTGATCGATAGCCAGGCCACCGATAGAAAAGAATACCGGCGTGATCACAATGCCTCGCTTGATGACAAGTAAAGAGGCCAATAGGTCCCCTGGACGGCCAAGGATCTCGGCAATGATCGGATTCTGGGTGCCAACTGGATGGCCATTCAAGCCATCTTGTTGAGATGCCGATATATACGAGAAATCGGGATGGATCTCTATCATGAACGTACCCGGAACTTGCATCGAGCTCGGCACTTCTTTTGCGATGGCAGCAATGGAGTTGCGGGTTTGTTCGATGATGTTCGTTTTTTGCACCTTGTCCTTGAAATACAGGGCACGGATCTCGGTATGCTCGGGATCGATCTTGTAGCCTCGCGATGCTATTTCCCGCACTTTTTTTTCGATGGAAGCGATCCGGGTTTGAATCTCGGCGCACGGGTGCATTCGCATGATGCCAGGGACGTGTTGGAGTGCATTCAATGCTTTTGGGATATCCTCTTCCTTGAATGAAAACACCAGGCGCTCGTCGAGCACCCGAAATTTCACCCATTCAACTAAAAAAACGTTTTTCAATACATGCTTGATGTTCGTGAGCAATTGATCCATCATCTTCTTCCGGCTGGCTTCTGACTTGGTACCGAGCTCGGAAAATGGGATGATCAAGATCGTGTTTGCCTTGTAGATGGGAAGGGAGGAAGGTGATTTCTCGGGCATCAAGGGAATAGTCGCGTGCTTTTGATTAAACCTTTGACACATTTCCGGCCTCGAGAAAGAATCAAATGCTTTGACAAGAAAGGATACACTGCGAAACGAGAAAAAAAGTACTGGTCAAGATCATCTATTTCGAGGCCGGATTGTCTATGCCCATCTGTCCAAATTGCAAGAGCGTCAATGTTGATTACGAAGACACGCCCCCAAATCGTTATAGCATCGGTATCATCATCTATCATTGCAGGGATTGCGGCCATACAGAAAAAGAAGAAACCGGGAAAGAATTCGTGATAAAAGATAAGGTGGGGCCGTCCAGTTTCAAGCAGCGGATCGACACGCATTACCGCGTAGACGATCTCCTACGAAAGAAATGGACAAACCCACGGGAATAACACCTTCAGTCGGGGTAAAGATGTTCACCATCATGAAACGATTGGCCGGGTTTTATCTGGCAAAGCCGGTTATCCTGGATGATGGTATGGCGGAAGCCTGGCTTCGCGACCACGCGGATATCACGGTCGTGACCTCGAAAAGTCCCCTCGCGAGCATAAAGCCAGTGATCAACGTGAATTCTTCGGCCCTCATCATCGATCCACCGATCGAGGTCGAAGCGCTCGATGCCCATATTTCGGGCATTCATACACCATGGATCGTGGGTATCGGGGCAGGTCGCATTATGGACGCGTCGAAATACCTTGCAATGCGGACGAAACGAAAATTGTGTCTAATTCCGTCTGCCTTGTCAACGACCTCGTGGTTAAACATGGCGATTGCTCTCCGAAAAAATGGTTCCCTCTTTTTTCCCGGGACCAAGCATGCCACGACGACGATCGTCGATCCTACTTTCATCGCAAAGGCTCCACCCTCCCTCACGCTTGGCGGAATCGCTGATATTCTCGCCGCTTGCTCGGCGATCACGGATTGGAAAATATCGGGAGAAAAAACCGGGGAGAAGGTGTCGTCACGCGGGGTTGAAGCGTTCAAAGTGCTTGTCGAAAAAATTATTGGCCAAGCCAGTGCATACAAGCAATTTTCCCGGGAGTCCATCTTGCTCGTGTACGAGACCTTTCTGGAAGCGCTGTCGCTGTGCGGGGCGTCCTTTTCCGGGAGACCTGTCGAAGGGTCCGAGCATTTCTTGTATTATTTCGCGGAGGAAGAGTGCCGCCGGAAGTTCGTCCACGGTGAGATTATCGCGCTTATGACGATTCTCTCGTTAAAAATGCAAGGCAATCGTGCTGCGATCGCTCCGGAACGGTTGAAAGCCTTTTTCAAGGAGATCGGCGTTCCGTGCGATCCACGTGATCTTTCCATGACACGAGACGAGATGGGAAGGATACTGCGTGGTATAACTAGCTTCGTTGCATCGAAACACCCGTATTCGATCTTGAACGAGCACGACGTGGCAGCAGACGAGCAGCTTATGGATTGGCTCTTCTCGTCGTGATTAATGAACCATCAAAATCAAGAGGAAAAAAAAGATTAAACCTCGATGTTCTTAAACTTCGTTTCAACTTTCTTGCTATTATCTTCTATCTTTTTCTCGATGAGGGCGATCTCCTTCTTGATTTCCTCGTACCGGTTCTCTTGCATCGAGAGTTTCTTCACGAGTCGTTCCTTGAGCGTGCTTTCCATGTCATCGTCCGTAAGAACTTTCAAGTTCTCCCGCAACCGTTCTTGATCCTTGTTGAGTTCTTCCCGCTCGGCGAGCCGTTCATTTTTCTGCTTGTCGAGCTCGGCTCGTTGCGCATTCAAAGCAGCAATTTCTTCCAGAACTTTCTTCGTTTTCTCGTTGATGTATTTATTTTTCACGAAGAGTGCGAGCTTGGTCGAAATCCAATCATTATTTATGTCCCAGATGTAAACGGTGCTGGAAATCTCTCGCCGGAGTGTGAATTTGAACGTTTTCGTTTTTTGCGGGTCGAGATCAAGCACGAATCGCCACCGGTTCGGTGTCTCGCTCGGTTTTATTGGAGGATCGAGCACCAGGTAACCGGAAAGCTTTTCGTGATCAAGGTACAAGGTTTTCTTGGTCGTTGCCTTGTTCTTGATCGTGTACGTCACGTGGCGATCCTCGTAGTAATACTCGTAGACGTAATTCCCCCAGATGTTGACCCGGTGCACGTGCTGGTATTCCGTGCTTTCTTCCAGGAAGACCGCCACGGCCTGTTCGAGGGCGTAATTGAGCATGCGCGTGTCATTCTTGTTAAGAAAAGGCAACATCGCCTCCCCGGCAAGACTGTTCTCGATCAATATCGTGATCGGCCCCGTCTCGAGCGTGTAGTCGGACGTGTTCGTGATCTCGGCGCACGCCATAGGATTTACCGGGTGAATAGACCGGTCGTAGAGCAGCACCTTTTTCGCAGTCACTTCGCGATGCATGAACGGCACGAGCGCGCTCTGGTTCCGCTTGATGCTCACCGGTTTCTCGATGCGATATTCGAAGAGCTCGCCCATATCCTTGACCGACATGGAGATCGATTTTTGCATGGCATCTTTCATGGCGTAGAAGGTATCATCAAATTTTTCTCGCGAGCCTTTGTCCGCTGCGGCTATGGGGGCTTGGACTCTTCCGATGGTGCCACTCGCTGTAGCGAAAAGTCCATCCATGGGTTTCTGCGCTTCCATGGAACTTATCGTGTCCTCGATCGCGGCCGGCCCGACGGAGGTCTTTGTCGGCAGGGGAACGACTTTCCGCTGGATGAATTGGGGCAAGTAGATCGGGTATCTGAACGTGACCGGCATCCCCGCGACGAGCGATAAATCCACGTCTATCCAATCAATCGGGTTCTGGTTTTCGACAAGACCCCATCCTGATAGCAAGGCTTTCCCCACGGGGATCTTGTCACCACTTGATTCGCCAGGCAGCACGAGACGGTACGATGTTTTCCAGATGGGTGATTCCTGGATATAACTCAAGTATATTTCCCTCGTGTCAGTAGCATCACTCGAAGATTCACACCGGATGACCAGGTTCTTGGCATCCTTCTGCTTTCTCGAGATGATCGTGTCGAGCAAGAATTCGAGATCTTTTTGCAAGCCAGCGTTCAGCAACTTGAATGATTTGATGTCCGAAAACCGCAACTTGACGATTCTTTTCGACGAACGTTCCAGAAGCAAGAGCAGTGGTTCTTGGGTCACTATCTGGCCATTCAATTCTTCGGAGCCTTCGATCCCGATGACCGAACCTTCTATGGATTTTCCTGCTAATGAGACCTGGACTTGAGCACCTTTCATGCTCGCGAGAAAGTCTTCGAGCAATTTTTTGGATGCGGGAATGCTAACCGAAATATTTTTCAAAACTTGTTCTATATCCTGGGCTGCATCGTAAGAAATGTTGCTGATGAATCCGTTCTGGCTTAAATCTGCCACGAACAGGCTTTTCAAGATATCATCCATCTCGTCAACCTTGAACTGCAGGCTTAGGAGGGCATTTTGTTTGACCTGGGATTTCATGGCATAGAATGCCATGCCGTGCTTGAACAGCACGACCTTCTTGATCGAAGGGCGCTCGACCACGTTGTTCGACGATGCTTCTGCTGCCATGTATCATGCACCCTTCGCTACATTTTCAAGGTTATTCATCAGTTTGGAGACTTGCGACGACAATTCATCGCTTTGTGCTTGTAGCACCTTGATCTCCGCACGGATTTCTTCAAGTCGCGTTTCCTGGCCATCCAGTTTTGTCACGTACTTCTCCCGGAGTTCCGATTCTGATCGAGATGGGGTCTTGCTCATGCTGCCCAGGTTCCTCCGCAACCGGTCTTGTTCCTGGAAGATTTCGTTCAGCTCCGTCTGGCGCTTGGAGAGCACTTGCTTGACGTCGTTGAGTTTCTCGAGAATTTCGGCGATCTGGTTAAGCAACGATTCCTCGTCGGGCTTGATCCATTTTTTCTCCAAGTATCGCCGCACGTATTCAAGCAAGGTTTTCTTGTTCATATCCCACAAGTAATACGAAGAATACGTCTCGTATCGCTCGTTCACGACGGTCTTGACGTTTTGTTTTGATGTTAGATCTATCGTGAACCGGTGGTGATTCGGCGTGTCCTTGGGTGTAAGCTTCGTCTCGTAGAGTTCGTAACCCGCGGTCTTGGGATGATCGATGTATAGCACGTGCTCTTTCTCGGTTTTATTCTGCACCTTGTAGGTCGTGCTACGATTCTGGAAGTAATATTCATACGAGTATCCACCACCAAATTTCACCCGATGCACGCTGGCCGAGCTCGATTCAGTCTCCTTGTCAACGACGACACCTTGCTCGAGCGCGTATGACAAAATCCTGGTTTCTTCTTGATTCAAGAAAGGAAGCATCGCTTCTCCAGCAAGGTTACCGTTTCCCTGGGCATCTTGCGATAAAATGGTTACAGGGCCTTGTTCCAGGGTCACGCCCGCGGTATTCGTGATTTCAAGACATGCCATCGGGTTCTTCGGGTGTTGGCCTTCCTCGTAGAGGAGAAGACGCTTTGCCTTGATATTCTGGGAGACGATGGGAACGAGCGCGGATTGTTTTCGCTTGATCGTGACAGGCTTGGAAATCCGGTACTCGAACAACTCGCCCATGTCCTTGGTGCTCACTTGTGCCTTGGTTTGTTCCATCACTTGCTTGATCCCGGCCTTCATGGGCGCTGGCGCGGCCGCCCGTGGTGCGGTCATCGCACGTGACATCGGCGGTGCTCCTGGAGCACCTCCACCAAAACCTGCCCTGCGTCCTGATTCCTTTTTCTTCATCTCGCCCGCTTCAACTTCATCGAATTCCATTTCCTTGTCGACGGTGTCCTCGATGGCAGCGGGGCCGATTTGGGCAGCTTTAGGCGGTTGCACGACGGGTCGAGTTATGTATGTCGGCGGGTAGATGGGACACACGAACGAGACTGGCATGCCGGCGACCATGGCAATGTTGATATCATCCCAATCTTGTTCCGTGGTGTTTTCGACGAGGCACCAGCCACTCAAGAAACTCTTTTCTTCCTTCGGATCATCCGGCATCAACATGCGATAGCTCGTTTTCCACACGGGACTTTCCAGGATGTAACTTGCCTGGATTTCCCTTTCAGCGACTCCTTCCCCCTCGCAATGAATGAAGATACGCTTGGCATCGGTTTTTTTTCCAGCGATGATCGTATCGAGGTAAAAATCGAGATCACCTTGCAGCTTGGGATCGGAAAGCTTCAAGCCCTTGATGTCGGAAAACTTTACCTGGACGATGTTCCCGCTCGTGTCTAAAATCACGAGAGATGGCCTTGTAAACTCGCGTTGTTCAACCAGGGACGTGTAATCCTGGATCCCCATGACGCGGCCCGTGATCACGACGTTCCCGTTCAAGTCAAGCTGCGCGCTGGCACCCTTGAAATTTTCGACGAGGCTCGTGAAACTCCCTTTGCTCGCAAGGTCCACCGCCACGTTCTCAAGGATTTTACCAATGTCTTGATCGGCATCGTAAGCAATGGATGATACATAGCCACCGTTCATGTCCAACACGAGTAGCGATTTCAGGACGTCATTCATCTCGTTTTTCTTGAATTCCAGGGAAATGGTCGTTGATCCCTTGACCTTCCCTTTCAATGTAAAGAACGACACCCCGTGCTTGAAAAGTGTCACTTCTTGTACTTTCAGCACTGGGCTGCTTGAAGTTGCATCTGTCATCGATATCCTTTCCTTTTTAAATCAGTGAACCAGACCTTTTTAAATCAGTAAACCAGACAATTAGACGAGATCTTATGGGATGCACAATTATTAATGATATTCCCAAGGTTCCTCGAATGATGCGATGGTGAGATAGATAGCAACACTCCTTGAAAGCATACGAAAAAACCATCTCAGTAGCCGAACGGATGCGCACATGTGGGATGAGCTGAAAGATTACGTCCGGAAGATATCCACGATGAAGAGCACTCAAATATTCGTAGAGATCGAGAAACTCGTTGAAAAGCCATCCGCGCTCATCGAATCAGTCGCGAAAGACATGGCATCCATCACGATCGAGCAACCCATCAAGTTTACTTGCGATCAATGCGGAAAATGTTGCGAGACTTACCAGATCGGCATTTCTTGGGCTGATCTCCACGTGTACCTCGAAAAAAAGCTGCATTTCTTGCTCCCCTTCATCACGCTTCCCGCGGATCGGGAGTATTTCCAGTTCATGACGAAAGGAGAATTCTTGGCGTGCCGGGATACGTTGTCACAAGGCATCATCAAGAAAATTTTGCAAATCAACCCGAATGTAGCCATTATCCAGCAGAGCGACGAGGAAAGTTGCATTTTTTATTCATCATGTGAAAAAACATGCACTATCCACGATGTCAAGCCGCTCGAATGTAAAATATATCCTGCTGGATTTTTCGTGTTTCATGATGGCGAGGCTATGTGCAACCCGGCGTGTTTCGAACAAGGAACGGTCCTAGATTTGATGGAACTCGTTTCCCTTCTCGAATTCAAGCGCGTACCCGACCAAGTGCTTGGTATGGCGTTCGATGCGAGCAAGGAAACCGGTTGGCGGCTTGATTTTTACAAGATTGCCTTGCTTATCGAAAACGTGAGGGCCCGCTTCGAGGAGGAAATAGAATTAAAAACGTGAGAAGCGAATTACTTCGGCATCGTGAAGAAATAGATGCCCGTTTCGCGTTCTGCTCGGTTATAGATTTCCGGGATAGTTTGGCGGAAACCTTGGATGATCTCGAAGGTCGTGGTGTATTGTTTCTTCAGTGCTTCGAGCGACGGCATGCTACCCTCGGCAAATTTCGTGAGCTCGTTCAGTTTTACCTGCACTTCCTGGGCTTTCTTGTCGACCTCTGCCGTCGCGGCAACCTCTTCTTGGAGCTTGCTGTAGATTTTCTGGATCTTTTTCTTGTTCTTGTCAGCATTTTTCTGGATCAAGTCACGGCAAGCATTTTCCCATTTTCCGAATTCACCCTCGCGCTTTTGGCGCTCCGACTGGCATTTCGCTAGCTCTGCTTGCAATTTTGAGATCTCTCCCTTGGATATCCCCCCGGCCGCAAGTTTCTTGGCTCTTTCGAGATCTTTGCAGAGCAGGTCGAACTGCACCAGGGTCTTCTTCACCACGTCGAGTATCTGTTCACCTTGTGTGTCTTGAGCCATTTACCCTCAATCCATTATTCTTGTGCTCCTATTAAAAACAACCAGTGACAAATAATAATATTTTCTAGGAAATTATTCCGCCATAGAAAATCGATACAAACTGAATTGTGCATAATATGCACGTGACATCCCAATCCCTTATGGTATAGTTTTTTTCCAAGGTGGTCGATAAGGGATCATGCCATATTTTTCAAAATTGCGGGAAAAATGCTCCTCGTTTTATAATCGTCTTTGGGACGAACTTGTAGACGTGAAAGTTATCGACACGCATGAGCATACCACGCCGCCGGAGGAATGGATCGATACCATCGAAAAGACCGGCGTGATGTTGCCCCATGTCTTCAATGGATGTTACTTGTACAACGTCCCCACGAAACCCGGAACCACAGCATGGCTCGATCGGGTTAACCAGTATCGAAACACGGGCTACTTGAAGAGCATGTTATGGGCGATCGAAGAGCTCTACGGGATTGAACCCCCCGTTACCAAGGAATACCTGGAGAAACTCGATACGATCTTGAAAGAAGTATATCACGAAGATCCGATGGGCCACTTGAAAGATATCGTCGAAAACAAGATGCACGTGGAAACGGCGATCCTCAACATCGACCTCGATCAGCATCTCGGCATGACCAAGAAAGTTCCCGCCATGCGTGCTGCCGCGGGTATCCCTTCCATCTTGAACGGCATCCAGGTGCCTAGAGAGATCACGAAAGGATCAGCCATCGTCTACAAGTTCGCGGCTGAGCACTTGCATATGAAAGCTTCCGAGTTCCAATCGCTGGATGATTATTGCCATGCCACGACCAAGTTGCTTGAGTATTTCAAGACCAGCGGGAATTACATTTGCCTGAAGAACCAGTGCGCATACACGCGGCCCCTCTACTTCCCGGAACCTGACGAAGATACGAGCTCCATTGCCAAGCTCTACAACGCCCATAATTTTTCCGAGCAAGAATTGTGGAAATTCGGCGATTACATGTTTCATCAAGTCCTGGAATGGACTGCCTTGAACTGGAAGGTTCCGGTGCAGATGCACACGGGGCTGGCTCGCATGCTCTATGGTGATTCGAACGCGATCAATATGAGCCACTTGTTCGAGAAGTTTCCTGACTTGAAATTTGATCTGTTCCACGGCAATTTTCCGTATAATAATCTCGCTGGAATGTTGCACCAGATCACCAACGTGCACGCGGACCTGTGCTGGTTGCCCATCATCTCCCCGACCGCTGCGACCCGGAACCTGATAGAATTGATCGAGGTGGGCACGATGGCCGATCCCGTTCCTGTATTCAGGACAAGCGCGTTCGGAGGCGATTGCAGGTGCGTGGAAGGAAGTTATGGGGCGTTACTTATGGCCAAGGATGTTGTTATACGCGCCCTCGAAGACCTTCATGAACGGGGACTTGTGTTAACGGAGACTGATGCGCTCGCCCTTGCAAAGCAGGTTCTTTACGAGAGTCCAAAGCAATTGTTTGATCCGAAGAGAAAGTAGACCTTTTTTTCTTTCCATCAAGTCTATATTTTTATAGATACGCGTAGAATTTTCTTTTGAATCGATTTATCAACCGTTTACTATTAGGGTGCTGTGATAATATGGGCGAATTGAATCCAGAAATCGTGATATACGGGGCAGGAGCCATCGGATCGACCGTTGGCGGATGGCTTGCGTCCCGTGGAAAAAAGGTTTATTTCCTGGATCGTGGCGAGAATGTGAAGGTCTTGAAGGAGAAGGGGCTACAAGCCTACTTGCTGGGGAAAAAGGAATTGTCAAAAGCGATTCCCGTGAATGCGATAACCGACCTGGCAGAGAGAGCAACCGCGGATATCGTCGTGCTCGCGGTCAAAAACTACGATCTCGAAGCCGCTGCAAAGGATATCAAGTCGAAAATGAAGAAAGAACCTGTCATCGTCACGCTGCAGAATGGATTGGTCAATCAAACGATAGTACCAAAATATTTCTCCAAGGTGATCTTTGGCGTCATCTGCTACAATGCATGGCGGGATGCGCCGAATATATTCGGGTATCAACATAAGGGCCCCATTCATTTTGGCGTTCTCGATAAAAACCTGATTTCTGACCGTGATCGCATCGTTACCCTCTTTTCTGATGCGTTTCCGTGCATTGCAGAGGACCGCCTCGTGGACGCCATGAAATGCAAAATGCTGCTGATCTTGACCAACAGCATTACCGCCCTCATCGGTCTCGGGGTGCGAAAAATCAACGACGTAAAATCTTACAAAAACATTGTCGCCAACGTCCTTTACGAGGGAATGCAAATCTTGATGAAAGCGGGAGTGGCCGAAGTGAAATTGGAGACCTTGCCAACGTGGAAGACCTTGAAATCCGCGATGACATTGCCTGCATTCTTGTCGACCATCATTTTCAAGAAAAATATCAAGAAAATGCAGATGTCGAGCATGGCCCAGGATAAATTCATCTTGAAAAGCAAGGTGACGGAAATCGAATCGTTGAACGGGTTCTTTGTTAACCTCGCAGAATCTATCGGATTCGATGCGAAGTACAACATAGCGCTCTACAAGATCGCCCGTGATGAATTCGCAAAGGATGATTTCAAGCCCCTCGATGAAACCGATTTATGGGCGAAGATATCGAAAAGTTCGTGATAATAATTAGAAATGGGTTTATATTTCCCTTTATTTTTCATTTTTTGCCCGAAATATTGCAAATTTTCGGGCGGGAATGGTGATCCGCGTGGCGGGCTTGGTTTGCTCCACCCGTGTTCCTGTCATAACGTCGACGAGTGGCGGATAATCCTGGAGTGCCAGCACCAGCGGTTTGTTGCCCGGATTGAAGCAGGCAACCACGATGTCAGGATCGCACCGTCGTTCAAAAGCGACACCTGATACTTCGTCATCAGTCCGCAAGAATGTCATACCCCCAACCTTCAATGCGTTGCTTTGATTGCGAACTGACACGATTCTTTTATAGAATGCGTGTAAATCATCATTTAATTCCACGGTATACCGCCCGTGCCCCGATTGAAAGCCTGATTGCTCGTCGATGACCTCATCGTCGTATTTCAAGCCAGGCCACACCATGGGTTTCCTGCAATGCGGGTCGTGCGCGCCCCACATGCCCACCTCGTCTCCATAATAGATTACTGGAGCACCCTTGCAAGTCATCTGGAAGGCCACGACAAGCTTCACCACTTCATATTCTTCCTTCGTGGGTTTTCTAGGATTATAAGCGGGGTTTCGTTCGTCCCTATCGGCGTTAAATTCACGATCCGGGTTGATGATCCACGATGCAACGCGTTCGACGTCGTGGGAATCGAGCAAGTTGAGCAAGACATCCTGGTTATCGGGATAAGCACGATAGATAGCTTGCAATGCATTGATGAATTTCGACGGCAAGACCTTGTTTTTTCTAGCGACGAAGAAATCGTTGATGGCACGCGTAAAATCATAATTTTGAAGCGAATCGAAAGGACCACACGTAGAAATGAAATCCGGGGATATTTCCCAGAGTTCCCCAGCGAGAAACGCCCCGGGATTGATACTTTTGACGTGATTGCTCCATTCCCTCCAAAAGCCTATGGGCAGATCCCTGGCAACATCGAGCCGCCAGCCATCGATGCCATTTTCAGGATCCCCGTCGCCATCTGGGTCCATCCAGCGTTTCGAGATATCGAAGATATGCTTCTTCGGGGCCGGGTGCATGTTTCGCTCATCCCGGTTCAACAGCGGTAGCGTGTTGAGATTCCACCAGCTATCGAACGAAAACTTGAACCCGTTGATCCTGGTGCGGTGGAACGCGCGGATCTTGTACCAGTCTATGAAACTTGATTTTTTTCCATTTTTCACGATGTCCTGGAATGCCCAGAATTGCACGCCCGTGTGATTGAACACGCCGTCGATGATGATGTGCATGCCACGTTCGTGGACGAGCTTGATGAGGCGGAGGAAGAGTTTATCGGCTTTCGTGAATGACCAGGTTGCTGGATCCCCGGGATTTTCCCGTTCCATCATTTGTTTATCGTTCGCGGGATCCGGGCCAAAATTGATGTCGATGTGGTGGTACATCGAGGCGTCGTACTTGTGCAGCGAGGTGGCTTCGAACACGGGCGTGAGATAAATGCCACCGATTCCGAGATCCTGGATGTAATCGAGGTGGTCGATGATGCCCTGCAGATCGCCGCCATACCGTCGAGTGAAGATGGATCCCCGGAATGAGTTGCTAAACTTTCGCTCGAAATTTGACCTGGAAAACCAGCCTGCTGTCCACGGGGTTATCGTCCACGACTCAGCCTTCGGATTAAAATTCCCCAGCACCTTGTCTGCGGTGGGATCATTCGATGGATCCCCGTTCGCAAACCTTTCAGGAAAGATCTGGTACCAGGTGATCCCTCTTGCCCATTCTGGGACTTTTGTCATGTCTTGCGCCCTTTGAGCCCGAGCATGCCTCGTTCCTTGAAATATCTAAAGTGATCCCTGATCGCTTGCTCGAACGTGAAAGCTGGGCTATAGCCAAGCTCGACCTTAGCTTTCTCGGAGGAATAAAACGAGATGGGCTTCGCGGCCTTGATGGCTGCCTTGCTCAGCAGGCACGGGGTCTTCGTCAATCCCGCCCAGCCTTCGGTCAGCCTCGCGGCAAACATCGCCACGCTCATGGGTATGGGTTTCCAATTGGTCTTGATTTTCTTGCCCGGTTCCTCGGCCGTGATAACCTTGGCGATGATGCGGAGCATGTCGATGAGGTACCGGTTGTCCTCTGGCTGTCCAGCAATGATGTATCGCTCCCCTGGCTTAACATTTTCCATCGCAAGGACATGGCCCCGGGCGATATCATAAACGTGCATCAGCGGAAAGCCCGTTGGGATGAAACCTGGAAGGCCATTGTGATAAACCTCCAAGATATAAATGCCGCCGCCGATGAAATAATCACGT
>Ga0315277_10006792_pt1 | contig 14883 bp, 13 predicted proteins | sample YL17G05_15_MG_FD_203695 | JGI IMG/M metagenome (GOLD analysis project Ga0315277, IMG submission 203695) | Sediment microbial communities from Yellowstone Lake, YNP, Wyoming, USA - YL17G05_15 | ecosystem: Environmental > Aquatic > Freshwater > Lake > Sediment | place: USA: Wyoming | collected... | reverse complement strand
GCAAATGCGGATGTCTGCCGACCGAGGCGCGCCGTCCGCCTTCTCCACGTTGACGCTCATCGCCGCGCACTCGGACGCCTCGTCAACGCCGCCGAGGCCGTTCACCGGGTACCAGTATTCGGTCCAGGTGTACATCTCGTGCGGCTCGAGCCACCCGTACATGTCCTGCGTGGGCCAGCGGCCGCGCTGGATCTCGACGTTCGGGCCGCACGCGATTGAGTACTCCGTCGTCCATCTGGAAGCCGCGCCCCACGTCCACGCCTTGATGCCCTGCGCTTTCGTGCGCGGGCAATACCGCACTGTGCCATAGTCGCCGTTGTGGTAATATGCCCCGAAGAAATCCGCACCCCAGCCGAAAACGCCCAACTGCTCGGCCTGGTTTTTCCAGAAACTTCGGTCGTACTCGCCGTCGTCCCACATCGGCCACGGATGGACGCCGCTAAACCCGTGCCCCGCGATGTAGTCGACAGGGAAGATGAACTGCATGTCGTCGCCCGCGGGTACTGCGGCGTTTACCCATATCTGGTAGCGGTTGCGGACAGGCGTCGGGTTATAGAGGCGTACGGTGATGGCCACCCTCGCCTCGCCGGGCGTTACCGTCAAGTCGTACGACCCCCAGAACCTGTAGAAATGGTCGAAACTCGCGATGGTGACAGTCGCGCTCCCGTCGGCGTTCTCGCGCACGAGGCTCCGGTACGGATCCATCGTGTCTTCGCCGTGGTTACTCACCGGAAAAGGCCACTCGATGCCTCCGGACAGCCACCCGCGCCGCCGCCCCACATCGACAGGCTTAACAGCGTCGTTGGTCCAGAGGAGATTTCGTCCCGTGCGCTTCTCGATGATGCGCCAGACGCGCCCGCCGACCTCGGGAAGGACCTCCACGCGCATGAGGTCGCTTTCCGCAACGCACATTTGGTAGTGCCGGTCCACGGGCTTTGGCGGCCGGGTGCTCACGTCAAACATCGTCTTGGGGTAAGCCCCGCGCGTCTCCTCGAGGTCGAAGATCGCGGGGGAGGGGAGGCCCTTACTTATCGGGAAGGTCGGTATCGTGACCGTCTCGTTGAAAGCCCGCGCGGCGGCGGCGGGACGGGCCGGCTTGACGTTTATGACCCTGACCTTCATGCCCTTTCGCGCGTGAAACCTCCGTCGTGCCTGGTACACGTCTGATTACCGTAACAAAGGCGATTCTATGGCGCGCGGGTGCCTTGACAAGGGGCATGAAACCTCACCCATCACGTTCGCAAGTGGCGGCGTCACGCCCCGGGCCGAGTCGTGCGGGGTACGATGTTCCCATCCCATCCTGAGAGGCGTTTTCCGTTGACAAAAGGCCATTTGGCGTGATAATGGCGGGGTTTCCGCGAAAGTTGTGGGTTATTATACCCCGTGGGCTATTATAGCCCGGGCGGAAATACTGCCCTAACGAGGTGTTGCGTGAGAAGTGACGTCACGAAAAAGGGCCTTGAAAGGACGCCGGCGAGGGCGCTTCTCTTCGCCACGGGCGTGCCGCGCGAAGAGGTCGACAAGCCCTTCATAGGCGTCGTTTCGAGCTTCACCGACCTCATCCCGGGCCATATACACCTGCGCCGCCTCGAAAGGGCGGCCGAGCACGGCGTATGCGCCGGCGGCGGAGTGCCGTTTCTGCTTTCGGTGCCCGGCGTCTGCGACGGTATCGTCATGGGGCACAAGGGGATGCATTACAGCCTTCCCTCGCGCGAACTCATCGCAGACATGATCGAATCGGTGGTCACCGGCCATGCCCTCGACGGTATGGTGATGCTTGTCACGTGTGACAAACTCGTGCCCGGGATGCTGATGGCGTCCGCGCGCCTCGACATCCCGACAATCGTCGTCACCGGCGGCCCGATGCTATCCGGCCGCCACAAGGGGCGCCGCCTCGCGCTCGTGCGCGACACGTTCGAGACGGTCGGACGCTTCCAGGCCGGCCAGCTCACCGCGGACGAAGTCTCCTGCCTCGAGATGGAGGCCTGCCCCGGGGCCGGCGCATGCCAGGGGCTTTACACGGCAAACACCATGGCCTGCATCACGGAGGCGCTGGGCCTCAGCCTTCCGCAGTGCGCGACGACTCTGGCCGTCGCATCGAGGAAAGACCGCATAGCGTACCTTTCCGGCCAGCGCGTGGTCGAACTCGTGCGGCGAAACGAAACTTCGCGGCGGTTTATGACCAGCGACGCCTTCACGAACGCCATAACGGTCGATATGGCGCTGGGAGGGTCTTCGAACACGTGCCTCCACATACCGGCGATCGCCCACGACGCGGGGCTCGAGGTGACGCTCGACACGTTCGACGAGATAAGCCGCCGGACGCCGCATATCGCGTCCATCGAGCCGTCCGGCAACTACATGATGGAAGACCTCGACTACGCGGGCGGCATACCGGGCGTCTTGAGCCGCCTCAAGGGGCTCCTCAAGGACTGCCCGACGGTCTCCGGAAAGACCATCCGCGAGATAGCCGACTCCGGCGAAGTGACCGACGACGACGTCATCCGGACGTTCGAGACGGCGTATCACAAGGAGGGCGGCATTGCGGTGCTGCGCGGCAACCTCGCGCCCGACGGCTCCGTCGTCAAGCAGGGCGCAGTCGACCCCAAGGCGATGCGGCTCGAAGGAAGGGCGCTCTGCTTTGACAGCGAGGAGGCCGGCATGGAGGCCATTATGGCCGGCAAGGTGAAACCCGGCCACATGGTCGTCATCCGCTACGAGGGCCCGCGCGGCGGCCCCGGCATGCGCGAGATGCTCTCGCCCACGTCGGCCATCGTCGGCATGGGGCTTTCGACGTCGGTGGGGCTCCTCACAGACGGGCGCTTTTCGGGCGGGACGAAGGGCCCCTGTGTCGGGCACGTCTCGCCTGAAGCGGCGGCCGGGGGGCCGATTGGCCTTGTCAGGGACGGCGATATAATAGTGATTGACATCCCCGCGAGAAAACTCGAACTCAAAGTGGGCGCCGAGGAGTTGGCGCGGCGGAAGGCGTCGTGGAAGGCGCTTGCGCCGAAGATTAACACCGGATACCTCGCGCGGTACGCCAGGATGGTCCAAAGCGCATCGACGGGCGCGATAGTGATTTAGCGCGCCCCGGCGCCGCGGCTTGCCTTGAGGCAGCGCATTCGGATATGACGGTTTCGGGCTACCCGGTGGTGTAATTGGTAACACAAGAGGTTTTGGTCCTCTCGTTGGAGGTTCGAGTCCTCCCCGGGTAGCCATACACTTTTTACGGACGTGCTCGCTAATGGTCGAAGTCAAGGCGATAATTCTCGCTGCGGGCAAGGGCGTACGGATGGAATCCGACATGCCCAAGGTGCTCTTTGAGGCGAACTTCCTGCCGCTGTTGTGGTATCCGCTCGAGGCGGCGCGGCGGGCGGGCGTCTCGGACATCGTGGCGGTGGTCGGCGCGGGCCGCGAGCTGGTCGAAAAGACGTTCGGCGGCCAGGGCATCCGGTTCGTGGCGCAGGAACCGCAGCTCGGAACGGGCCACGCCGTGATGTGCGCGCGCGAAGCCCTCGCCGGCTTCGGCGGCTACGTGCTCGTGCTCTGCGGCGACGCGCCCCTCATAAGGGAGGCGACGCTCGCGCGCCTTTGCGCGCACACGGCGTCGGCCGGCGCGGCGTGCACGGTCTTGACGAGCATCCTCGACGAGCCGGAGGGTTATGGTCGGATTATCCGGGGCGAAGAAGGCGTTCGCGCAATAGTAGAAGATCGCGAGGCGACCGCCGCTGAGAAGGCCGTCAAAGAGGTAAACAGCGGGACGTACTGCTTCCGCTGGAAGGACCTCGACGCGGTCCTCGACAGGATATCGTCCGCGAACAGCCAGGGGGAGTTTTACCTGACTGACGCGATTGGTCTCTTGATTGCCGACGGAAAGCGGGTCGACGCGCTCGTCTGTGAGACGCCCGACGAGGCGCTCGGAGTGAACTCCCGCGCGCAGCTGGCGGCCGTGTCGAAGGCCCTGAGGCTGCGCGTCATCGATCGCTGGATGGCCGAAGGCGTCACGGTAGTAGACCCGGAGTCAGCCTTCATCGACCCCCGCGCCGAGATCGGCGTCGATACCGTGATCAACCCGTTCGTGGTCATCGAGGGGCCGGTGAAAATCGGCGCGCGCTGCCGGATAGGCCCGTTTACGCACGTTCGCGGAGGGGCGTCGCTTGCCGATGAAGTCGTCCTCGGCAATTTCGTCGAGGTGAAGCAGTCGCGCATCGGCCGCGGCAGCCGGGCGAAGCATTTTTCGTTCGTCGGCGACGCCGAGGTCGCCGCTGACGTCAATATCGCGGCGGGCGTCATAACCGCCAACTCCGACGGCAAAAAGTTGTACGCAACCGAGATAGGCGACGGGGCGTCGGTGGGGGCCGGGACGATCTTCGTCGCGCCGTGCAGGATGGACGCCGGCTCGGCTACGGGCGCCGGCGCGGTCGTCACCAGGAACAAGACCGTCGGCCGGGGCGAGACGTGGGTGGGAGTGCCTGCCAGGAAGCTGGACAAGGGCGGACGCAAGAATGGATAAGATGAAGGTTTTCACCGGCTCCGCGTCGAGGACGCTCGCCGAGGACATCTGCTCGCACCTGAGCCTGCCCCTCGGCAAGGCCACCGTCGGGCGGTTCCCCGACGGCGAGATCTACGTCAAAGTCCTCGACGACGTGCGCGGAAGCGACGTCTTCGTCGTGCAGTCGACCTGCCCTCCGGTGAACGAGACGCTGATGGAGCTGTTGATCCTCATCGACTGCGTGCGCCGCGCAAGCGCCAGCCGCATCACCGCCGTCATACCGTATTACGGCTACGCGCGGCAGGACAGGAAGGACGAAGGGCGCGTGCCCATCACCGCGAAACTCGTCGCGAACATGATAACGGCCGCCGGCGCCGACCGAGTCCTCACGATAGACCTTCACGCGAGCCAGATTCAGGGCTTCTTCGACATCCCCGTCGACCACCTCTACGCGGTGCCGGTAATGGGGCGCTACTACCGCGAGATGAACATAAAGGACCTCGTGGTCGTGTGCAGCGACGTGGGCGGCGTCAAGATGGCCAACGCCTACGCGCGGATGCTGGGCGCCGGTTTCGCCATCGTCACCAAGCAGCGCCTCGACCCCCAGACGACCCGGGCCGGCGAGGTGATCGGCAGCGTCACGAAGCGAAACGTCCTCATCATCGACGACATAATCGCCACCGGCGGCTCCATCGCCGAGGCGTGCAAGGCCTTGAAGGATATGGGGGCGCTTGATATATATGTAGGCGCCTCGCACGCGGTTTTCAGTCCGGGCGTGGCGGGCCGGCTGGGCGCCGCCCCCATCAAGGAGATCGCAGTCACCGACACGATCCCTCTGAGAGACACGTCCAGGGGGCTCCCGGTCAGGGTTCTGTCCGTGGCGCGGCTTCTGGGCGAGACGATGCGCAGGATTCACTTTAACGAAAGCGTCTCGAGCCTTTTTGCCGCCGGCCAGGAAGCAATGCTTTTTTGACGTTTTCTTGCGACAGGGCAGGTTGAAAGGAGTATCAGGATGGCGAAGCGCCCTCTCATTGAGGCCGAAAAGCGCGACATACAGGGCAAGCGCGCCGTGGCGCGCCTGCGCCGCACGGGCGTCGTGCCCGGCGTCATATACGGCTCCGGCCGGGAAACCCAGATGCTCACGGTCGAAGACGAGCGCCTGCGCGAGGTGATCGAAAGCCGCTCGAAGATGGTGGACCTGAAGATCGGCGCGACGACCGAAACCGCGATGATCAAGGACGTCCAATACGACCACCTGAGCACGAGCATTTACCACGTCGACTTCGAGCGCATCGACCTGTCCGAAATCGTGAGGGTCCAGGTTCCCGTCGAGACCCACGGCCAGCCGCTGGGCGCGAAGTCCGGCGGCATCATGGACGTCGTGCGCAAGCACATCACGATCGAGTGCAAGGCCGGCGACATCCCCAACGAGCTCACCGTGGAGGTCGCGGACCTTGACATCGGCCAGGCGCTCACCGTCGCGCAGGTCAAACTCCCCGAAGGGGTGAAGGCCGTCGACGACCCGGCCGGCATCGTGATTACAATCCTGGCGCCGCGCAAGGAAGAGGAGGTTGCGGCGGCCGAGGCGGCCCCGGCCGAGGAGTTGGCCGAGCCCGAGGTCATAAGCACCAGGAAGGAAAAGGAAGAGGAAGAGGAGGAGGTCGAAGAGGAGAAGTAGGGTCTGCTCCCGCAGGCGACATGAAGATCATCATAGGCCTCGGCAATCCAGGGCCGGATTACGAAAGCACCCGGCACAACGTGGGGTTTCGCGCGGCGGACGCGCTCGCGGCGGCGCACTCCATGAGGCTCCTGACGCGCCGCGCGAAGTCGCTTGTGGGCGCCGGCCTTATAGAGGCGAGCGAGGTCGTCGTAGCCAAGCCCCAGACCTTCATGAACAACTCCGGGCGAGCCGCGGCGGCTTTGCTTGAGACGTACGGGTCGGGCCTTGACGAACTGCTCGTCGTATGCGACGATTTCCACCTCGACTTGGGGGTCCTGAGGGCGCGAAGGGGCGGTTCAAGCGGCGGGCAGAAGGGCCTCGAATCGATCATCGCGACGCTCGGGACTGGAAATTTCGCGAGGCTCAGGATCGGCATAGGGCCGCTCAAGGGCGACCCGGTCGATTTCGTCCTGACGAAGTTCAAGAAGCGCGAGGAAGCCGTCGTTGCGGAGGCGATAGATAAAGCCGCCGGGGCCTGCGCGGTGTGGGTCTCGGAGGGCATAGAAGCCTGCATGAACGCGTTCAACTGACCCACCGGCGGTTGGCGCGCGGCCGCGGGCGCTAAATGTTGTTGTGTCGTTCCAGAGAGAGGACGCTAAACGCAAGGAGACTTGATTTGAGGCTTTATGAAGCGATGTTCCTGGTTGAAAGCTCCCTGGCCGATCGCGATTGGCAGGGGGTCGCCGCGGAGATAGAATCGACCGTCAAGAAGCACGGCGGAAACGTCGTGGACCTGCGAAAGTGGGACGACAGGCGCCTCGTGTACGAAATCGGACACGTGAAGCGCGCCCTCTACGTGCTCGTACACTTCGAGACGCCGCCGCTGTCGATAGAAGCGATGCGCCGCGACCTGAACCTCTCCGAGAGGATAACGCGCCAGCTCATCACGGTTGACGTGGACGGCGTGCCGACCGGCGACGAGCGGCCGGGGATCACCAGCACCGCGATTCCCGATTTCCCGGAGAGAAGGTCGCGCGACGACAGGCCGCCGCGCGTTCACGGCGAGGGCGGCGAGGTGGTCGAGGAGGCCGCCGGTACGGATATCCCGGAGAGGGGCCCCCGCTGAGGGCCGGCAAAGGCCGCCCTGAAACCGCGGGGCCGGAGGAAAACTATGGCCAACTTCAACAAGGTGTTTCTCATGGGCAACCTCACGCGCGACCCTGAGCTGCGCTACACGCCGTCCGGGACCGCCGTCGCGTCGTTCGGCCTCGCGTCGAACCGCCGCTGGAAAGGCCCGAGCGGCGAAGACAGGGAAGAGACCGTCTTCGTCGAGGTTAACGCCTTCGGCCGCCAGGCGGAGCTCATCAGCGAGTACATGTCCAAGGGGCGCCAGATCTTTGTCGAGGGGCGCCTCAAGCTCGACCAGTGGAACGACAAGGAGAGCGGGGCGAAGCGCTCGAAACTGACCGTCACGGTCGAAAACTTCCAGTTCCTCGGCGCTCCCCAGGGCGGCGAGCCGCGCAAGCCCGCCGCCGGGCAGGCCGGCGAGAAGCGCACGGCCGCCAAGCCCGCGCCGGAAGAAGGGGCCGAGGCCCCTCCGGCCGATGACGACATACCGTTCTGATTGAACGCCTTGAAACGAAAAGAGAGGATATATGGCAACAGCAAGAAGGCGCGCGGGGCAGTCCAACAAGTGCCGCTTCTGCCGCGCCCAGGTGAAGAACGTCGACTACAAGGACATAGGGACGTTGAAGAAGCTCGTGACGCCGCAGGGCAAGATGTTCTCCCGCAAGCGCTCCGGCAACTGCGCGTTCCACCAGCGGGCGTTGAAGCACGCCGTAAAGCGCGCCCGCTTTCTGTCCCTTTTGCCCTACGTCGGGTAGAGCCGGCCCGGCCGCGGGAGGCCGCCTGAAGGCCGTAACGAGGAGGAGTCATGCAGGTTCTTCTAACCAATAACGTCGAAAAACTCGGCAGCCGCGGCGACGTCGTCAGCGTCAAGGACGGCTACGCGCGCAACTACCTCATCCCGCAGGGCCTGGCCATTTCCGTCAGGGAAGGCAACCTCAAGTCCCTCGAGTTCGAGCGGAAGCGCCTTCAGAGAATCGCCGAGAAGGAGCGTTCGGAAATCGCGGCCCTCGGACAGAAGATCTCCGAGGCGTCCGTTACCATCACGGCGGCCGCAAACGAGGAGGGCACGCTCTTCGGGTCCATCGGCCCGAAGGAGATCGCCGAGGCGCTCGCAAAGGTCGTCGCCGAGGTCGAGCAGTCCGCCGTCAGGCTCGAGACGCACATCAAGGAACTGGGCGTTTACGACGTGCCCATAAGGCTCTCCGGCGACGTCGAGGTGACGACGAAGGTTTACGTGGTTGGCGAACAACAGCCGAAAGAGGCGCAGGGCTGATACCGGGCCCCGGGCGCCCCGCGAGGGGCGCCGGACGTCGTGAGAAAGGTCCGCGCAACTGGCTATGTCGACCGAATCTCTTCTTGACAGGGTCCCGCCGCAGGACCTCGAGGCGGAGGCGGCGGTCCTCGGTTCGATAATACTCGATAACGAGTGCGCCGGGGAAATCGTGCAGATCCTCGCGCCCGAGTCCTTCTACAGCGGCAAGCACCGCCTCATCTTCGACACGCTCGTCTCGCTCTACGACGAGCGCCGCGCGATCGACCTGTTGACGCTCCGGGATGAACTCTCCCGCCGCAGTGCGCTCGACGACGTCGGCGGCGTCGCCTTTCTCACCGAGCTCGTCGAATCCGTCCCCTCGGCGGCAAACGCCGTCTTTTACGCCAATATCGTCCGCGACAAGTCGATCCTGAGGTCGCTTATCGCCGCCGCCACGACTATCGTCCGCGACGCCCAGGAAGCGTCCGGCACCGCGGAATCCATTCTCGATCGCTCCGAGAAACTCATCTTCGACGTCGCCGAAAAGCGCGTCGGCGGCGACGCTGCCGCCCTCCAGGAGATATTGAAGAAGACCTTCGAGAAGATCGACCGCTACCACGACAGGAAGGGACACCTCACCGGCATCCCGTCGGGCTACGACGACCTGGACGAACTCACGAGCGGCTTCCAGAACTCCGAGATGATCATAATCGCCGCGCGCCCCTCGATGGGCAAGACTACCCTCGCTTTGAATATTGCCGAGCACGTCGCCGTCCATGAGAAATTGCCGGTGGCGCTTTTCTCGATGGAGATGTCGGAGCAGTCGCTTGCGCAGAACCTCTTGTGCATGCACGCCCGCATCGATTCGAGGCGGCTGAGAAGCGGGATGCTTTCCGACGAGCAGTGGGGCAGGCTCGGCCTTGCGCTCGGGAGCCTTTCCGAGGCCCCCATATATATCGACGATGCGCCGGGGATGACGATCCTGCAGCTCAGGGCCAAGGCGCGGCGGCTCGCGGCGCGGGCCGGGATCAAGATGATGGTCGTCGACTACATACAGCTCATGAGCGCGCCCGGCGAGGAAAGCCGCCAGCAGGAAATAGCCGCCATCTCCCGCGGCATAAAGGCGCTTGCGAGGGAACTCGACATCCCGATCGTCGCTCTCTCGCAGCTCAACCGCTCGCCCGAGACGCGCGAAGGCAACAAGCCCCGCCTGGGCGATTTGCGGGAATCGGGGGCCTTGGAGCAGGACGCAGACGTGGTTATACTCCTTCACCGCCCGGCGTACTACGCGGGGCGCGCGGAAAACGTCCCGGACTCGGGCGGGGGGGCGGAGGAGACGGACATAATAGTCGCCAAGCAGCGCAACGGCCCGACCGACGTCGTCAAATTGGTCTTTCGGAGCAGTTTGCTCCGCTTTGAGTCGTGCACCAAGAGCTTCTGACAGGTCGCCCGGCGCATTGAAGGGGGTGTGGTGTTGGGGTTACGAAGGGCTCTCGCCTGCCTGGCGCTGGTGGCGTTTCTGGCCTGTACGCTTTTCGCCCAGGAAAAACGCGTCCGTTCGGTGACCGTGACCGGCGCGACCGGCGAGGACCTCGTAGCCGCCGAGCGCGTCATACGCCTGCGGGCCGGCGACGTTTACTCGCAAAAGGCCGTCCAGGACGACGTCATCGCGCTTCTGGGCTTGAACTTCGTCCAGTCGGCCAAGGCCAGCGAATCGGTTGCCGCCGAGGGCGTGGACGTCGTCTACGAGATTTCCGCCAGGGGGCGGGTGACCGCCTATCACTTTGCCGGCAACCGGAAGTTCAAGTCAAAGAAACTCCTCAAAGAGGGCAACCTCGAAGGCCTCAAGAGTTACGACCCCGGGCGCCTTAACGACGCGAAGGAACTCATAACCGCCAAGTACAAGAAGGCCGGTTACCTTTTCGTAAAGGTCGACTGGGCGTCGCAGGACGACGGGAGCGTCCTCTTCAAGATCGACGAAGGCCCCCGGCTCAAGGTCACGACCGTAAACGTCATCGGCAACACGGCGTTTGACGACGCCGTCCTCAAGAAACAGATACAGACGAAGACCCGGAGGTACCTGATACTCGCATACCGTTTCGACCAGGAAACCGCGGAAGACGACCGGCTGCGCCTCCAGGAGTACTATCGCGACCACGGCTACCTCGACGCGCAGTGTAATATCACCCTGGGCCTTACGAAAAACGGCAAGGGCATCATCGTCGACTACGCCGTTACCGAGGGCCAGTTGTACAGGGTGCGCTCGGTGACCGTGGCTGGAAACGTCGCCCTCTCGGCCTCGCAAGTCGAGGCCGTCCTCAAGATGACGAAGGACACTGCCTTCTCCGCGTCGCGCATGTCCGCCGACGTCCGTATGATAAGAGCGGCCTATGGCCGCAAGGGCTACATCGACGCTGAAGTGGCGGCGACCCCCGTCTTTGCCGCCGGCGTCGCCGAGGTGGACGTCACCTACCGCGTGGACGAGGGCGGCCCGATCACCGTCGGCGAGGTCGATATATTCGGCAACGACAAGACGCGCGACAACGTCATCCGCAGGGAGCTCGAGTTTTACCCCGGCCAGGCGTACGACACCGACAAGGTCAAGGAGTCGCGCGACAACCTCCTCAGGCTCTCGTGGTTCAACAAAGTCGAAATCACCCAGGACCAGGCGGCCCGCGGCACCAATCCCCGCAACGCCACCGTCACCGTCGACGAGATGCCGACGGGCCGTTTCGTCGTCGGCATAGCCGTCAACTCCAACGCCGGTCTCATGGGCAACCTCCAGTTCGAGCAGCGCAACTTCGACTACAGGACGCCGCCCCGTTCCCTCGACGACCTGCTCCAGGGCAGGGCGTGGAGCGGCGGCGGCCAGTATTTCACCCTGGACGCCATGCCCGGCACCGAGCTCTCCCGCTACCGGATGTACTACAAGGACCCCCGCGTCGCCGACAGCGACTACAGCCTCGGCCTTGACCTCCACTACTGGCAGAGGCAGTTCGAAACCTACACCGAGACCCGCACCGGCGGAGAGATCTCGGTCGGCAGGAAACTCACCAAGTACGCCTTCGACGAGGTGGGCCTCACCCTCGAACGCGTGAAAATCGGCAGCATCGACGACGACGCCCCCGACGACGTGAAGGACGTGAGGGGACCGCATCAGGTGCACGAGCTGAGATACACCATAGGCCACGACACCCGCGACAATTACTACATTCCGACCACCGGCCACAGGCTTGCGGCGACGGTCGAAGGCTCGACCGAGTTGATCGGCTCCGACTTCGATTTCACGCGATGGCGCCTGGAGGGCAACTGGTACACCACGGCGAAACGCGACAAGCTCGACCGGCCTTACGTCGTCTGCTGGAGGGGCAGGCTTGGATACATGTGGCCCGAATCCTCCAGGGACGACCCGATCTTCGAGCGGTACTTCCTCGGCGGCGCGTACGACGTGAGGGGTTTCGAATACAGGGGCATCGGGCCGAGGTTCGGAAACGAGCCCCTCGGCGGCAAGTTCACGGCATCAGGCGGCGTTGAATACGACTTTCCGCTCGCGGGGGAGTATTTCCGGGGCGCCGTCTTTTACGACGCCGGGACGCTCCTCACAGAGGCGGGGGACCTGTCCTTCGGCGAAATCAGGCACGCGGTCGGTTTCGGCATAAGGTTCACCATCCCGCCGCCGTTCAACTTCCCCGTTTCCCTCGACTTCGGCTTCCCGGTCAAGAAGAAGGACACGGACGAAACGCAGGTCATAAGTTTCACCTTCGGACGGCCCATCTAAGGTTTGCCCGGCGGGCCGCGCCCTGATATAATGTGCGGTGCGCTGGCCCGGCGAGCCCCTTCGCCCGGCTGGCGCAACCACTGTCAGGGGAGAACTCACGTGGAAAGGACCCTTGGTGACCTTGCAGGGCTCGTCGACGGAGAAGTCGCCGGCGACCCGAAGACGGTCATCACCGGCATCAGCGGCATCCGCGAGGCCAAGAGCGGCGACATAACTTTCATCGCCAACAGGAAATACGCGCATCTCTTGGCCGACTGCCGCGCTTCCGCCGTCGTAGTGAGCGAAGACGTGAACAGTTGCCCCATACCCACGATCAGGGTGAAAAACCCCGACATGGCCTTCGCCGTCATCGTCGACGCCTTTGCGCCGGAGCTGCCGCGATTCGAGAAGGGCGTCCACCCGGCGGCCGTCATCGGGAAAAACGTGAAGATCGGCCGCGACGTGACGATACAGGCTTTCTCGGTGATCGAGGACGGCGCCGAGCTAGGCGACGGCACCCTCGTCTACCCGAGCGTCTACGTCGGCCACTGGGCAAAGGTGGGCTCGCGCTGCACCGTTTACCCGATGGTCGTCATCCGCGAGCGCTGCACGGTCGGGGACAACTGCATCATCCACTCGGGGACCGTCATAGGCTCGGACGGCTTCGGCTTTTCGACCGTCAGCGGCGTCCATCACAAGATCCCCCAGATAGGCATCGTCCAGATCGACGACGACGTCGAGATAGGGGCCAACGTGACGATCGACCGCGCGCGATTCGGCAAGACGCACATCGGCCGCGGCACGAAGATAGACAACCTCGTCCAGATCGCCCATAACGTCGAGGTCGGCCCCAACTGCTTCATCATCGCCCAGGCCGGCATCGCGGGCTCGGCGCGCATCGGCCACAACGTCATTCTCGCGGGACAGTCCGGCGTCGACGGCCACCGTACAATCGGCGACAACGTCGTCGTGGCGGCCAAGGCCGGCGTCACCAAGGACATCCCCCCCAACATCCCCGTCTCGGGTTTCCCCGCGCAGTTTCACGAGAAGGAGCTCAAGGTACAGGCCAGCATCCGCAAACTCCCTGAACTCATCGACCAGGTCAAGGCGCTCGAGGAGAGGCTGCGTGAGATCGAGAAGAAAACAGAGGACCCTGTCGAAGAGCGCTGAATTCTCCGACGTGGCGCTCTTTTCCGGCGAAAGGGTCAACGTCCGGCTTCTTCCCGCCGGGCCCGACACGGGCGTCGTCTTCGTCCGCACGGACCTCGAGGGCAAGCCGCGCGTCCCCGCGTCGGCCGAGTTCGTCGGCTCGACGATCCGCCGGACGCTTTTGAAGCGCGCCGGCGTGGAGGTTGGGACGGTCGAGCATCTTCTGGCGGCGGCCGCGGGCGCGCGCGTCGACAACATGATCGTCGAGCTCGACCACGACGAGGTCCCGAATATCGACGGCTCCGCCATCGGCTTTTACCAGGTCATGAGAAAAGCCGGCACCGTGGAGCAGCCGGCCGAGAGGCAGATCGTCTTCGTCAACGACCCCGTCAGCGTACAGGACGGCGACATCGCGATGTTCGCGCTGCCGTTGGAATCGGGCATGGCGATCTCGTACACGCTCGACTACGACTCGCCGCTGATCGAGACTCAGAGCTACGCGTTTAACTTCAGCGAGGAGGGCTTCGCGAAGGAGATCGCCCCCGCGCGCACGTTCTGCCTTTCGACGGAGGTCGACGAGTTGAGGAAGCGCGGCCTCGGCCGCGGCGCGACGTATCAGAATACGCTGGTCGTGTCCGAGAAGGGCGTTATCGACAACAAGCTGCGCTTTCCCGACGAGTTCGTCCGGCACAAGGTCCTCGACGTCATGGGCGACCTGTCGCTGGTGGGGGCCGACCTTCACGCGCGCGTCGTCGCCGTGAAGTCCGGCCACTCCCTCAACGTGAAACTCGCCAGGACCCTGCGCGAGCGCCTTCGACGGGAAAACGGCAAGGCCTGGGACGAGTCCGAGGTCCTCGACATCCGCCGCATCCAGAAAATCCTGCCGCACAGGTATCCGTTCCTCCTCGTCGACCGCGTGCTCGACATCGAGGAGGAGAAACGCGCCGTCGGCATAAAAAACGTCACCATCAACGAGGAGTTCTTCCAGGGGCATTTTCCAGGCCATCCGGTGATGCCGGGCGTGCTCCAGATAGAGGCGATGGCGCAGCTGGCGGGCGTCCTTCTCATGAGGAAGCTCGAGCACTCCCACCAGCTGGCTTACCTGCTCTCCCTCGACGAGGTGAAACTGAGAAGGACGGTCGTGCCGGGAGACCAGTTGCGCCTCGAGGCCGAAACGGTCCGCCTCAAGGACCGCGTCGCCCAGGTGAACACGCGGGCGCTCGTCGACGGGCAGATCGCCGCCGAGGCCAAGATCAAGTTCATGCTTGTCGACGCGGCGGAGTGAGCCGCGCGGGGCGCCGGCGCTTCGGGAAAGGGAAAAGCGATAGCCGCCTTCGTCCATCCGACCGCCATAATCGAACGCGGCGCCGAGCTGGGGCTCGACGTGTCCGTGGGCCCTTACTCCGTCATCGGCCCGGACGTGACGATCGGCGACCGCACGCAGA
>Ga0315277_10006791_pt1 | contig 14885 bp, 13 predicted proteins | sample YL17G05_15_MG_FD_203695 | JGI IMG/M metagenome (GOLD analysis project Ga0315277, IMG submission 203695) | Sediment microbial communities from Yellowstone Lake, YNP, Wyoming, USA - YL17G05_15 | ecosystem: Environmental > Aquatic > Freshwater > Lake > Sediment | place: USA: Wyoming | collected... | reverse complement strand
GCCTGGCGAAAGCCATCAACAAAGGCGCTCATGAACTCCCCCCTCCCCGTCTCGAACGCGTGTCCGATTACCCCCCCCCCGCGGGCGCCGATTACGGCGAAGGTCGCGAAGAAGACCACCCCCATATCGAGCGCTCTACTCGGAGACATCCCTATCCTGCGACGCTCCAGGAGAAGGATGAGCACGACCATCAACGGGCCGAGCAGGAACGCCCCCCGCGCGCCGCTCAGGAACACCGCCGCCAGCATCACCAACCAGACAAGACAGCCCAGAAAACTGAACGGCGTGCCTGCAAGGTAACCACGCCACCAGGCGTAGGTCACCGCTATCATGCTTGAGACGAAGATGTAGTACTGGGTGCCGAACGAGAATGTGCTGGGGATGCGTCGGATGAACCCTCCGCTCTGGAAGTTGAACTGGGTGAAGCCCTGAGTAGCAGGCGCAGCCGCTCCCCCATAGTAATGGTATACGAGCTCGGATTGACCACCACGGATGAGCAGCGCCTCGGCGATGCCGATGACGGCAGGGATCAGAGCTACGATGCTCATGAGACCGAGCAGTCGGAACAGATCCTGCTTATCGCGCACGAGGTGATAGCCGAGGAAACAGAGGGGGATGTACATCAGCCAGACCTTCACGCCGATCGCCCCCACGAGGCGGTTGGGAAGGGAAGGGTTGAAGGCCTGTACCACCACCAGAAGCGCCAGCATGGCGAACAGAACGATAGGCGCGCCTGCAAAAGAGAAGGGGAGCCGCCGCACACTGTAGTAGGCAGCGAAGCCCACGTACGCCGGAATGACGAACAGTATATCCTTTGCCAGCACTGGCAGGGTGGTGTCCGGATACATGGCGAGTACCGGGATGCCTGAGACGGGGAGGTAGATCAGGAGCCCGTAGACCGACCAGCGCCAGTTCAGCATGCCGATCACGAGCGCCACAGCAAACACGAGAAGGCCGGCCAGCGGGAACGAATAGCCGCCTCCGGCAGCAAGCCCGGCCAGGCCGGAGACACCGATGGCGACGACCAGCGCCAAGATCTCCCTCGGAACGGATACGACACCAACGCGAAGGGCGGCGCTACGAAGCATCATCGCACTCTCCCCTCGCTGTCTTCACGTACATTCCTCCCTCTACAGTCAATCGAGGCTCTTCCGATCGTCAGCCGCGGTCCTTGCCAACGTTTTCGGCCAGGCCCGCTGTGCCCAGATGAGGCGGGCCAGCCGGCCCAGCTCCTCCCGGTCCGGCAAGAGGAGCGCGAAGACGGGCATCTCCAGCGCCCGCGCTGCCTGACGTATCATCCAGGCCCCGCCGACGGCGTAGGCCAGCAAGGAGACGATCCCTGCCCCCATGAGACCGAACGCCGGCAGCAGAGCGGCCAGGCCAACGAGCGTCGTCCCCAGGGCCATAGCCTCAGCGATGCCCGCATCGAACGGCCGGCCGATGCCCTTGAGGACGGCTCCCAGCGTGCGGTTCGTGCTCAGGATGACTGCCGCCACTAGGAGGACACGGCTCACGTCTGCCGCGCCGTGGAAGGCCTCCCCAAAGAACAGGTCAATGAGCACGGGGGCCAGCAGGAGTAGGGGGATGGTGATAGCAACAGAACCGGCGAGCGTGAGGCGGACGAGGTTGCGCACGGCAGCGTTTCGTCCCGGGCCCGGCTGGAGCCGCGCCACCACCGGCAGCACCACCACCGCAACCGAGGAGCCCACCAGGCTTGTCAACGAGGTCATCGTCACGGCTATCACATACAGCCCCAGTTTCGCCGGCACCAGGAAAACAGAGATGACAAGCTGATCCAGCCGCTCGTTCAGCAACAGGGACACGTTGCTCAGATGACTCCGCAACCCGAACCAAAGTAGCTGCTGCGAGAGCGCCAGGCTGAACCGGAGCTGCATCGCCTCGGCGCTAAACACAACGGCGCCCGCGGCGACTGTGGTCACGCCGTTCGCCGCCAGGTAGGCAATGACGGCCGTCCTAACGGTCAGGGCGTCCGCCAAGGCGAAGCCCAACAGTCCGACAGCCATAAAGATGATGACGGAGAGGCGCAGCGCCTGAAACCAGTAGAACCGCTGCCGCCCATTGACAACGGCCATCAGGGACAATGCGATGAGATTGAGCGGAATGCACGCCAGAAAGAGATGGGCGCTGCGAACCGTATCTGCATCGTAGTGAGAGAGGACGAGCGGGACGATAGCCACACCAACGGCGATGAGGAGCACCGACTGAGCGAAGGCGATGACGAGGCTACTGCCGACAAGCGTGCCCAGCGCCGCCGTGGCGCGCGCCACATGATAGGTAGTCGCCTCGTGAACACCGAGCCCGCCGACGGTGGCGAGCAGTAAGGGCCACAGCAGCACGGCCGCCAGCTCGCCCCTCCCCTGAGGACCCAGGATGCGGGCAAGGAGCAGCCCGGTCAGAATACCCAGCGCCTGGACCACGCCGGACGAGGCGAAGCTCGCGACCAGCGGCCAGCGCGCTCTACGTGGCGGATCGCTATGTTGAGGCGTTTCTTGGGTCACCGACACTGCATCCTCGGGAAGCTGCCCGGCGCCATCCGGCCTGCGCGCATGGCTATCAATCGAGGTCTTCGTCGCCATGGGAGTCGTGGGCGGGAAAACGGGCCAACGAAGAGTGGACCAGGAATTACTTTGTGCCCAAACACGCGACATGACTCGCATTCCTGTAAGGATTCACACCTGAGCCTCTAGTGTTGAGTATATGAATGCTCTTGCAATGCTCCCTTATCAGCTTATAATCGCTGAAAACCGAATACGAGTAAGCCAATCCATCGCCCTCGGAAATAAAGTAGCCTTTGCCCCCAGTCTTGAGATGGTCGGCAACTTCCCACAATCCAATTGTATTGAGTATTTGCTTTAGCGTTCTTGTTGTCCTAGAACCCTGACCAAAATTGTTGCTATCGGATAGGAAAAATGCTTTCTTAGCGACACGCAACATTTCTGCGACAACCCTATGATGATCTCTAATATGATGCAATGCGCCAAATTCGCAAGTCAAGTCAAACTCGCCATTGCTAAACGCTATTGCTGTTGCGTCACCGTCTAATAGTTCGTTTTCTGATAAGCCTTTACGGTATCCAACATCTCGTAACTCTTTGACAGGTTCGATTCCAACTATTCTAATGTCTGGTCGCCTTTGCTTGATGTAACCAATGGCTCTTCCTGTGCCTGATCCGATATCAAGTACGGTCTCGATATGAAGGTAATCAATGACGCCGATAAGAAATGCCAAGGCAAAGAAGTGTTCATCATCGGAAGGGAGATGCCGTTCATCGTACTGCTCTGCCGTTTTGGCATAGTATTGGCGCTGAATGTCAATTTCGTTTCGCTTCATTGTGCTACCCGTCGGCGCAGAGGTTTGATGTCCAGCTCGCAAGGTACCAGTCAATCGTCCGACGCAGGCCGTCCTCGAAGTCCGTCGTCGCCTCGAAGTCGAATAGCGCCTTGGCGCGCGAGGTGTCGAGCATCCGTCGCGGCTGACCGTCCGGCTTCGAGGAATCCCAGCATATGTCGCCTTTGGGCCCATCACCGGCGACCATCAACCGACCCTCTTTCCGCGCGTCGCTCAAGCAAGAACCTGCTGCCCGTCCATGATAGATACGCCTGGGTAGTAGGTACGATCAGGCGAATCACCTATTTCCGGGTGGGCCCCTTCCTAACATTGCCGCCAGCCACCTGCTCTCCCGGCCTGTCCGGCGGCTGCCCTATCGCTCGGTCAACCGGCCAGCGAGTGCCGCCCCGACCAGCGGCCAGCGTGCTCTACGTGGCGGATCGCTATGTTGAGGCGTTTCTTGGGTCACCGCCCCTCCATCCTGAGTGCGACGCCGGCAGGAGCGAAGGCGCTGCGGAAGTAGGCCAAGGTCTTGTTCATCCCTTCCGCCAACCCTACTCTAGGCCGCCAGCCGTAACGTTCACGCATCCGCCTGATGTCGGGGCGGCGGTGCGCCGGGTCGTCCTCAACGCGCGGAAGATGCACCACACGCCCATCGCCGCCAGCCACCTGCGCAACCTCCCGCGCCATCTCCAGCATCGTGATCTCCTGCGGGTTGCCGATGTTGAACACCTCGCCATCGGCATCCCTGTCGAGGGCGACCAGCAGCAGCCCCTCTACCATGTCGGAGACGTAGCAGAAGGAGCGTGTATGCTTGCCGTCCCCAAAGATCGGGATCGGCCTGCCCGCAAGCGTCGCGCTGATAGCCGCCGGCACCATCCGACCATCGTCGATGTTCATGCTCGGCCCATAGGTGTTAAAGATGCGAACGATGCTAGCGTTCACACCATGCACGCGGCGGTAGGCGAAGGTCAGCGCCTCACCGAACCGCTTGGACTCGTCATAGCAGGCGCGAGGGCCTATCGGGTTAACGTTCCCCCAATACGATTCCTTCTGGGGGTGTTCGAGCGGGTCGCCGTACACCTCCGAAGTGGAGGCAAAGACAAAGCGCCCGCCGCTTTCCTTTGCGATCTCCAGGAGCCGCTGCGTGCCCGCCGAGTTGGCCAGCATCGTCTCCAGCGGGAACCTCTGATAGTGGACAGGGCTCGCCGGCGACGCTAGATGGAGAACAAGCTCGCCCCGGAAGGGAGGAGCCTGCACAACGTCCGCCTGCACGAAGGTGAACCGTCGGTCGCTTTGCAGATCCGCTATGTTGTCCGAGCTGCCGGTGATCAGGTTATCGAGACAGGTGACCTCGTGTCCGCGGGAAAGCAGTTCGCGGCAGAGGTGGCTGCCTATGAATCCCGCTCCCCCGGCTACCAATACTCTCATCAGAAGCCCCTCGTCCGGTCTGTACGCAGATCGCCGACCTGCTGCTAACGGACGTGCTGCACCTCGGCCACCCGGCTTGAATCGAGGGTCGGCGGCCGTCCGACGCCGCAGTATGTGAGCCCTGCCGCTTCCACGTCGCTGCGCCGCAACAGGTTGCGCCCGTCATAAAGGAGGTGCCCCGCCATTAGCCGGCGCACCTCATCAAGATCCACGTCAGCGAATTCCGGCCAGTCGGTGAGGATGGCGACGCAGTGAGCGCCGCGAGCCGCCTCCAGAGCATCCCCACAGATCTCGTCGGCGAAGTCAACAGAGGACGCCGCCACCAGCGCCGGATCATAGACCTTCACGCGGGCGCCTTCGTTTCGCAGCAAGGTGATAACGTCGAGCGCCGGCGATTCCCGCAGGTCTTCGCTGCCGCCCTTGAATGTGGCGCCCCAGGCCGCAACAGTGAGCCCCTCGAGGGGGCCCAACAGGCGACGGATGGAGCTGACGGCGCGCCCGCGCTGGGCGATGTTTACCTCCTGAACGGAAGACAGGACGCGCATGGCAACACCAACCGAGTTGCCGGTGTGGCGCATGGCTGCTACGTCCTTGGGGAGGCAGCTCCCGCCGTAGCCGATGCCGGGTTTGAAGAACGCGCTGCCTATGCGTGGGTCCAGAGAGACACCGCGGACGACTACATCGATGTCTATGCCCAGGTGCTCACAGAGCTGGGCGATCTCGTTGACGAAGGATACCCGGGTGGCGAGGAAGGCATTGGAGACGTACTTGACCATTTCAGCGGTACGTATGTCGGTAAGAATGATGGGAACATCGATGCCCTCATACAGGGCGGCCACCCCTCTGGCGTCCTCCAGCGAGTCCGCGCCTATGACGATGCGTTCGGCGTGGAAGAAGTCGTATACCGCGCTGCCTTCCCGCAGGAACTCGGGGTTGGCGGCGATCGGCGGCCGGTCCCCCTTTCCCTGAAACGTCTGGCCCAGGATCGCCTCGATCGTCTCGCCGGTGCCGATGGGCGAAGTACTCTTGTTAACGATGAGGGGCCGGTCGTTCGATGCCGATAGCGCCCCGGCGATCTGCGCGACGGCTCCTCGCACGTACCGCAGGTCGGCTGCGCCCGCAGCGGTCGAGGGTGTATTGACGCAGAGAAACACGAACCCCGCCCCCGCCAGCGCTTCTTGGTAGGAGGTTGTAAACGAGAGCCTGCCCAGCCCTGTGTTGGTTACAACGAGGTCCATGAGGCCAGGCTCGACGAACGGCACCTTCCCCGCGCGCAGCCCATCGATCAGGGCCTTGTTGATGTCAACCCCAACCACCTGGTGCCCCAATTCAGCAAGGCAGGCGGCCGTCACCACGCCGACGTGTCCACAGCCGACAACGGCCACCCGCTGCCTCACGTTGACGCCTTTGGGCCCATCACCGGCGACCATCAACCGACCCTCTTTCCGCGCGCCGCTCAACCAAGAACCTGCTGCCCTTCGATAATAGATGCGCCTGGGTAGTAGGTACGATCAGGCGAATCACCCATTTCCGGGTGGACCCCTCCCTAACATTGCCGCCAGCCACCTGCTCTCCCGGCCTGTCCGGCGGCTCCCCTTCGCTCGGCCTGATCTCCCTACCCGATGGTGGACTGTCGGCCTATCGCTCGGTCAGCCGGCCGGCGAGTGCCGCCCCGACCATCTCCCGATCCTTTGTTGAGAAGTACCATTCGATCGTTTGGTGCAGCCCATCCATGAACCTAACCTTCGGCTCCCAGCCGAGCAGTCGGCGGGCCAGGGAGTTATCGGCGACGCGGTTGAGCGGGCCGGTGGGCATCTCTGGCATCAGCCTTATCTGCGCGTCATGGCCGGTGTACCGCATGACCTCCCGCACGGCGTCGATGACCCTGGTACGCTCCATCGTGCCGAGGTTCACGGCGGCACCATCATCGATAGTCTCGCCAGCCAGGATCGTCCCCTCGACGATGTCGCCCACGTAGGTCCAGTTCCGGACTTGCTCACCCGTGCCCCACACTTCGAACGGATCCTGCCGAGCGAAGGCCCGAGCAATCATGGCGATGACAGCATGGTCCACTTTGCCGCGCTCGCCGTAAACGGTGAAATACCGGCAGGAGGCCCCCTTCATTCCCCACTCACGGCAGTAGGCAGCGAGAGTCATCTCAGCCATGAGCTTGGCCCAGCCATACATGTTGTCCGCATCGCAGGGCGGCCCTGCCATGTCCTCGGTTAGATACAGGATCTGAGCGGGGTCTGTCTGCATGAAGTTGGGGTAGACGCAGCCCGACGACGCGTAGATGACCCTCTCAACGCCGGCTTCTCTGCAGGCCAGAAACACCATGCCGTCCAGCGCTAGGTTGGTAGAGCACGCGGCCTGATGGAGGTCAACGTACCCGCGGCCCCCGTGATCAGCCGCCAGGTGAAACACAACATCCATCCCCTGGACGGCGGCGCGGGTGACCGATTGATCCAGAAGATCGCCCTCAAGGAACTCTACAGCGCCCGCGTCGATGTGCCCCTGGATGTTCTCAAGCTTGCCGCTACTCAGATTGTCAACCACGCGCACGCTGGCCCCTCTGGCCAGGAGGGCGTCTGTGAGATGCGATCCGATAAAGGACGCGCCGCCGGTGACCAGGACACGCTTCGATCGCCAATTCATCTTCGTTCTACCTCCATTTCTTCGTGATTCCTTCAGGCTGCCGCGCGCAGCGTCGACCGTCCCTCCGACGAGTCCGCCGGAAGCAGGGCCTTGATGAAAGCCTCATAGTCTGTCAGGGCAGCAGCAGCGGTAAGCTTCTCCTGCGCCCAGCGCTTCCCTGCCGCCCCCAGTCGATCGCACTTCGCCGGATCCCCAAGTAGGTCGTCGATTGCGCCCAGCAGGGCCTCGGGATCATCCGGCTCGACCACTACTCCCGCCCCGGAGACCGCTACCTCCCGCGCCGTCTCGCTATCGCGTGCGACAGCAGCGATGACCGGCTGCCCAGATACGAAGTACGCGGTCAACTTCCCGGGCAGCGACATGTCGCCTACCGTCCCCCGCTGGTTTACCAACAGGAGGTCGGCCGCTGCCAAAGTATTGGGAAAGAGGGCCTTGCTCTGCAGCGGCAGGAAGCGGAGGTTGGGAAGCTTGTACTGCCCAGCCAACGCTTCCAGGTGCGACCGCCGATTGCCGTCACCTATCAGCACGAAGAGGAGTCGACCGTCTCGCTCCGCCGCCAAACGGGCGCACTCGATGACGTTTTCCAGTCCCTGCTTGTAGCCCATGTTGCCGGCGTGGATGCACACGACAGCGTCCTTCGGCAGGCCGAGCTGCTTCCGCACGAGGCCCCGGTCCATTGAGGGGGCCTCAACGTGCGTCCAGTTCCGGACACGGTAGATCCGCTTGGCATCCACCCCTAGAGACTCAAGATATGGTCTAAACCCCTCGGCGATGATCCCCACGGCGGCTGCGCGGCGCGCAGCCCACCCCTCGGCGGCGCGCACCGCTGTGGCCACTCGACCACCACCACCCACACCGCTTTGCTTGGCGGCTTGCCCTACGAGGTCCTGGAAGATGAGTCCATAGGGAACGCGGAACCGCCAAGCCACCAAGCGCGCCAACAGACCGCCGCTCAGGCTCGGGACGATTCCTACGATCATGTCTGGGCGCGGGAGCGCCAGCGCCGAGAGGCCAGTAAGGAGGAAGGTACCTTCGTACAGGCCGCGGCGAATGGCCGACTGCTGCCGGGGCACATAGTGCCATCGGCGGCGGACATCGACACCATTGATTGATTCGCGCTTCCAGAGCAGACGCCGGTAGCCGTCGTACGCCCGCCACTGTGGGTAGCTTGGCAGGCCGGTGACAGCCACAACAGAGTAGCCCTTAGCGGCCAGGTGCTCCGCCAAACCGGCGGTGTACGGCGCAATGCCAGTCTCTTCCGGCGAGTAGTTGATGCCCACAATCAGTATTCTCAAAAGCCGTTTAGCCTCGCTGGATACCTCAAACTGGCCGAGAGAGGGGCGATTTCAGGACACGCCCGCCCGCCTTCCGCAGCACGCCGACGGCCTCCATGTTCATCTGGGCCTCGGTGAAGGTATCGTGGATGTCGGGCTGCTCAGTTGCCCAAGCAAGATACTCTCGGACCATCTCCGACTGCGTAACCTGTGGCTCCCAACCCAACGCCCGAAGCTTCGAGATATCCGAGAAGATGTGGCGGGTATCGCCGATGCGGTAGAGACCGGGCAACTCGGGCTCGACGGCGACTCCCGCGGTCTCAATGACCAGTTGGGCGAGCTCACGCACGGTCACGCGACGGTCGCCACCGACGTTGAAGACTTGGTAGTCGGCCCGACTATCGTGCAGCACAAGGAGGTTGGCCTCCACCACGTCGTGGATGGAGACGTAGTCGCGCTGTTGCTCACCGTCCTCGTAGATGACGGGCGGCTGACCGCTGAGGACGCGGACGGCGAAGGAGCGGAGCGCCCCCGAGTAGGCGTTGCGGAACGACTGGCGTGACCCCTGGACGATGGAGTAGCGGAGGGCCACGCTGGGAATGCCGTAACGGAGGCCCAGCTTCAGCGCGATGTCATCCTGATCCCGTTTGGAGATGCCGTAGCTGTTGTGCGGGGCAGTCACGGCCTCATCTGTCCAGATCGGCTCCATCGGCGCGGCGCAATCGGGGCAGCGAACCTCCCAGTCCCCTTGCTCCAGTTGCGCCGGCGGTCGCTGATCTGGATACCTCACGCCGTCGACAGGGCAGAGATACCTGCCCTCGCCATACACCGCCTGGGAGGAGGCGACGACCACCCTCTGCACGGGCAGTCGTTCATTGACGATGAGCTCGTAGATAAGGGCCGTGCCGACGCTGTTGGTCAGAAAGAAGCGCGAGAAGTCGGTATGATAGTCCTGATGGGCCGCGAAATGGAAGATGGCGTCCACGCCATCGAGCGCTCTGCGCAGCGCGTCGCGGTCGCTGACGCTGCCACGGATCAACTCGACTTCAGCCGGCAGGTAGTTCGGCCATTCACCGTTGTGAACCGGCGGCTCAAGGGAGTCCAGCACGCGGACCTGATGGCCACGCTCCACGAGAGCATCGACAGTATGCGATCCGATGAATCCGGCGCCTCCCGTGACTAGGATTCGCACTAGACCACCTCCCGTCCCTTTAGCATGACCCACGGCGTCTTGAGGATGATCAGGATGTCCAGCCAAAGCGAACGTCTACAGACATACTCAAGATCTAGCTGCAGCATCTCGCTGAAGCTGGCTCGACCTCGCCTGCGGGCCTGGTAGAGTCCTGTTATGCCCGGCTTCACGGCAAGCCTCTTCCGCTCGTCGGGACCGTACAGGTGGTATTCGTAGAGGACCGGAGGTCGCGGTCCCACGATATTCATGTCCCCCCGCAGGACGTTCAGCATCTGTGGTACTTCGTCCAGGCTGAAGCGACGCAGCCATCCGCCAACCGCGGTAACGGCAGCGCCATTGTTAAACTTGTAGACGGGCCGGCCTCTTGCGTCCCTGCTATAGGGCCGGTCATTGCGGACGAACTCCTCTATCCAGCGGACATGCTCGCTATTGTCGGTGTCGACGTGCATCGTGCGGAACTTGTAGTACTGGAAGACGCGGCCATTCCGGCCCACGACCGGCGCTCGAAACAGAGCAGGCCCGGGCGATGTCAGCCTTATCGCCAGCGCTGTCGCAAGCCACAGGGGGGAGAGCAGGACAAGGACGGCTGCCGCCAGGACGCGATTGTAGGTCGCAGTGATCATCTCGTAGGTTCGGCCACCACGGGGCTGGAGATCATCCTCCGGCGCGCTCTCCAGAGCCATCACCGCACTGTACTCCTGCGACTCAACCATTCTTAACCTCACGTCTACGGTCAAACATGAACCCGATGACATGGTCCTCTCGAAAGAGCAGATCGCAGCTCTGCCGAACCCAGCTCCCAGGGTCGCGACAGTCATCTAGCCGCGCTCCGCACACTCTCTTCCTCACCCGCATCCCTCCTTGCCGGAACCTCTGCTGCCTGCCTCAATGCCACCGTCAGAGCGTGAACCAGCATCAGGTGAACGTCCTCTATCATTCCCTGGCTGTCGCAAGGGACAACCACGCTGATATCCACCATCCGGCTGAGCGCCCCGCCATCGAAGCCGGAGAAGCCGATGGTGACGGCTCCCGCTTCCCGCGCCACCTCGACGGCCTGGAGCACGTTGGGAGAATTGCCGCTGCCGGAGACCGCGATAACCACGTCGCCCGGCTGAAGCAGCGACTTGAGCTGGGCAGCGAAGACGTTGTCGAAGGAGGTGTCATTGGCCCAGGCTGTGAGAAGGGCAACGTTGTCTACCAGAGAGACGGCAGTAATACCGCCAAGGCTGTCTCGCCTGTTTGGTTTTAGCCAGTCGGTGGCGGCGTGGCTGGCGGTGGCGGCGCTGCCGCCGTTGCCGAGCACGTAGATGGTCTTCCCCTCAGCCCTGGCCCGCAGCAGCTCCTCGGCCACTCTGGCCACATTGGCCGTCGGCAACAGTTCAAGGGTTTCCTGTACCTGCTGGAAGTACGACTCCAATAGGTAGATGATCTCTGCTCGAGGCAGGAGGTAGGACAACGAGTTTCCGCTCTCCGCTTCCCGCCTCGCTCTGTGGTTGGCAAGTCTTATCGGCTTCATGTCGCCCTTCCCACGGTCTTCGTCTTGACAGTGGCTTCCTGTTTCTTGGGACGGACAAGAAGATAAGAGGCCGGCAGGCTCTTCTCGCGCCTAAGCATCCGCTTGAAGGAGGCGAACATGAGGCGCAGGTCGAGCCAGATTGAATAGTCGCGCACGTAGGCTATGTCCTTGATCGCCTGCTCTTCCATGCCCTCGCCTCGAGAAGCGTCGGCAGCGGGGCCGGTGAGTCCGGGCCGCACGAGAAGCAGATTTCGTGCCCAGGGCTGGTCAGCGCCAGCCTCAGACTCGGCGACAGCGCGGGGCCCCACGAGGCTCATGTGGCCGGCGATCACGTTTACAACGTTGGGCAGCTTCCCCAGGCGGCTAGTGGCAACGGCGCGACGCCAACGCCACGCCCAGCGCGCCGGCCAGCTCTGGGGCGCCGGTTTGGCCGGGGGAGCGATCATCAGAAGGGAGAAGCCCTTCCTTCCGCGCTGCCCCAGGACGGGCCGGCGGGCCAATACCGGCCCGCAGCGGTCCATGCGTGCCGCCAGCCAGCAGAGAGCCCAGACGGGACTCACCAGCAATAGGAGGAACAGTGAGGCCAGGTAATCCAGCCCCCCTTTCAGGACGACGTCCACGCCGGTGATCCGGAGGGGCTGGAGGCTGACCAGCGGTAGGAAGCCGCTGTCCGTCATCTGAGCGCCGGTGGCCACAAGATGTTGTAGACCAGGAGCAAGCCGAATCCTGAAACCGTTGTTCTCAGCCGCCAACTCCAGCAGGTCGCGGTAGCTTTCCCAGCTAATGGCGTGGGGGACGACGAGGAGCGTGGAGACACCACAGCTCGCCGCAACCTCGCGCACTGCCCTGGGGTCGCCGAGGACGCGCAGGCCATCGGTTACACGGCTGCCTACGGGGCGGTAGTCATCGAGAAAGCCCACGATCTGGATGCCGGTCGACGTCGGCGAGTTGAGATGCCTGGCCACGGCGGCGGCGTGCTCATCGGTGCCCACAACCAGCCACTTGCGAATGAAGAGTCCCGCCTCGCGAAGCCGGAAGACTAGCCGTCGGATGAGGAAGCGAGAGCCGCCGACGAGGGGCATGGCCAGCAGCCAAAACAGCACCAAGGCCCCCCGCGAGATCGGCTCGCCAGTTAGAAAAGCGAGAATAAGGACAACGGCCATGCCATAGCTACTGGCTCTGACTACCGCCTCGTATTCGCGATGGCCACCGAACAGCATCTCCAGGTCGTAGAGACGGTTCATGACGAACAGCAACATGACGATGACCAGAGTCAGAGCGGCGAAGATGACGGTAGCTCGCGTGGGCTCGTGCGTAGCCGCCGGCCAGGGTGTGTCGCCGTACCTCAGGCCAAAACTGATGGCCATAGCCGCGACGAGCATCAGCAGGTCCGCCGTCATTAGTCCCAGAACCGGTAGACACGATTGCTTAGACATAGCCCCTTAAGCCGACCTCGACAGGAGGTGCGGCAGAGTAATCACTGTGAGGCCCCGAGTTCATGAGCACCTTGGCCCCGCCCGTGTCGAACTGGAAATCCATGCGATAGAGTCCAAGCGATTCCATCTCCGCGCAGACCGGGCCGCGGAACGCCGGCTCGCAGTAGAGGAGGAGGAAGCCACCGCCGCCGGCACCAGCCACCTTGCCCCCCACAGCGCCTTTGCTGAGCGCCCGCTCGTAGATCTCATCGATGCGGGGGTTGGTGACGCCGCCGGCGAGACGCTTCTTGTGCTCCCAGGAGTCGCGCAGGATGTGGCCAAAACGGTACATCTCCCCCTTCTCCAGGGCCTTCTTCGTCTCCACAGCCGCCTCCTTGAGGCGATGCATTGCTTCAACAACCTCAGCCCTATTGTCGCGAGCGCCCTGCCGCTGCTCCTGGAGGATGTCGGCGGCGCTGCGAGAGGAGTCCAGGAAGAAGAGGAGGAGGCTATCCCGAAGCTGATCGCGGACGGTGGCGTCCAGCGTCAGGGACTCCACCTGAACGCCCTCTCTCTGGAAATAGATGGCGTTGATGCCACCGAAGGCTGAGGCGTAGTGGTCTTGCTTCCCGCAGGGGCTGTCCAATTGCTTGCTCTCGATGCGATAGGCCGTTTCCGCTACCTCGCCGGGGTCAAGCCTCTGGCCCTTAAGCGTGCTGAAGGTCTTGACCAGGGCCACGGCCACCGTGCTGGAGGAGCCCAGACCGGTGCCCGGCGGTATCTCGGAAGCCAGGAACATGGAGAGTCCCTGGCTGATGCCGAACTCGTGGAGGATAGCCTGCGGCAGACTGAGGTCGCCGTCCCATATGGGCTGGTCCTCGCCCGACCAGTGATAGAAGCAGCGGTAATCCGAGGAGCCGATGTGCACTCCATCACCGTCTTTGGGGCTGACGAACACATAGAAGTACTTGTCGATGGCGGCGCTGACGACCATGCCGCCGTAGTAGGCGTAGTAGTCTTCCATGTCGGTGCCGCCACCGGCGAAGCTGATTCTGAGAGGCGCTCGAACAAGTAACATCTTCTCTATCTCCGAACTAGCTGCTCCGGGCGTTGTCCTTCCGTCGCCGCTGAAGGGCTGCTGATCTTGACGAAACCAGCGGTCAGATCGTGTTGCGCCTGCCGGTATCGCTCCCAGGAACCGATGTCCAGGAAGTAGCTATATCTGACGTAGCCACAGAGGAGCGCCCCCTCGCGCAGGAGAAGAGGGATTAGGTCGGCACCGAAGTCGAAGAAGGAACCTTCAGGAACCAGACGCAGGACATCCGGCTCCACCACGTAGATGCCGGCGCTGGCCCACCTGGAGAACACTTCCTGCGGCTGGGGCTTCTCCAGGAAGCGCTGCACTCGCCCATCATCGTCGATATCGACGATGCCGCAGCGAGTGGGGTCTTCTGCCAGGTAGAGGGCCATGGTAAGGCTGACCCTCCGGCTGCGATGGAGGTCTGCCAGAGCCGAAAGGTCAATATCAGTAAGGACATCGCCGTAGAGGACGAAGAAGCTATCGTCGAAGAAGTGCTCCAGCTTCTTCACCGCCCCCGCCGAGCCGAGCAGGACATCCTCCCCGGAATAGGTGATGCGCACGCCAAAACGGGAGCCATCCCCCAGATAGGCTCGTATCACCTCTGGTTTGTGATGGAGATTGATGGCGATGTCCCGTACCCCGTGAGATCGCAGCAGGTCGATGAGGTAGGCTATGAGGGGGCGCCCGCCGACCTCAAGCATGGGCTTGGGCGCCGCGTCGGTGAGGGGACGAAGGCGCGTGCCTTCTCCCGCCGCCAGGATCATCGCCTTCATGCCGCCCTCCTTCTCAGATAGCCCTCACGACGGAGGATCCAGCCCGCCGCTGCCCGGAGGTCGCTCGCCACCCAGCTCGGGGGGCAGCCACAGAGGGGATGGCTCAGCGACTCGCGGCCCTGGCCGGTGAGCACCATGACGAAAGGAAGGCCGGCGGCGCGCGCGGCCATGAGGTCGCTCAAGCTGTCGCCAACGGCATA
>Ga0315277_10006787_pt1 | contig 14888 bp, 13 predicted proteins | sample YL17G05_15_MG_FD_203695 | JGI IMG/M metagenome (GOLD analysis project Ga0315277, IMG submission 203695) | Sediment microbial communities from Yellowstone Lake, YNP, Wyoming, USA - YL17G05_15 | ecosystem: Environmental > Aquatic > Freshwater > Lake > Sediment | place: USA: Wyoming | collected... | reverse complement strand
TAAAGTTTGTTAAGTCATGGCGCAGATTGCAGCCAGTGACTTCTCCTGGGGGCGTTACTTGCGCAAAAACAGCTGGTGCTATCAGTAAAGCTACGATCGATAAAACTATTAATGAAGAAATAGTTTTTCTCATATCCTTATTTCCTTTTTATTTTATTTTTCTCTTTTTTTAACGTATATCGACCTTTTTTATTTTTATAACTCCAATTTTAAGATAAGTGGCTATTACTAAAGACTAAGAACCTCCTAATAAAGATTCTAACATAGAAATAATACCTTTGGCAAGCAGAACAATAAAAAATCCAATTAATGTGTATAAAATTATATTTTTTGCCGTTCTGATCCTTTCTGGGTTGCCACCGGAAGTTAGAAAATAAGCACCGCCGATGATTATCATTAATACTACAATAGGAATTGCCAGATAGAAAATGAAAGTGATTATTGAGTCAATAAGTTCTTCAAAGGTAGTGGCGGTTAGGGGATTGGGAATAACTACGGCTGCCTGGCAAGTTTTTACTAGGCCTGTAGCCATTAAGAAAAAAATAGAAAGAAATATTATTGCCGCAGTCTTTTTATAAATCATTTTTTGTTTTCACTAATTAATAACTGGCCGACTAAACTTTTACCAGCAATAGTCCAAAATGATAATTTCCGGCTTCAAATTCTTTTTCTATTTTTAAATTTAATTCTTTAGCTATTTTTTTTATTTCTTCAAAAGAAGTTCTTTTTCCTTGAGGTCCTAAGGCGCTATTTTCCAGCCAGTCAATAATTAAAATTTTCCCGCCAGTTTTAATAATTCTTTTAGCTTCAGTAATGACTCTTTTCTTATTCTTTGATTCAAAGAGGAGGTTTGTTATTAAGACTAAATCCAGCGAATTATTTTTCAATTTCAGGCCTTCTTTTGCTTCAATATCTGATCTAACTACCTCAATATTATCAATTCCTTCAATTTTGGTTCTACCTTTCAGAGCTGATAAAGGTTCCTCTAATATATCTATAGCATAAACCTTGCCGTCTTTCAATATTTTAGCCAAAGGTATTACCCAACCACCGCTACCTGAGCCAAAATCAGCTGCAGACATTTCTTTTCTTAGGTCTAGCTTAGTTAAAATTTCTTTTGGGCTTAAGAAGCCTTCCATAGTCAATTTTTAATGATAATTTTTATATAAAAGCAGCAGAGGCAACCTTATCTTCTTCTTCTAGTTTCATTATTTTAACGCCTTGAGTTGAACGAGAGAGTTTAGGAATTGAGGCAATATTTGTTCTAATTACCTGGCCTCTTTGGGAAATAACAATCAAGTCTTCCTCGTCTTTAGTCAGGGCTTTTGAGGCAACTATATCCCCTGTTTTCGGTGTGATTTTGGCTGTTTTTATCCCTGTTCCACCTCTGCCTTGAACTCTGTACTCTTTTAGGTCCGTTCTTTTGCCGTATCCGTTTTCAGACACCACTAATAAATAATTTCTTTCCTTTTTCTTCAAGTCTTCTTTCTTAACTGATATTTTTTGGTCAGGAATTAATCTAATAACATCAACGCCTACAATTTCGTCATTTCCTTTTAACCTCATTCCTTTTACGCCAGCCGCTGCTCTGCCCATCGGTCTTATTTGTTTTTCTTTAAATCTTACTGACTGTCCTTTTTTAGTCACTAAGATTACTTCATCTTCTCCGGTGCTTTTACAGACTTTTTTCAAAAGATCGTTTTTCTTAAGAGTAATAGCTATCAGGCCCGATCTTCTGACGTTATTAAATTCTTCTAGGCTAGTTTTTTTGATTATACCATCTTTAGTAACCATTATTAAATATTTTATCCCCACATCTTCCTTTCCGTAGGGGATAAGGGAGAGTGCTTTTTCCTGGGAAGATATCTCTAAAAAGTTCAAAAGTCCCCTTCCTCTGGTTGCTCTGTTTCCTTCCGGGATTTCATAAACTCTGGTTTGGAAAACCTTTCCTGAGTCTGTGAAGAAAAGCAAGTTGTCATGAGTGTTAGCTGAAAGGAAATGTTCCACAATATCGTCGCCCATAGTTTTCATTCCCAAGATTCCCTTTCCTCCTCTCTTTTGAATTTTGTAAATTGAGGGACTTATTCTTTTGATATAACCCCCTTTTGTTAGGGTGATGATTGTCTCTTCTTGAGGTATCAGGTCTTCTACTGAAAATTCTCCAATTTTTTGAACGAAAACCCTTGTTTTTCTTTCGTCTCCAAAATTGTCCTTTAATTCTTTCAGCTCCTTTTTTATAGTCTCCTTTACTTTTGCTGGACTCTTTAAAATCGCTTCCAGTTCTTTTATTTTTAACTTTAATTCCTTTAATTCTTGCTCGATTTTGTATCTTTCTAACTTTGCCAGAGCCGAGAGCTTTGTTTCCAGGATTGCGTTGGCCTGGATTTTAGTCAGCTTAAACCTCTTTATTAAATTTCTCTCGGCGGCTTCACGATTCTCTGAGTTCTTAATCGTTCTTATAACAGCATCAATTTTGTTTAAACACTTGTGCAGTCCTTCTAATATATGCACTCTTTCTTTGGCTTTTTCCAAATCAAACTTTGTTCTTTTGAAAACTACTTCTTTCCTGTGGTCTAGAAAATAATTTAAAAGGTCGGCTAGGTTTAAGACTCTGGGCTGGATTCCATCAACCAAGGCAATCATATTCAAATAAAAAGTCTTTTGAAGGTCAGTGAATTTATAGATTTGATTTAAAACTTTCTGAGGATAGGCGTCACGAGAAAGATCTATCACGATTCTCATTCCATCTCTATCTGACTCGTCTCTTATATCTTTTACTCCTTCAATCTTTTTTTCAGAGACCAAATTGGCAAATTGTTCTATTAAATTAGATTTTTGAACTTGGAAAGGTATCTCCGTAATTAAGATTTGGTTTTTTTTATTTTCTTCTTCAACTATTTCTGCTTTGCCTCTGGTTATAATCGGTCCCTTCCCTTGAGAGTAGGCGGTGATGATTCCTTTTTGGTCGAAAATCTGACCGCCAGTTGGGAAGTCTGGTCCTTTCACAAATTTAAATAAATCTTCGGTAACAGATTTTGGGTGGTCTAATAAATAAATCAGAGCATCAACAACTTCAGAAAGATTGTGAGGAGGAATATTAGTGGCCATTCCAACTGCTATTCCAAGGGAGCCGTTGAGGATTAATTGGGGCGCAGGTGAAGGCAAGACTACCGGTTCTTTTCTTGTGCCATCATAGTTGTCGGTAAAATCAACTACGTTTTTCTCAATATCTTCCAGCATTTCCTGCCCTATTTTTGACAGTTTCATCTCAGTATATCTCATGGCCGCGTATTCACCGAAGTTATCTATTGAACCCAAATTACCCTGACCTTGTATCAGAGGATATCTTAAAGAAAAATCTTGAGCCATTCTGATGGCTGCATCGTAAACTGCCTGGTCCCCGTGCGGATGATAGCGACCGAGAGTAGATCCGACAACTGTTGCTGACTTTCTGAGTTTGGCGTCGTGTTTCAATCCTTCTTCCAGCATCGTGTATAGAATTCGGCGATGAACGGGCTTCAGACCATCTCTAACATCAGGTAAGGCACGGGAAACAATGACCGACATCGCATAGTCAATATAAGATTCTCTCATTTCTTCGGTAATTTCCCTGGGCTTCACATAACCTATTTCCACTGTTTTTGTTTGTTTTTTAAGACTTTTTTTCATCTATTGAATTAAATTCGCAGGACCTTAATTTCCATTCCCTCTTCGGGCAGGTCTTTTTTCTTTATAGTTAATTTATTCAAAGTTTCTGGTGATTTTACCCCCATTGCTTTCAGAAATTTTTCTAAACCCTCGAGTTTTATTTTCAATTTTGGAATGTGGTAATGCATGGGAATAACAATCTTGGGTTCGATTTGAGAAATTATTTTTGTTGCCTCTTTTGAGGAAATCGTGTAGACTCCGCCCACCGGAATCATTAAAATATCAATGTTCCCGATTTTTTCCACCTGATCTTCGGTTAGCTCTTTTTGTCCTAGGTCTGCTAAATGGCAAATTCTTATTTCTTCAGACTCTATGGTATAAATAGTTACTTCTCCTTTTCCTGTTTTGCAGGCCGGATCGTGAAAAGCCGGAATTCCCTGTATAAAAACGTCTTTTATTTCGTATTCGCCGGCCCCCAAAATTAAAAAATAATTTCCCGATACTGCTTTTATATTATTATGGTCAGGGTGATCGTGGGTAACCAAAAGAATGTCCGCTTCTAGTTTAGGAACTCGCAACCCTGTTGTTTCGCCATAGGGGTCGATTACAATGTTTACCTGATTATTATTGCGGCCATTGTCGCCCAGATTATTTTTGGTTCGGTTAGTAATGATTTGAAAACATGATTGTCCTTTCCAAATGATTTGCATATTCTTATTTTATATCATAAATTTAGTCTTAACTCAATAATTATCTTATTGGTACGGGGCTTGAAAAAATAAAAGAGATATTATAGACTAGAGAATATGGAAAAAGTAGAAGAGATAAAAGATAATTCTTTAAGGCCACCAAAAGTCGGCGAAATTGTTAAGGGAAAAATTATTGGTAGGGGAAAGTCAAAACTTTTTTTAGATTTGGGACCCTTGGGCAGCGGGATAATATATGGAAAAGAATTTTATGATGCCAAAGGACTTTTAAAAAGTTTCAAAATCAGTGACGAGATTTTTGTTAAAGTAATTGATCTAGAAAATGAAGACGGCTATTTAGAATTATCATTAAATCAGGCAGGAAAGGAAATGGCTTGGGACACGCTAAGGTCCAAAAAACTAAAAAATGAGAGTTTAATAGTGAAGATTTTGGGCGCTAATAAAGGCGGTCTTTTAGCGGAAGTATCAGGAGTCCCCGCTTTTTTACCTGTTTCCCAGCTTTCTTCAGAACACTATCCCCGCGTAGAAGGCGGCGACAGTGCGAAAATTTTAAGAGAGCTCCAAAAATTTATCGGACAGGAATTGGAAGTAAAAATTTTTGATTTGGATCCAAAGGAAAATAAACTTATTTTGTCAGAAAAGATAAAGGAAATGGAGAGAATGAAAGATATGTTGAAGAACTACGAAGTGGGGGAGATCGTCGAAGGAGAGATTACGGCAATTACTGATTTCGGCGCCTTTATAAGATTTAGCCCAAAACCTTCTCCTGATCTAAAGGATAAGGATATATTAGAGGGTTTGATTCATATTTCCGAGCTTGACTGGCAAATAGTGAGAGATCCTTCTGAAATTGTGAAAGTTGGTGAAAAAGTAAAAGCAAAAATAATTAAAATTTCTAATGACAAGATTTTCTTGTCATTGAAGGCTCTAAAAGAAGATCCCTGGTCAAAAATAGAAAAGAAATATAAAAAGGGCGACACTATTGAAGGAAAAGTAGTTAAGTTTAACCCATTTGGTGCTTTTGTTCAGCTTGATAAAAAAGTCCAAGGATTAATTCACATCTCCGAATTCACTTCTTATGAGGATATGGAGAAAACCTTAGAGATCGGTAAGGGCTATGATTTCGAAATCTTGTCAATTGAACCTGCTGAGCATAAAATGAGCTTAAGATTAGGAAAGAAATAAATCCCTCTTAAAATTTTAACTTGATTTTAAGGAAAAAATTGCTATTCTAAAATATACCTATGATTAATAATCTAATCAAAAATTTTATATTAGTTGTGGTGATTTTTTTGGCTATTTCACTTATTTTTTCTTTTTTGTCTAAACCCACCAGCCAAGTAAAGCAAGTTCCTATTAATCAATTGGCTGCAGAAATCAACCAAGGAAAAGTCAAACAGATTACTATTTCTGGCAACACGGTTTCTATAACTTACAATGATAATACCCAGGGCACATCGCAAAAAGAAGCAGGAACCGACATTTCTCAGACTTTAATAAATTACGGAGCAGAAAAAGATAAGTTAGCTAATATTGGAATTGATGTCAAAGAACAAAGCAGTATTTTGAGCTGGCTCGGGCCCCTGCTTTACTTTTTGCCCCTTTTGATATTTTTCCTCTTTTTCTTTTTTTCACTCAGACAAGCCAGAACTGGAACGATGCAGGCCTTTGATTTTACTAAAGCCAGAGCCAGACTTTTCGGAGCCGAGGGGCATCCTCAAGAGAGAATCACTTTTTCCGACGTGGCCGGTTTAAAAGAAGCAAAAGAGGAACTGAAAGAAGTAGTTGATTTTCTGAAAAACCCGAAAAAATATCTTCAGATGGGAGCCAGAATTCCGCGAGGTGTTTTGCTTTTAGGACCGGCTGGTGTCGGGAAAACCTTATTGGCTAGAGCGGTGGCAGGCGAAGCCAATGTCCCATTTTTCCACACTTCCGGATCAACTTTCGTGGAATTATTCGTCGGGGTTGGAGCAAGTAGGGTAAGAGACTTGTTTGATACAGCCAAGAAAGCAGGAAGGGCAATAATTTTTATTGATGAGCTCGATGCTATTGGCAGAATAAGAGGTTCGGGTATAGGCGGCGGTCACGACGAAAGAGAGCAAACCTTAAATCAAATTCTGGTTGAAATGGATGGTTTTGAAAGAGACGACACCAGAATAGTGATGGCAGCAACAAATCGTCCTGATGTTTTAGATCCTGCACTCTTGCGGCCTGGAAGATTTGACCGAAAAGTGGTTTTGGATTTGCCGGACATTAACGACCGGGAAGCGATTTTAAAAATCCATTGCCGAGGGAAACCTCTGGCCTCAAATGTTTATTTGCGGGAAGTAGCTGAAAGAACGCCAGGTTTTTCTGGTGCCGATTTAGCCAACGTTGTTAATGAAGCAGCTATTTTAGCAGCGAGGAGAAATAAAAATCAAATTTTTCAGACAGAATTTTTAGAATCAATTGAAAAAGTCTTACTGGGGCCGGAAAGAAAAAGCCACATTTTATCAAAGAAAGAAAAAGAAATCGCTGCTTATCACGAAGCAGGACACGCCTTAGTTTCGGCCTCACTTCCTGAAGCCGAACCAGTCAGAAAGGTTTCGATTGTTGCTAGAGGCATGGCCGCAGGCTATACCTTAAAGATGCCAGCGGAAGAAAGAAAACTAAGAACAAAATCGGAATTTTTAGCCGAGATGGCGACTTTATTTGGAGGATATTGCGCTGAAAAATTGAAGTTTAAAGAAATTACTACTGGGGCTTCTAATGACTTAAAAATAGCTTCTGATTTGGCTAGAAGGTTGGTAAAGGAATATGGAATGTCCTCTTTGGGACCGATATCTTTTGGTGAAAAAGAAGAATACGTTTTTTTGGGAAAAGAAATTTCGGAGCAAAGAAATTATTCTGAAGAAGTGGCAGCAAAAATTGATAAAGAAGTAGCACGCTTAATTGAGGTCTCTCGAAAAAGAGCTGAAAGTATTTTAAAACAAAGGAAATCTTTACTTGGAAAAATCGCCAAAACCTTAATTGAAAAAGAAACCATCGAAAAAGAAGAGTTTGAAAAACTGGTAAAGGGAGGTAGGGAAAAGAAAAGTAATAAAATATTTGCGAAAATTCCAAAAATTCAATCTTTGAAAATAAAAGAGATAAAATAAGAAAGTATATTTTAAATGGGCGCATAGCTCAGTTGGTAGAGCACGACTCTTATAAAGTCGGGGTCGTTGGTTCGAGCCCAACTGCGCCCATTCGGGCGATTAGCTCAATGGCAGAGCGTTCGCTTGACGTGCGAAAGGTTATAGGTTCAAGTCCTATATCGCCCACTTCTTATGGAAGATTCTTATTTAAGAATCGGTAAAGCCTCAGATTTAAAAAGCTCGAAAGATCGAGCTATTTTTAGGTTGCTGGAAATTTTTCCAGGTTTTCTTTCCTGGGGAACATTAATTCTAGCAGTAATTCTTTCTTGGAAAAAACCTCTCTGGATCGCTGTTTTCATTATAATGTTTGTAATTTACTGGTTTTTTAGGACAGTATACTTTTCTTTTCTACTTAGATCTGGTTACCGGAAAATGAAAGAACAAGAAAAAATCAATTGGTTGGAAAAATTAGAAAACCTGAAAGACAAAAACTGGAAAAACATCTATCATCTCGTAGTGTTTCCAATATATAAAGAGCCGCTTAAGATTGTAAGAGAAAGCTTTTTGTCGGTTTTTAATTCCGATTATCCTAAAAACAAAATGATTGTTATTTTAGCTTGTGAAGAAAGAGCAAGAAAAGAAGTAAAAGAGACAGTTGCTTTTTTTGAAAAAGAATTTTCTGATAAGTTTTTTAAATTTTTAATTACCTGGCATCCGGCTAATATGCCGGGAGAAATTGCTGGCAAAGGATCTAATGAGGCTTGGGCAACGAACAGAGTCAAAGAACTCGTTATTGATCCTTTAAAGATTTCCTACCAAAATATAATTTTTTCCTCTTTAGATGCTGATACTTGCGTTTTCCCAAAATATTTTAGCTGTCTCACTTATTATTATCTAGTTTCTGAAAAACCGACCAGGACCAGCTTTCAGCCGACTCCGCTCTTCATAAATAATATCTGGCAAGCGCCGATATTTTCCAGGATTTTTTCTTTTTCTTCAACTTTCTGGCACACCATTAACCAGGAAAGGCCAGAGAAACTAATAACTTTTTCGTCCCATTCGATGAGTTTTCAAGCTTTAGTTGATGTCGGTTTCAAGCAAAGGAACGTTGTCTCAGATGATTCCAGGATTTTTTGGCAGTGTTTTTTAAAATATGATGGAGATTACGAAGTTCAGCCGATTTTTTATCCTATTTCCATGGATGCTAACGTGGCTAAAAGTTTTTTAAGAACCACTATTAATATTTATAAGCAGCAGAGAAGATGGGCCTACGGGGCAGGAGACATACCTTATTTTCTTTTTGGTTTTTTAAAAAACCAAAAAATCTCTTTTAAAAAGAAATTATCTCTAGGATTTGAAATTATTGAAGGCCACTGGTCTTGGGCAACTGCCGCAATTTTGATATTTTTGTTGGGTTGGCTACCAATTTATCTGGGCGGAAATGAATTTTCTCAGACCGTTATTTCTTACAATCTTCCCATAATAACCAGAAACATTCTTACTTTATCAATGATAGGTTTGGTATTTTCCGCTTATTTAAGCATTCTTCTGCTTCCGCCAAAACCGATTGAATACGGACGCTATAAATATCTGATTTTATTTTTGCAATGGTTTCTGGTTCCTGTAATTATGATTTTCTTCATTTCTTTACCGGCTCTTGATGCTCAAACTCGGTTGATGCTAGGAAAATACATGGGTTTTTGGCCGACCGAAAAGTTTCGAAAATAAACTACTCAAGATGTATTCTTTGTTGAAAATTATCTATCCTTTCTTTGAGAAAAGGATATTTTTTTAAGCTGGGGTCTTCTTCCAAAATTTCTTTAGCCACCTGCCTCGTTTTTTCAACTAAAAATATATTGCTCAAAGAATTCATAGCTATATCAGGAATGCCCCATTGCCTTTGACCAAAAAAATCTCCTGGCCCTCTTATTTTCAAATCTTTTTCTGCTAGTTCAAAGCTATTTTTGGAAGTCAAAAGGGCCTTTAATCTGGCTTTAGTTTTTTTAGCCGGTGAATCACTAAATAAAAAACAATAGGATTGGTATTTTGATCTACCTACCCGACCTCTAAACTGGTGAAGCTGGGCCAGACCAAACCTTTCTGCTCCTTCTATCATCATTACTGTCGCATTAGGAATGTCTATTCCTACTTCCACGACTGATGTTGAAACCAAAATATCAATTTTTTTATTTTTGAAGTCTTTCATTATTTTTTCTTTTTCCTTTGATTTCATCTTTCCATGAAGCATCCCAACTTTCAAATCAGGGAAGATTGTTTTTGAAAGTTTTTCGTATTCTTTTTTCACCGCTTTTGCTTCTGTCCAGCCTAGAACATCTCTTTTAGGGGCTTGCCCGCCTGAATTTTCGTCAGAAATTTTGGCGGGTTCTATTCTCGGACAGATAACGAAAACCTGCCTTCCTTTTTTTACCTCTTTTCTTATAAATTTATAAGCCTTTTCCCGCATTTCGGGACTGATAACTCTAGTTATTATTTTTTTTCTTCCTTTTGGAAGTTCATTGAGCAAAGATAAATCCAAATCGCCATATATGGTCAGGGCCAAGGTTCTGGGGATTGGAGTAGCGGTCATAGAAAGAAGATGGGGGATTAATCTCGTCTTCCCGCTCTTTTCCTGGCAAAGCTTGGCTCTCTGTTCGACTCCGAAACGGTGCTGTTCATCCACAACTACTAAAGCCAGCTTCCCAAATTTTACTTTTTCTTGGATTAGAGCGTGAGTTCCGATTAATATATCAATTTGCCCTTCTTTTGTTTTTTCCAAAAGTCTCTGGCGGGAAATCTCCAAAACCTCATTTTTTAATTTTTTGGAACGAATTTTGTCTTCTTTACCGGTTAATAAGGCAATACCCAACTTAAAATTTTCCAAGAGTTTTGCCACTCCTTGAAAATGTTGTTTTGCCAGAATTTCAGTCGGGGCCATAATAGCAACTTGATAGCCAGCTTTGGCTACATTTAAAGCAGCGATTGTCGCCACCACTGTTTTTCCGGAACCAACATCTCCTTCTAAGAGTCTGTTCATCGGTCTTGGTTTTTCGATGTCTTTTAAAATCTGCCAGGAAGATTTTCTCTGGGCGTCAGTTAGTTTAAAGGGTAAATTTTTGACAAAATCCTGAATTAAGGAGAGACTCATCGGAATGGCTGACGATTTTTCTCTTGAGATTATAAACTTTTCTCTCAAGGCGAAAAGGGAAATAAAAAAGACCTCCTCAAAAGAAAATCTTTCTTGGGCTTTTTTAGCTAATTCCAGAGAATCTGGAAAATGAATCTGCCAAATTGCTTTTCTGAATGGCAACAACCCGTAGGTTTTTAATATTTTTTCCGGAAGAGGATCATTCGCTCTTTTTATGAATCCTATCAGGAGTGGTTTTAGGATATATCTTAACCATCTTGAAGAAAGGCCTTCGGTTTCAGGATAAACAGGAATGATCCTGGCGGTGTGAATTGAATCTTTCTCCAGAGACAATTTTTCATAGGCTGGGCTTGCTAAATACATTCCTTCTTTTCCCAAAGAAGTTTTTCCAACCAGCGAAATATTATCATCTTTTTTTAAAGTTTTTATCAAATAGGGTTGGTTAAACCAAATAACTTCTATTGCTCCGCTTTTGTCTTGTAAAATAGCTTTGGTCAGAATCATCCTTTTTTTCCAGGTTCTAATATTTTCAATTGCTAAGATTTTCCCCTGAATACAGACTATATCATTTAGTTTTACTTCTGAAATCCTTGTTATTTTTGAAAAATCCTCATAGCGATGAGGAAAATGAAACAAAAGATCTCGGACAGTATTGATGCCCATTCTTTTTAGTTTTTTCTGAAAAGCAGGACCTACCCGAGGAATTTCTTCAATGGGGGAGTAAAGACTTAGGGTCATATAATTATGTGCGCTCGGCAGGAGTCGAAGAGTTGCCCAAAGGACATTCCCTCGCCGCTTTAGATGCGGTTCGGAATTCGGGAGGCAGTTTCTCTGCACGCCGAGGACTAATAAAAATTTATGAGCACATTTAGCGCTCAAAATTTTTATATGCGATTATTTGACGAAATCCGAACCTTTTTTGAACGGAATTGACAGCGCGCTTCGCGCGCCAAACTGAACGCTCGGGCGGGCAAAAAGGAAGGGGGTTGGGGGGAAGGAATTTTTGCCCGCCCTCGCTTTCGCCGCTTCTTTTTCCGCCGCCGCAATTTTTCGTGCCGACAAAGCTGGCATGCAGTCTTTATAAATTAAGTATAGCTAAAAAATAAAAACTTGACAAATGATTATCTATTATATAACATTGTTATATATGGAGAGGAATGAAAAAATTAATTGTGGATGCGGCAAAGAGTATCCGGAAAAACGCTGGACGCAGTTTTTAATTTTAAGAGTGCTTTATGAAAAACCTTCTTATGGATATGAGATAGTTAAATCAATTGAAGACTTAACTGAAGGAAGACACCAAATTAAATATGGAACAGCGTATATTCTACTACGACGGATGAAAGAAAATAATCTTTTAACTTTTAAATGGGAAAAAAGCGAAAAAACACCCGACAAAAAAATTTATCGAGTAACTAAAAAAGGAGAAAAACTGCTAAAAATGTGGCTGGAAACGATTATAAAAAGAAAGAAAATGATGAATAAATTGACCAGTATTTATGAAAAACATTCTGAAGATAAAATAAGAAAGATATAAAGGTACTATATATGCCTACGCAATCAAACAGTTTAAGACTTATCATACGCACCGCATTTTTTATTGCGTCTAAAAGTATTCAGCGCGGTTCTTTAATAGTAAAATTTGTCACGATTTTTATTTTACTATTGACCTTTCTTAATCTGATAGTAGTTGGGGGACTTCTTGTCGGGATTACCGAAGATGTTGGCGCTAAAGTAAAAGACTCTCTAACTGGCGATGTGTTTATTGAACCGGCCAAAGAATATAATTATATCCAAAATACAGGTGATATTTTTTCTCTTCTCCATGGATTTCCCGATACTCATTATTCACCAAGATTAACAAGTGGAGCAAGTATAGAATATGAATATAAAAATGTAGATAGCGGAAAGAATCCGCCGAGAGTAAGCGCGGTGATAGCCGGAATTGACCCTCTTCTGGAAGCACAGGTTACCAACATAGACCAGCGCGTTATTGCGGGATCGTTTCTTAATGAAAATTGGGATTCTATTGTGTTAGGGTCGTCCCTTGTAGACGGATATACATCAAGCAAGACGGGTAGCGGGTCAACGCTAGGGCATGTGTTAATCGGAGATAAGGTTCGTGTCCGTTTTTCAAACAATAATTTATTAGAATTTACCGTTGTTGGTATTATAAACTCTAAATCGTCAGCGGTTGATCAAAGAGCATTCATAAATCAAAAGATATTACGCCAACTGCTTTTTTCGGCAGGAGGATACAATTTATTCTATTCGGAAATCGCGGTTGTCACACCCGATAATATAACTCCCGCATCGCTTATTGAAGAATTACGAAATATTCCAAGAGGAGATAGAAATGATGTAAAATCATCCGATGAAGCGATACCTTCGGCAGTCGGCGACCTTAAAAAAGCTTTTGGATTAATTGGAAATATCGTTAGCGCCACCGCCCTGCTTGTTGGCATCATAACTGTTTTTGTCATTATATTTGTTAATGTGTCTAGCCGCCGAAGATATCTTGGTATTCTAAAAGCGCAAGGAATTTCCGCGCCGACGCTTATTTTGTCTTATGTTTTTCAAATCATTTTTTATATGCTGGTTGGCGTAATTCTTGGCGCGATTACACTTTTTGTTTTTTTACAGCCGTATTTTATAAGAAATCCCATTTCTTTGCCAATGGCTGAAGGGCGCCTATTTCTTACATCATCATATATTTCAATACGCGTTATTATATTGTTTATATCATCAATCATTTCAGCGTTTATTCCCGCGTGGCTTATTATTCGGCAAAATACGCTTGACGCTATTTTAGGAAGATAAAATTAATAATTATGATTAAAGTTAAAGCAGTAGTAAAAAACTTTATAGATGGTGATGTTATTACAAAAGTCCTAAAAGGAATTAGTTTTGAAGTGCCTAAGGGGCAGTTTCTTTCCATAATGGGGCCGTCTGGCGCAGGCAAATCAACCTTATTGTACCAAATGAGTCTTTTAGATAAACCAACAAGCGGATCAATCATTATTGACGAAACTGATACCTCGCACCTTAAAGAAGCTGAAGCGACACGCTTTCGATTGAAAAATTTTGGTTTTGTATTCCAGGAGTCCGCGCTAATTCCTGAATTTACAGCGCTGGAGAATACTTTATTGCCAAGTTTAATGCTTGGGGATAATTATACAAAAGCAAGGAATGATGCCGTTAAAATATTTACATCTTTCGGTATGCTTAATCAGATTGATCATTTGCCTAGTCAACTTTCCGGAGGAGAGCAACAGCGCGTAAGTGTGATTAGAGCGATTCTAAAAAAACCAAAAATTCTTTTTGCTGACGAGCCAACGGCAAATTTGGACACCGCAAGATCTCGCGATTTAATGTCAGCCCTTCTTCAACTACATCAACAGGGGCAGACAATCATCATGGTTTCGCACGAAGAGGAGTTTGCAAAAATGGCGCAAAGGATGCTTTATATGCGTGATGGGCAAATCGAAAAAGATATGATTTTATAAAAATAATAAAAAGGATAAAATTATGAAAACTTATAACCTAAACGAAAAAATTATTTTCTCTGATGAAAAACCAATTAAGAGACATTTTCTGAACGCTAAGGGTTTTCACGCTGCTTTAATCTGCTTAAAATCGGGCGTGGAGATACCGCCTCACCCAGAAGATTATGGGGTGCTTTTAACTGTTCTTGAGGGCAAAGGAATTTTTACCGATATCAACGGAGAATTCACTTTGACGAAAAATCAGAGCATCTATATGAAAAAGGACGAAATAAGAGGCATAAAAGCAATGGAAAATTTGGTCGTTCTCGGAATTCAAGACAGGCCAAAAAATAATTAATAAATTAAATAAAACAATATGAACAATGAAACATCCAAACCTATTAAAATTTTGTGCATTTTAAGTTTTGTCGTGGTTGCGATTACTTCTATTCCCTTGTTCGTAACTTATTTAAAAGGAGTTTCTCCAAAATATTCCATTGTCGCAGATTTACATGTTTGGGCTGGAATTGTTTTTATTATTTCAGCGGGTTTGAGAATAATAAAGACAAAATTTAAGAAGCAAAAATAAAAGGTCAGTTTTCCAAATTATTCAAATCTATAAATATAATTGGCAAATAGTATAAAATCGATAGTTTATTTGTAAAATGACAGCCGTGAATTAGCGGATCGAAAAATTGCGGCGGCGGAAAAAGAAGCGGCGAAAGCGAGGGCGGGCAAAAATTCCTTCCCCCCAACCCCCTTCCTTTTTGCCCGCCCGAGCGTTCAG
>Ga0315277_10006786_pt1 | contig 14889 bp, 14 predicted proteins | sample YL17G05_15_MG_FD_203695 | JGI IMG/M metagenome (GOLD analysis project Ga0315277, IMG submission 203695) | Sediment microbial communities from Yellowstone Lake, YNP, Wyoming, USA - YL17G05_15 | ecosystem: Environmental > Aquatic > Freshwater > Lake > Sediment | place: USA: Wyoming | collected... | reverse complement strand
GGGTGATCTATGGCGAGGTCGAGAAGCTTCGCACGGACGTTAGCCACGGCTTCTTCACCGATCGAAAGATCGGCACCATCGAAATGCGCCTCGTCCTCACCTCCGTGAGCACAGGCGAGATCCTCTACTGGACGCGCCTGCGGAACACCTGGGGGAGCAAGGTCTATGCCCGCAGCGCCGCCTCCATTGAGCGGAAGATGGCTCAGGATGCCGTGGCGCTGATCTTCAAGGGCCTCGCCGAGGCGCTCCCCCCTCACTCGGTGGGGCGGGAGGTGAGTCAGGACGACATCGCCGGCTTCGTACAGGCGATGGGCGCATAGCGGGAGATCGGCAGCGAGGAGGCGAGGACATGCTGATCCAGTGCCCCGAGTGTAGGCAGCAGATCAGTGAGCAGGCTACAAGCTGTCCGAAGTGCGGCCGACCTGTGAGCCACGAGGACCGGGAAAGAGCTAGGGCCGGGGCAGAGAAAACGAGAAAGGCAACGACGGGCTGTGGGATAGGGTGCCTGGCTTTCGTCCTGCTCATCATCATCATGGCGGCCATTGGGGGGCATCACGCCGACGAGCACACCTCACTGAAGGGCACAGGCAACACCTACCCTGACACTTCCAATGTCGGAACACGCCTAGTCACAAAGCAGAGCGAAGTCGTTGTGTTCTGCGCGTATTGTGGCAACAAGATTCGATCGATGCCGGGCACCGTCGAGGTGCTGGAGTCGGTCACGCCCCAGCCTCGACGGGAATACGCGATCTGCAGCCGCCGCCAGTGCCAGAAGGCGGCCAAGCTCCGCGCCAAGCACCCCGACTGGTCGACCGACACGTGCTACACCATCGCGCAGCGGAAAGTCCAGATCGGTATGACCAAGGACCAGGTGTTAGCAGCGTGGGGCAAGCCACAAGACATAAACAGGACGGTGACTCCTTTCGGGACGAGCGAACAGTGGTGCTACGGCGACATCGGTGGCACATACCTCTACTTCGACGACGGCGTCATGACAAGCTTCCAAGACTGAAGGGAACCCTTGGTTCAGGCTTGGGTAGCGTCATATGGCAGGGGCGCCGGCCTATACTCCGGATTGCTCCGCGGATCTGCGGCCCTGGGTGATCCGCGAAAGCGACGTGGTCGGGCGGTGAGGCTGATCGGCGCAGAAAGTGACGCGCCACAAGGAGCGAGCGAGATGGGCAAAAGCAAGTGGGCGGTAGTGCTGGCGGCTGTCGTAGTGCTGTCGGCGTGCGTGGTGCTGACCCCCGTGCCGGCATTGGGCGCGGGCGGCATCTTGTACTCGCCGGGCGGTGCACGGGAAGGAAGCGGTATCGGTCTGGAGGCATACAGAGTAGCACCCGACGGGACACTACGGGGTGGAGCGTTGTGGTTCGCTGGCTCCATCGCGCCCGAGCCTGACGTGGACACCACGATCCCTCACTCGGACTACCACACCAAGTCGTACGATAGCCGTTGGGGTCTCCTCTACCTGCACGGACGCGAGACCGGCAAGGTGACTCTCATCGGTGGCATCGGTGTCGCTGTCGTCAACACCGACTACATTGACGTAAGCAACGTCACCGGGTGGTCTTGGGACGGCGGATCGGATACCACGGTCGAGTCAGAGGTGCAGCTGGGACTGCTCATCCGCATCCAAGAACGCGCCGGTGTGCGCCTTGGAGTGGACTCGCAGTTCGGCACCTTCGCCGGCGTGGCGTTCGCTTTCTGAGCAGTGTGTTGTGCCGTGGCACACCGCGGCGTCTTCGCGCCGCTTCGAGATCGGGATGGGTGAGGGTGCGGCCAGATCGGCGCAGAATGGTCGCGCCACGAGGAGCGAGAGGAATGAGCAGAGCCAGGTGGTCGGTAGTGCTGGCGGTTGTCGTGGTGCTGGCCGCGGTGGCTGTGGCCTATGCCGCGGGGCAGGCGAAGGCGACGGCCCCCAACGTGGTGCGGGCGCAGAGGTTCGACCTGGTGGACGCGAAGGGGAGGGTATGGGCCGCGCTGGGGTTGCTTGCCGACGGCAGCCCGGCATTGGCGCTCGCCGACGAGAAGGGCGAGTGGCGCGCCCGGCTGAGGCTGGACGACCACGGCAGGCCGGGCCTGTCCCTCCACGACGAGAAGGGCAAGCCGCGCGCCGTGCTGGTGCTGGACGCCGACGGCGGCGCGGGCCTGGCCCTCGCCGACGAGAAGGGCAAGCCGCGCGCCCTGCTGTCGGTGGACGCCGACGGCAGGCCGGCCCTCGTGCTTGCCGACGAGAAGGGCAAGGGGCGCGCCATGGTGTCGGTGCTTGACGACGGCACCCCGTGCCTATCCCTCCACGACGAGAAGGGCAAGCCGCGCGTCGGCCTGGCGGTGCTCCCCGACGGCAGCCCGGGCCTGCGGCTCCAGGACGAGAAGGGCGAGATGCGCGCCGGCCTGGTGGTGCTCGACGACGGCGGTCCGGGCCTGTTGCTCAGTGACGAGAGGGGCAAGGTGCGCGCCTCGCTGATGGTGCCTGCCGACGGCAGCCCGGCATTGGCGCTCGCCGACGAGAAGGGCGGGGTGCTCTGGAGCGCGCCGTAGGCTGGGCGGAAGCTTGCGCTGGCAGATGGTCGCGGAGGATAGAGACGCCTGGCTCTATGTGGGGACGCGCTACCCGTAGCGCTGGCGCACCGCCTCCTCCGCCTCTTCTCTGGTGGTGATCTTCCCCTCGATCTGCTGGTCGAGCAGGAACCGGAGCGCCTCACCGACCTGGGGGCCGGGCGGCAGGTGGAGGAGGGACATGATCTCGTTGCCGTTGAGCAGGGGCTTCATGGCCGCCAGGGTTGCCGCTTCCCCCACCTCCGCGATGCGGGAGCGCAGCTCCGCCAGCCGCTGCTCGAACTCGGGGAAATCCGACGGGTCGCTCGCCTGCACGTCGGCCTTGGCGAGGGCGATGGCGTTGTCGAGCTGATCGCCCAGGTCGAACATCAGCCGGCGCACCGCCGACAGCGACCACTCCGGCGAGTAGAACGGAACCCGCAGATGGTGGCCGATAAGCACGGCGACCTGCTCGATCAGGGCGGTGGGCTGGCGCAGGCGGGTGAGGATCTCGCGGGCGCGCTGGGCCCCCAGCTCCTCGTGCCGGTAGAAGTGGATGCCGGTCTCGTCTGTGGAGAAGGTGTCCGGCTTAGCGATGTCGTGGAGCAGGGCCGCGTATCGCAGCGCCCTCTCGGCGGGGACGAAGGCGACGGTGTCGAGGGTGTGATCGAGCACATCCTTGAGGTGATGGCGGGCCGGCTGAGGCAGATGGAGGCGGAGCAGCTCCGGCAGCACGCGCTCGGCAAGCCCCAGGTCAATCAGCAAGCGCAGACCCTCCACGGGATGGTCGGAGAGGAGAATCCCGTCAAGCTCATCGCGGATTCGCTCCCAGGAGATGCGCGCCAGCTGGTGCGGCGCCTTGGCGATGGCAACCGCGGCGGCGGGCTCCAGCTCGAAGCCCAACTGAGCGCAGAATCGCACCGCCCGCATCAAGCGCAGGGGATCCTCGGCGATGCGCTGCTCCGCCGCACCGACAAACCGAACCAAGCGCTCGCCCAGGTCCTGCTGTCCGCCGAACGGGTCGAGCAGTTCGCCGGTGTGGAGGTTGCGGGCGAGGGCGTTGATGGTGAAATCCCGCCTCTCCAGGTCGGCGACGATATCATCGCCGAAAGTGACCTCCGGCTTGCGGGAAGCCCCGTCATAGGTGTCCGCCCGGAAGGTGGTGATCTCGGCCTTGATACCGCCCTTCAGGAGGCCGACGGTGCCGAACTTCTCCCCCACCGACCACACCGAGTCGGCCCATCGTCCCACCCGGTGTTGGATCTCCTCCGGCCGGGCGTCCGTCGCCAGGTCCAGGTCCCTGATGGGACGGCCGAGGAGCTGGTCGCGCAGCGAGCCGCCCACCAGAAAGAGCTGGCGGTCGGAGAAGGCAGCGGCGAGTTGGCGGGAGAGCTGGTCGCTGGACATGTGAGAGTGGGCGCGGCGACTGAAGCGCCCCAGAGGGTCTGTTTCCACACCTCGCCCGCCCGCTCCTGTCCGCGGCCGCCGTGGAGGGCGGCTCGGAATGCCGGATAGTTCCCTCGCCGGGGCAGAGGTGTGCGGCACAGGGCGGAGAAGAGGAGTGGGACTTCGGCCCGGGAACGGCGGAGAGCGGGCCGCGTGGCGGCCCGAGCGGGCTACCGCGAGCACACGAATCCGGTGGACAGGTCACAGCAAGGATGACAGAGGCAACAGAGACCCGGCCGCGCGACGGCGGCGTCAACACCCGCACCATCTGCATTGCGTTCTTCTTCCTCATCCTGATTGCCATCGGCGGCTACTACGGCGAGCTGTTCTATGGGGCCAGCTACATGTTCGCCTCCGGCGTCCCCTCCATGGCCTCCATCTTCCTGCTGTTCGTGCTCGGCGGCATCAACATGCTGCTGCACCGGACGGGGAGAGCCGGCCTCTCACGGCGCGAGCTCCTCAGCGTCTATGCCATCGTGTTGGTGGGCGGCCCCCTCATGACCCACGGGATCCTGGCGTGGATGATCGGCCACGACCTGGCGCCGCGCTACTTCGCCAGAGCGATCCCGGAATGGCAGACCGCGTTCCTCCAGTACTTCCCGGACTGGTTCTCGCCGACTGACACCAACGCGGTCGAGAACTACTTCATCGGAGAGGCGCGGGTGCCGTGGGCGATGTGGTGGCCCACCCTGGCGGCGTGGGGTTCGTTCATGAGCGCGCTGTTCGTGTGCACCCTCTGCGTGGTAGTGCTGTTCCGGCAGCAGTGGATCACCCACGAGCGGTTGAGCTTCCCCCTGGCGCAAGTGCCGCTGGAGATGATCCGCGAAGGGGAGGGCAACAGGAGAGGGCTTGGTCGCCTCTCGGTGCTGGGAGTGTTCTGGCTGGGGTTCGCCATCACCGTCACCATCGCCATCGTCAACGCGCTGGGCCTCTTCTTCCCGGCGATGCCAGGGATACCGCTCACCGGCAAGGTGCTGATGCAGTGGCAGAAGGTGGGGCCGATGGCCGGAATCGGACAGGTTGACCTGTGGATGGACCCCACCATGATCGCCATCGCCTTCCTGATCCCGAAGGAGTTGTCGTTCTCCTGCTGGTTCTTCTGGTTCGTGCGGGTGGCGATGACGGTTGCCTCCATCAGCGCCGGACACACCCCGCAGGCGCCGGAGGACTGGTACGAGACCGGCTTCCCGGCGCCGTACTACCAGGGCGGCGGGGCGGTGCTGGCGCTGGGACTCTGGGTGTTGTGGACTGGGCGCAAGCACCTCGCACGGGCGCTGGGGCTGGCCGTGAGCGGACGCTCGGACACCTCCGACCCGGGCGAGCCCGTCACCTACCGCTGGGCGGTGATCGGGATTCTGGTATCACTTGCCTACATGATCTATTTCTGCATGGTGATCGGCACCCGCCCGCTGGTGGGGATAGCCATCGTCGGCTTGATTGTGGCGCTGTATGTAATGTGGGCGAGGCTGAGGGCCGACACCGGCCTGGGCTTCATCCCCTTCCCGCTTGGGGTAGAGGACATGATCATGATCCCTGGCGGGAGCGCCGCGCTCAAGTTCAGGGAGGCGGTTGCGGTCATCGGGCTGCGCTGGACCTACTTCCCGGGGTTCGGCGAGTCCTTCGAGGTGGTCACCGGGAACACGCTGGAGGCGTTCAAGATCGCCGACTCCGCGCGCATCAGTGCCCGCCCGCTGTTCAAGGCGATGGTGGCCGGCTTCCTGTTCTCGTTGGCGGTGGGGCTCTACGTCCTGCTCACCGGCATGTACCACTACGGCTTCCAGAACATCAGCACCGCCTCCCACGGTTGGCTTCCCCCCCAGATGCGTGGGGTGGGAGGGCGAATCTACGAGATGGTGACCAACCCGAGCAGGTTCGATATCAACGGGCTGCTCGGGCTGCTGGCGGGCGCAGTGGTGGCGGTGACCCTGGGGGTCCTCCGCTTGCGGCTGTGGTGGTGGCCGCTCCATCCGTTCGGGTATCTGGCGGCGAACTGCTGGGGGATGCACTGGTACTGGCAGGCGTTCTTCGTGGGATGGCTGCTGAAGACCCTGGTGGTGCGCTACGGCGGGCTGCAGCTCTACCGGCGGATGGTTCCGCTGATGATCGGGCTGCTGGTGGGAGATCAAGTGGGCGTCGGCTTGAGAGTGCTGCTGACTATCATCTCGAAGAACATGTAGGGGCCGAGCTGAAGGGCCGGTTTCGGGAGGCACAGGGCAATGAAGAAGGTTCGCATTGGCGTCGCCGGGGTCGGCGGCATGGGGCAGGGGCACTGCGCCTACATGGGGAAGCTGGGGGTGGGCGAGCTCACCGCCGTCTGCGACAGCCATGCGCCCGTCGCCGAGCAAGTCGGCAAGAAGTTCGGCGTGCCGCACTTCAGCGACCCTGTGGAGATGCTGGAGTCCGGGCTGGTGGAGGCGGTGCTCATCGCCACCCCGCACTATTTCCACCCCCCCATCGCCGTCGCCGCTTTCAAGCGCGGCATCCACGTGCTCACCGAGAAGCCCATCGGGGTGTCTGTGAAGGAGGGGAGGCGGATGGCGCGCGCCGCAGAGAAGAGCGGCTGCGTGTTCTCGGTGATGTACCAGATGCGCGGCTCTCCCGCGGGCCAGGCGGCGAAGAAGCTGATTGATGATGGCCGCGTCGGCGAGCTGGTGCGAGTGAGCATGATCATGGGGTGGTACCGCTCGCAGGCTTACTACGACTCGGGCGGCTGGCGGGCGACCTGGAAGGGCGAAGGCGGCGGCGTGCTGCTCAACCAGGCGCCGCATGGGCTGGATCAGTTCGCCTGGCTGGTGGGGATGCCGAAGACCCTGGTCGGGCACACGCGCACGCGGCTCCACGAGATCGAAGTGGAGGATGAAGCCTGGGCGACCATGGAGTTCGCCAACGGCGCCCACGGATACCTGTACGCGGGCGTGATCGAGGCGCCGCAGACGACGCGCTTCGAGCTCGTCGGGGACCGCGGCAAGATCCTCTTCGATGAGCAGGGAATGCGCTTCTGGGAGCTCGACAAGCCCATCAGCAGGTTTACCTGGGAGACCAAGGAGATGTGGGCATCCCCCCAGGGCAAGCTGGCGACGCCGCCGATGAAGGCGGATGACCCGGGGCACCTTGGGATCACCCGCAACTTCTGCAACGCCATCCTCAAGGGCGAGAAGTTGATCGCGCCGGGCGTGGAGGGGCTGTGGTCGCTGGAGCTGGCGAACGCCATCATCCTCTCCAGCTACCGGAAGAAGCCCGTGAAGCTCCCGCTCAACGCGCAGGAGTACGAGGACGTGCTTGCCGAGCTGGTGGCTGCCAGTAAACCAAAGAAGCGACTGCGTGAACAGAGAGTGACCGACTGGGCGTTCACTAAGAAGGGACGCAGGAAGTAACCTGTGAGGTAACCGATATGTGTGAGTGTTGTCAACCAATCCGCGTGCTGGTCTGGTCCGAGTTCAGTGAGCCGAAGAGCGCCTACCCGAAGGGCATCCACGGCGAGATCGCCAGCTATCTCAGCACCGTGCCCGGCATCGCCCCGCGCACCGCGCAGCTGAGCGACCCCGAGCAGGGGCTGAGCGCGGCGGCGCTGGCGGAGACCGATGTGCTGATCTGGTTCGGGCACGTCCACCATGGCGATGTGTCCGACGAATCCGTGAAGCGGATCGTGCGGCGGGTGCGCGAAGAGGGCATGGGCTTCGTGCCCCTGCACTCATCTCACATGAGCAAGCCGCTCGCCGCGCTGATGGGCACAGACGGGATGATCGGGGCGTGGAGAGAGGCGGACGAGTGGCAGAAGGTCACCGTGAAGGCGCCAGATCACCCCGTCGCCGCCGGGGTCGTTGACTTCGTGGTCCCGCACGATGAGATGTACGCGGAGCCCTTCAACATCCCCGAGCCGGACACGCTGGTGTTCCACTCCCATTTCCAGGGTGGCGAGGAGTTCCGGTCCGGCTGCGCCTGGACCTTCGGCAAGGGCCGCGTCTTTTACTTCCAGCCCGGCCACGAAACCAAGCCGGTGTTCCAGCAGGACGAGATTCGCAAGGTGATCGTCAACGCCGTGAAGTGGACCGCGAAGCGCACGTGAGGGCCCCCTGCCGCGGGGGTATCGTGGGGCACGCTTCCAGCGTGCCAGTTGTGCGGGCTGTTCCGTCTAACGCGTGAACGCAAGCGCACGTTGACGGGAGCGGATCTGGCGGGTAACATGTAGTCAGGCGATGGAGGCCGCCCAGGCCGTGAGTTTGGCATGAACCGCCGATTCGGCTGATGGCTCCTGATCTTGCACGGGAACGTGCTGCGATCAGGAGCTTGCGCGTTGGGGGGCTCTCGCCTCGGCCGCCAAGTGGGATACGCACCATGCTTGACCAACACAGATCTCACCTTGTCTCAACATGCGAGACGGTGGCTCAGCATCTGGGCGAAGTGCGCCAAGTAGTCACCTCGGGCAAGTCACCCACCGGCGGACTGGTGAGGCCTCTGCCAGAACCGGTCAGGGCTCGCCTCCTGGCGAAGCTGGACGAGCTGGCCGCGCGCGTTGACGAGCTGCACCGCTCATTTGCCCCCAGCAGCCGAAGACCGACCGACCAGGCGGACGAGCCAGGGGCGGCGAGGATGTGGGTCAGCATTCTTCTGAGAACCATCGAGGGGCTCATGCGAGACCTGCTTCCCGAGCGCATGGGCCGCCAGTACGGCCACCTGGAGCCGGCCCAGGCGGCCAACTTGGAGGCCGACGTCAACGAGATTCTTGCTCTCGTGCGAGAGGCGATACGAGCGGGCGAGTAACGGTTATCGTGGGGCACGCCCCTAGGTCCGCCTGCGGCGGCCGGGGTGGCGGCATTGGATACCACAAGGCCTAGCCACTTCCAGCGTGCCAGAGCTCCGCCCTGTCTCTGCACCTCGGTGCGGTAATCGCCGCTACCGCCCGCCCGCGCCGATGGCGATCAGCCGCAGCAGTTGCAGCCGGAAGTAGATGGTGACGACGCCGAGAATCCAGGCGGCCACCAGCAGCTGCACCCACCACTTGCTCAGCAGATCGCGCGGCTTGTCGGGCTTGCCCGCCCCTCGGGCGCTGAAGGACCCTCGGGGTCCTGAACGGGCCGGCCGTGTGGCGGGCCGTCTGGAGGACTTGCTCATGGCTTGGGCTCCAGCGAGAGCAGTTCCACTGACACCAGCTCTTGCCCTCTGAACTCGGTTCTCGACACCCAACGCCCATGGAACCCTGGATGAACAATGGTGGCGCCCTCGCCCTGCTCGACGACCCGCCGGTGGCTGTGGCCGCCCAGCACCAGGCTGACTCCCGGCAAGGCCGCCAGCTCCCGGTCAACTGCCAGGCCGCAGTGGGACAGGCAGATCACCAGATCGGCCCGCGCCGCGAGGTCGGGAACCAGCCTCGCGGTTGTCTCCACGGGGTCTTCCCAGACGTAGTCGGCGATCCCGGCCCACACCGAGCCGGGCTTCGTGATCTGCCGGGTGCTGCCGATGACCGCCACCCGCGCCCCGGCCGATCGCAGGATCACGTAGGGCTTGACCGACCCCGGCACGGCCGCCTTCCTCGCAGTCAGGCCGGCGGCCAGCACCGGGAAGCCGGCGTCGCGCAGCTTTCGCTCCAGAAAGGAGCGGCGGGGATGGGATTCCCGGTTGCCCATCGCCATCGCGTGGTAGCCGATCTCACTCATGGTGCGGAGGATGGGTTCGCCGCCTGGCCGGAAGGTGAGATTGCCCGCGCCCACCGCGTCTCCGGCGTCGAGCAGCAGACAGCCGGGGTGTGATTCCTTCAGCTCCTTCAGCCGCTGCGCCGCCTCCGGCCGCAGCCGATTGTGAAGGTCGGCGGTGTGGAAGATGACCACGCTGCCTGCCGGCTCACCAGGCGACATAGCCGTGCTGCCGCAGAAACTCGAAGTAATCGCCCATGGAGGAGCAGTTCGGGTCTATCTGCCGCGCCAGCTCGCTCGGAGAGAGCGTCCGGTCCTGGCGGAGCTCGCGAGCTGCCAGATGGCAGGCTTCTGCAAGCGACCGCTTGCCATTACACCAGTTGAGCACGGAGAAGAGCACGCCCGACCACCGCGGGCTCGGCCTGCCTCCGCGCTGCTCCGGCGTCAGCCGATCGAGGCCGAGCGGGCCGAGCACCAGGCGGCGGGGCCGAATGTCGGACAGCTCGCCCTCCAGCGCGGGGGGCGTGGGCGTGTAACCGGGCCGCCCGGCGCGGCGGGCGAGGGCGGCGGCTTGTTCCCGCCCCGCGCGGCGAAGCTCGCGCGCCAGGGGCCGAAGCTGGGGCCGGAGCCGAGCCCGCTCGGAGGCCGGCGTCAGACGGAGGACCGAGGCCACCGCCTCCACCTGCCGCTCCGCGAGGTAGAGCATCTGGCTCATGCTGTCATCCAGATCCGCCGAGCCGGCGACGATGCGCTCCAGCTCCCCGACCGCGGCGGCCGCAAGCGCCTGCTGCCCCCGGGCGGCGGCCAGGTATGCGAGGTCGAGCGCGCGCTGCCTGTCGGCGGCGGCGATCAGATACGCGTAGGCGGCGGTGATCTGCGCCACCAGGCCCATCACAGGAACGGGCAGGAGGTCCGGCGTGTCCGCGGAGGTGTGCCAGGTGCGGCTGTGTCCGCCGACCCACGGGCAGGGGATACCGATGGAGGTGTCGGCGATCAGGTTGTCGGTCATCGCGAAGCCGGTTTCCCCCCAGGCCTGCAGAGGATCGGCCGCCATCACCTGCGCGGTGAGATGGCCGAGCAGCGCGTCGGTGTAGCTCATCTGCGCGTGCGGGTTGGCGTGGAGCTCCATCGGGCGAATGGCGTAGTCCAGCGACCCCACCGGTGAGTCGAGACACAGCCCGGCGACGGTGCGCCGATGGCGCCGCGTGCGCTGCCAGAAGTAGAGGTTCGAGTAGCATTCCGAGACGAACAGGGCGCGGATGCTGCGCGCGGGCTGCGGCAGCTTGCCCTGCGAGATCAACTGCTGCAGCACGCGCACCGCCTCCATCATGATGGCGACGCCTCCGGCGTTGTCTATCGCCCCTGCTTCGAACTGGTGGCCGATGAGAACGACCTCCTCCTTGCCTGAGCCGGGGATGACTCCGGTGATCGCGGGAACGGTGCCTTCGTAGATGCGGGAGCGGACTACGGCGCGGCCGCGCAGCTTCTCCCCTGCCGCGAGCCGCTGACGGAGGCGCTCGCCCAGGCTGGGCGGAATGTTGAACGCCCATCCCTGAGTGTCTCCGGCGAGCAGCGCCCAGCCGCCCCGGTCATCGCTGAAGGAGTTGATCCAGGCGGTGGCATCCAGGCCTTTGGCAGAAGCATGAAGGAAGTCGGAGAGGATGCCGACCACGCCCTTGTCTGCCAGGGCCTTTTTGGCAAGGTGCGGGTGGGAGGAGATGAAAGCGATCTTACCGCGCAGGTCCTGCCCCGGCTCGGCGGCGTTCTCCACAAAGACGATCTCCGCCTCCACTCCCTCCGGCGGCGTGGGGCCGCTCCACATCGCCAGGCACTGCGGTACCTCAGCGCGGTCGGCGATGCGCTGAGCGACTCCGTCGCGCCCGATCAGATCGAAGTGCGCTTCGTCCACCTCCCAGGCGAGAGGCATGCGCCAGTCGCCAAACACGCTTGCTCCATCCGCAGGCGCTTCCACCACCTCCGCCTCGCGCAGCCCCGCCTCGCGGAGGCGCTCCGCGCTGTAGTGCGCGCTCTGGTGGAAGGCAGTGAAGGTGAAATGCCGATCGAACGCCTGAATGCTCCGGGCGTCATCGAAGGCGCGGTGGGAGCTGACCTCAGGCGAGATCGGAGAAAGCAGGTCCTTGAACATGGTCATCCTCGGGGTGCGGCAGCATGGACGCTTGTACCGAGTGTAGACAGTTCCCTCATCGCTTCGCCTTCCCTGCCGCGACCGAGGGAAGGAAGCCGCGCCTCCGGCGCCGAAGGACTAGCGCGACCGACGGCAGAGGCTGTCCGGTCGCATGTCGAGCCCGGAGACGAGCGCCCCGCGGCGTGGGCTGTGGCCCGCCGCCGCGGATGACGGCTTTCTAAGGAGGAAAGGCGTGAGCGAGCTGGCGATTGCTCCCAAGAACGTTCCCCATGTGAAGACCAAGTACCGGCGCATACAGACGGCGATCCCGGCGCCTGGATCCATTCCCATTCTCGAGACCCTATACCGGGACGAGCCGCAGTCCATGCGCGGCCAGCCGCCGATCGTGTGGGATCACGCGGAGGGGTTCCAGGTTCACGATGCTTGGGGCAACATCTGGATGGACTGGAGTTCGGGTGTGCTGGTGGCGAACGCCGGGCATGGGCGCCCGGAGATTGCGGAGGCGATCTGCGCGCAGGCGAAGTCCGAGCTGCTGCACAACTACTGTTTTCCAAGCGAGATCCGCGCCCGGTTGGTGCACAAGCTGGCGGAGCTGGCGCCCCGGCCGCTGGAAAAGGTGTTCTTGCTCACCACCGGCGGGGAGACCACGGAGTGCGCCATCAAGCTCGCCCGCACCTATGGCCGCGCCCTCGCAGGCGACCGGAAGATCGGCCTCGTCAGCTTCGAGGGGTCGTTCCACGGCCGGACGCTCGGCGCGCAGATGATCGGCGGCATCCCCGCCCTGAAGGAGTGGATCGTCAACCTCGATCCCGACATGGTGCAGGTGCCGTTCCCGGATGGGTTCAGGTGCAAGGATACCAGCTTCGACCTCTTCCTGAAGACGCTGAAGGACAAGGGGTTCGGCCCGGACCGGATCGCCGGGGTGATCAGCGAGACCTACCAGGGAGGCAGCGCTGCCTTCTGGCCGGAGCAGTATGCCAGGGACATGGCCGCCTGGTGCAAGGAGCACGACATCGTTCTGATCATGGACGAGGTGCAGGCCGCCTTCGGCCGCACCGGCAAGCTGTGGGGGTTCGAGCACTATGGGTTCGTCCCCGACATCGTCTGCTGTGGCAAAGGAATCACCAGCGGCCTGCCGCTCTCCGCGGTGATCGGCCGCGCCGATCTCATGGACCAGTACCCGCCGGGAAGCATGACCAGCACCCACACGGGCAATCCGGTGTGCGTGGCCGCTTCGCTGGCGAATCTGGAGATCTTGGTGAAGGAGAGACTGTGGGAGAAGGCGGCGAAGGTGGGGGCGGTGCTGCACGCCGGGCTGAAGGAGATCAAGAAGCGGCACTCCGATGTCTGCGGCGCGGTGATGGGCAAGGGCATGGTCGCCGGGGTGCACATGGTGAAGTCTCCGACCCGCCATAGCCAGTCTGGCGACGGCGGGCCGGGCGGAATCGAGCCCAACACGGGCCTTGCCGCCGCGGTGGTGAACCTGTGCGTGGAAAAGGGATTGCTGATGTTCCATCCAGTGGGCCTCCAGGGGGCCACCGTGAAGATCGCCCCGCCGCTGGTGACCCCGGAGGAGGCGGTGCGGGAAGGCCTGGAAGTGCTGGAGGAGGCGATTCAGGAGGCGAAGCGATGAGCTGGGACAAGCGCTTGAACGCCCTGCTGGTCGGCGGCGGCATGATCAGCCAGGAAGTGATCATCCCCACCCTCATCCAGGAGCGGAGGCGAGGGGTGATCGGCGACATCCACATCTCCGCGCTCAACTCCGCCATCATCAAGCAGTGCCAGGACCTGTTCCCGAACGAGCCGTTCTACGGCTACCCCGACCCCGCGAAGTACGCCCCATCCGACAACCAGCCGGCGCTCTACCGGGAGGCGATGGCCAAGCTGGGCCCTCACGGCGTGGTCATCGTCGCCACGCCGGATCACATGCACACGAACATGACGCTGGAGGCGATCGAGGCGGGCTACGATATCATCGTCATGAAGCCGCTGTGCCTGAAGGTGAACGAGGCCCATCAGGTGATCGCCGCCGCGGAGGCGAAGAAGCGCTATGTCGCCACCGACTACCATAAGCGGCTGGACCGGGCGGTGCGGCTGGCGCGCTATCGGGTGCGCAAGGGCGACCTGGGCGAGATGCTGCACGGGCACGCCTGGATCGAGGAGCCGAAGTACATGCCCCTGAAGTACTTCCGGCTGTGGGCGCACGAGTCCAGCCCGTTCGAATACGTCGGCGTGCACTACGTGGACGCCTGGTACTTCATCACCGGGCTCACCCCCAAGCGCGTCGCCGCCTTCGGGCAGAAGAAGTTCCTTCCCTCCACTGGAAGCGATGCCTATGATGCCGTGCAAGCGGTGATCGAGTGGAACGACGGCTCGGTGCTGTGGGTGCAGACCTCCTGGGTGTGCTCGGAGAAGAACTCGGCGATGACCAACCAGGGGTTGCAGATCAGCGGCACCAAGGGCGAGTACTGGGCTGACCACAAGTTCCGCAACCTGCACATCCTCACCGATGACGAGGGGTTCCAGCAGATCAACCCCAACTTCTTCAAGCACTACGATAGCTGGGAGGAGGATGGGGACGTCGAGTACGTCGGCTACGGCTTCGAGTCCATCTCCCGCTGGCTGCGCGACATCCACGCCCTTCACGTGGACACGCAGCACCTGCCCGAGGGCGAGGAGCTGGCCTACCGGGAGCGCAAGCTGAAGGAGTGGGAAGCAGGCCAGCGCCCCCTCCCCAGGCAGGCGCTTGTCGGCGTGGCCGTGAACGAAGCCGTGCGGCTGAGCCTGGCGAACGGGAACAAGTACGTAGTGTTCGATGAGGGGTTCAGGCCGCGTCTGGCCTGATCTCCCCTTGTAGGGCGGGGTCGCGATGCCCCGCCGCGCGCATCTCAGGAGGTAACAACCCATGCCCATCGTGACCATCTCAGGACCACGCATAGATGTTGACCAGAAGCGCCGGCTCGCCGATGGCGTGACCAAGGTCATGTGCGAGGTCTACGACCGGCCGGCTGACCAGATCATCGTCATCATCCGCGAGAACCCGCCCGAGAACGTGGCCATCGGCGGGAAGCTGGTGGCGGATCGCGGATAGGCGGCAGGGGAAGCGAAGCGGCGGGAGGCCCATGG
>Ga0315277_10006785_pt1 | contig 14890 bp, 15 predicted proteins | sample YL17G05_15_MG_FD_203695 | JGI IMG/M metagenome (GOLD analysis project Ga0315277, IMG submission 203695) | Sediment microbial communities from Yellowstone Lake, YNP, Wyoming, USA - YL17G05_15 | ecosystem: Environmental > Aquatic > Freshwater > Lake > Sediment | place: USA: Wyoming | collected... | reverse complement strand
AACAGAGCGCGCGCAAGTAAGAATCATACAGAGAGAACAGAGAGAACAGCATATGTGATTTATACTTGACAAGTTTGGTTTGGTTTGGATAAAACTTTACCCCCAACCCAACACACATAAATCGCGAAATCTGCAATCTGCATGGATGGCAAGAGACTAATTGAAATTGAACAATGTGAGATTTGACGAACAAAGATATCATAAATCATTAATAACCGACAGTGGGCTAATCAGGAAATTGAGGATAGCACATGAAGAAGGTGATTTGGGCAACTCCTCTCTACAAGTTTCTCAGAGAGTGCAATTCAAGCCCTTTGGAGAAAACAGTTCTCGATTGTGGTGCAGGCGGTGATGACCCGCCACTCCAACTCTTCTATGACTATGGATATGAAACATATGGAATTGAAGTAGCCGAGAACCCATTGAAGCAGGCTACGAACTTCTGCAGAGAAAACAAGGTTGAACTCAATATACTGAAAGGAGACATGCGTCGAATCCCTTTCAAAAGTGAATCCTTCAGCTTCGTCTATTCCTACAATGCAATCTTCTTCATGACGAAAAGGGACATTGCAGTGGTAATGAAAGAGATTGAACGAGTACTTAGACCAGAAGGATTATGCTATGTGAATTTCTCATCCGTTGATGAGCCAGAGAAAAACATATTCTGCAAACCTTTTCTTGGAAGTACTGGCTTCTCTTATCACGAGGATGACGAGCCGAACAAGTATTTTAGCAGTTTCCAGATAATCCACAAGGAAAAGAGAATTACGGAGAGAACATGGAGATGTAAGTTGTCAGTTCAAGCAGATATCGATTACATAGCCAAGAAACTCACTAGCCAGAAAAAAGGTTTGATCACACACACAAAATAAAACTTTACCCCCAAACCCAAACCTTAGCTCGTGAGCCGTTCGACTCACCCGCACGTTCCAGACGATACGCCAAAAAGCCAGCATCCTGAAAACAAACATCCACCTTACCTCACATTATCCACTTCAACAACTTCATACACAGTCGAAGCAGCGCAACAGCCCAAGCCAAGAATGAAATCCATGATTGCAACCATCAATACCAACAATCGTATGTCATCCATTTGTATCGATTCTTCCAATTTCCTAGGAATATATTCAAATTTTCAAGCTTTAGCCTCATTCTAGCGAAAATTCTTGATTGAATTCAAAACAGGGATTCTCCCCTTTCCCTTTTACTAAATTATGTGTGGTTTTCGCTGTTTTGAAATTGTTGTAGAACACCCACTCAACTTCGCTTCTTCTAGACTTTACAGAAAAGAGGAGTTAGGTCGCTCTGTCAGGGGAGGGACTATTGCTATTGCTTCGATTTCAACTTTGAATCCATCATAGAGAACGACCTGAACTGTGCTACGTGCAGGCTGGTTAGTTGGGAAAAATCTCGCATAGACTTGGTTCATTTCTTCAAAATCTCTGAAGTCCGATATGAATACGGTTGTCTTCACAACATGCTCCATGGAGCTTCCGGCAGCTTTGAGAATACTCGCCATGTTTGCCAGAGCCTGTTCCGTCTGCTCTTTGATTGAACTGCCTTTCAACTTGCTGTTTGCTGGGTCAACTCCGACCTGTCCCGCGATGAACAGGAAGTTCCCAGCCTTAACGCAGTGTGAATAGGGCATGGGCGGCTTCGGAAGTTTATCAACTACTATGATTTCTTTTTTCATATCCAATCGACACTCATTAATGACAATTCAATAGATATTCATATTTCTTCTTAAGTCTGGTGAATGCCTGCGATTGAGTCAAAACACGGATTTTCTCCTATACGATATTATATGCGGTTTTCTGTGCTTTGAAAGTTCATTCACGATTTTAATCATATTTTGAAGCAGAGCATGGGTCTTTTTGCCCCTATCTGCTTGATACGAGAGCTACGTTTCTAGCGCATGCTAGTTCCAGCCGTAAACTCAAAAATAGAAAAGCTCTGATTTACTCTTCCTCACACTACATTACAGAAATCAAGGTGCACTGCTTTGCACCAAGTTACTTGCCATGCTCAGGTGGTTTCTGCTATTTTCGCTTTTGCAGTTCTTCTTTTTTGAGAAGCAGTTCTTTCTCTAGATATTCCTGATTGCTCATCTTCTTGATCTTCAAGTATTTCCCAGAGCCTTCTTCTGTTTCTTTCTCATACACGTTCATCTCTCCGTCAAATAGTCCTAGAATCGCGTATAATTCCTCAGAAGGATGGATCCGTGGGTCTATTACTGCCAGAGTGGTGAATCCTTCGGACTTTAGCTTTGTCATGAGTGCGGAGAGCCACCTTCTGGTTTCAACTGCATGGTGTTGCAGTAGAACATCTGAAACTAATCCTATGCAGATTCTTCGGGGGTTTTTCAAAGAAGAGTCTAGTCTGCGGATCGCTGAAGTCAAGGCGATGCTGATGTCAGTGAGGTTTTCGACTCCCTTCAACGTGAATACGTTGGGCGAGCTTTTGATGATTGCGTTTGCCTCAGGGTTGCAAACGAAGAGGTAGAAGTTTGATTGGAATTCTTGTGCGAAAGGCTTCGCCACGCTGGGGTCGATCGTCACGAAGAATGTGACTTCACCTTTCTTTGCCCCAGTCTCAAGAAAACTCTTGACTAGCATGTCTCTTTCGTCGCACGTAGGGGCTGTCAAAGCAATTGAATATGCTTCAGGTATCCCACCGCCTAGCAGCCTGTCAAGCCCTTGGTGCCCTGTACTAAGGCGGATTGAAGCGGGTTCATGCTTGACCACTTGATACGCAGACCCTTCAATATTCATTTTTGATCTCGTTTTCTCTGCCCTTTTGATCGCGCCAGTTTTTTGATATATGTCAAGTGCTTGGTTCAAGAGTGAAGAGGCCATTTCTTTGTCACCTTCTTTGTTTCTGTCTAAGTACATTGAGCCATATTCGCTCAGAAGGTCAGTGAAATAAGGCACCAACCATTTTTGTGCGTCCAGCTCTCTGTACACTTGAAGGCTTTTTTCGAAATGTTGTATAGATTGCTCCCAGTTCTTCTGTTCTCTGAAAAGCATTCCCTCCAACATTTCAACATTTGCAATGAGGAACCTGCTTTTTGACGTTGAAGCGAATTCACAGGTTTTTTCAACTAATTCCTTGGCTTTTTCCGTCTCTCCCTTTTTTAGATGTAATTTTGAAAGGGCAGGAAATGCTACTGCAAGCTGACTCCCCGTGTCTCTTGCTTTTTCACCGACACTGTAGCTTTCGTTGAAGTATTTCTTGGCTTCCTCATAGTCTTCCATTTCCATGAACAACTCTCCAAGCCATTGATTCGCGTCGAAAGAAGGCCCATACTCTTCAGTTTTCTTTGCCATGTCAACGGCTTCAGTCAAATACTGAAGACTCTTATCCCATTCTCCTAGCCACAGATAGCATTGCCCAATGCTCATGAGTGCATTTGGCATGTAAGACACATTTCTGGTTCTCTTGACCAGTGCCAAATCATCCTCATTTATAGAAAGGGCTTTCTGCACCTCACCCATAGCCCAATAAGTATAAGACAAACATCCATCAAGCCAGACTAGTAGATTCAAGTCGCCAACTTTTCTCGCAAGTTCCAACCCTTTTTGAACGGTTTCGAACGCCTTTTGAGGTTCTCCTGTCCACCAATAGAGACTGTTAAGGTTGCAGTACAAGCGGAGGGCAGCTTCCAAGCTATTGCTTTCGAGAGCTATTTTTAATCCTTGCTCCCAATATCCTAGTATCTTTTCGAATTCTCCAGAAGTCCAGCTTAAGGCTCCTAAGTCGTTATAACACTCCGCAAGCACTCTAGAGTCGCCCAGCTTTTCTGCCAGGTCAAGTGATTTCTTTAGCCAAGACAGAGCTTCGGTCTCTCCACTTCGCCAAAGCCTGTGCCCAATATCCTCATATAGGTAGGCTAATTCGGTATTTTCGGATTCTTCCTCAAGTATTTCCAGAGCCATCTGATGATGCTCAGAAGCTCTCTTCTTGTCACCCGCAACGTTCCAAGATTCATGCGCTATTTTGACATGAAGCCTTGCAACGCTTTTCTTGTCTCCTAGCTGAGTCCACATCGCTATTGCGCTATCCCAGTACTTCGCACCTGCATCGAATTGTCCAGTCCAAGTTTTGATGTCACCAAGTCTTTCTGTTACACGAACCTTTTCTTCAACACTGCCATCCTTCTCTTCCAAAAGCTTAAGAGCGTGGTCAAGATAGGAAAGAGCTTGATCATAAGCGTACATCTTCTGCGATTTTTCACCAGCCTTCATAAAGTAGTCAAGCGCTTTGTCCCTATCGCCGCTCTCTAGAAAATGATGTGCGAGTTCTCCGAAATGTTCATCAATCGTCTTAGCGTAGACTTTCTCTAATGCCCTTCCCACGTCTCCGTGAAGCTCCTTTCGGGCTAAAGGACTGACTTCTTCATAGACAACATCTCTGACTATTACGTCTGCAAAAGAGCAAATTCCTTCTCCACGAACAACCCGTTCTTTGATCAACCCGGTTTTGAACAGATTATCCATCAGTTTAAGTAACGTGTTCTTCTCAATTCCAGTAAATGAGCATATCGCTTCAAAAGTGAAATCGTTTCCGATGAAGGAAGCCATTGTTAGAACATTCTGGCTTTCTTCGTCTAGACGGCTGATCCTCGCCTTTACAACATTCTTTACACTTTTCGGAAACTCGATTGCTGAAATCTCTTTGAACTTCCATTTGCCCTCTTCCAAATAGATAGTTTTTTCTTCTTTCAGAGACTTCACAACTTCCTCAACAAAGAATGGGTTGCCCCTCGTCTTTTCATAGACTAGTTTGCAGAAGTCTTCTGGAACGTCATCTTGTTCCAAGATATTCTTGATCATCTCTGAAACATCGCTTAGGGACATTCGTTTCAGTTGGATTTCCTGAGGCAAGCGTTCCCTGTTCAATTCAGCTAAAACCGGAGTCAGAGGATGCTTGTCGTCAATTTCAGTGCTGCGAAACGCTCCTAAGAGAAGCAGTGACGTTTTCTGTACTCCGCGAGCCAGATAGTGCAACAGTAGAAGTGAAGAGGGATCAGTCCACTGTAAATCGTCAAGAACCACGAGTAAAGGAGTCTCCTTGGAAATATTAGTGATAAACTGTGAAACCGCTTCAAAGAGCCTGTTTTGCTCCTGTTCGGGACTTATGGGAAAAGACTGGGGAATTGATCTAAGCTTCTGGCTGACCTCTGGGACTAGCTTTGCTACTTCAGCTGGGTAAAAGCCAATAACGCGGTACAACTGTTCAGGAGTGCACGTTTCCAAATAGTCTTTGATAACCTCCTTCCACAGAATGTACGGGGGAACACCGTCCATTCTGAACAGAGCTGGACATCTGCCATACAAAACCTGTACTCCACGTGATCGTGCATAGGCGCCAAGCTCTCTGACAAGTCTTGTCTTTCCAATGCCCGCCTCACCATGAATGAAAACAAGACCACCCTCGCCGTGAACTGCCCTGTAAACAGCCTCCTTCAACACATTCATTTCTTCAGTTCTATTGACAAGCGGAACCTCTTTCGCAGCGATAGGACGAGGACTTGGAACTCGATCACGCTCAAGAAACGACAAACAGACTTCTCCACATTACCCTATCAATAGATCACTATTAGACAATATGCTCTTATTGCTTGTGGAAGAACATCTGATTCACCTGAGACACTTAGAAAGAAGCGGCAATTTGGCTTATTCTGAGCATGCTAAAGGATATGTTGCAAGCAAGGCATGTAGGACGGCGCGGGCTCTGCTAGTCGAGAGTTGGTCGAATTGATGGCTTTAGAGTGGTGCTCCACAGTTTCCACATTTCAGGCTGTTTGCTGGATTCTTGAAGCTACAGTAACGGCATTCGACTATTTGCCCTATTCTTTCCAGTGCTTCTGCTGAGCTTGCATCTAAATCTTTGAATTCCATGAGAGTTTCTCCTGATAGTGGGGCATAGATTTTTATGACGTAAACAGGCTGGTTATTGACAGTGCCTATGACCTTCTTTTCGAAAAACTGGCTTAGAGGTTTACCCTGAAACTTCTCCAGCGAAATCTCTTGTACGATCTGCCCCTTTCTGGCCTCGATCAATCTCTCGTTTGTCAGGTAGTATTTCGTACCTCTCCCTCTCAAGAATGCTCGGAAGATGAAGAAGAACCCGATGACCACTAGGATCAGCAATGGCACGGCTAGGACTAGCCCAACAAAAGCAAAAGAGTTGACTATGCCCACTGTCCCACCAATTCCTAACATCATGCTAAAAAATATGACCCAGAAACTCGTCCCTCTCTTTCTAGCCCATACAATGTTCTCTCCAGAACTGAGTCCTTCTTTAGGGGGATTGAACTTCATGGCTATCAGATAATGCTCTGTTGTTCTAAATAAACAGATCAGAGATTGTCCACTGGTTATTGGAGTATGTCACTATTCTGTGCATGTGTGTGGACCTATGTTTCATATCCACCCGAATATTTTCCAGAAAGCTAAACCTATGAAGAAGCTAAGAAGCATAGCAAGAAGCATAATCTTGTAAACATCAGACCTACAGATCTCTTCTCGTTTATCTCTCATTATTCTCGTTGTCATTCTCCACAGAAGCTCTGCACCAATTATCCAAGCTATCGTTTCACCTGTTATTACTTCAATAGTGTAGATCAACCAATCCCAGCTAGTCGGTTTACGTGGAACGGCAGGAACAGGGTCTGCATAGACAGTAGAAACAAACAATAAGACTGCAAGAACAAAAGACAGAGCTACTAGCACATGAGTTTTCATCGTGCCTACAAGGGAATAACCGTGTGCGAATTTCCTCGATTTCATAAACTAGAGTCCGGTGACGATTACTTATAATTCTACGTTTCAGAACAACACTGTACTAGAAACAATAAGCACTTTCACAATGGCTCCAGAGACACCCTAGAATCCTTTCATCGTAGTTCTGTCAGTCATCAACACATAGAGCTATAATTGAGCCTCTTTTCTTTTTAATATTCTTTCAACAGTCCATGATTTAGTTTTTAATACTAATTCACCCAATCTTGTCTTTTAGGCGTCAATAATGGTTGACATACAGACAATTTCCATAGCAATTGCGTCTGCTGGTGTGTTAGCTGGAGCCATCTACTATGTTCTGGAGATTCGACATCAGAGGAGACTAAGACAGACGGAGAGTGTGATCAGGCTGTCTCCATGGTTCAATATGAACGCCAGAGAAGTGCAGGAGGCAGTGACCCAAGTGTGTTCCATCGAATACAAAAACTATGAAGATTATCTTAAAAGATATTCCGGGAAACCAGAACATATGATGTTAAAGATTCTTGGCAACTATTTTGAAGGGATAGGTATCCTCGTCTACAGGAAGCTGGTGGAAGCAGACATTATACATGATTTTTGGGGCGAGATCATCCAATCATCGTGGGAGAAGATTCAGCCACTAGTGGTAGATATGCGAAAAGACGTTGGCGACCCCAACATGTTTCGCTTTTGGGAGTACCTCTACAACGAAATGAAGAAAAGAGAACAAACACTCAAAGCCTAGCATTTCTTCAAAGATTTCAGGGAATCCCTAGAAGTTTTTCATCTTGGTTCAGGCATATGCATACACAGAAGGTTCAGATTTGGGTTTATCTGCGTGATTCAAAAGGCTTTTTTCTAAGAAGCAGATTAGAAAAGTTAAGGAAGTTCAGAGGGTTGGCATGAAAGGCATTGAGTTAAGGCTCATTTCTGAGCTTATGAAGAATAGTAGGAGAAGTGATAGGGAACTTGCAAAGGTTCTTGGTGTTTCTCAGCCAACAGTAAGCAGGATGGTGAAGAAGTTGGAGAAAGAAGGAGTGATAAGAGAATACGCCATGATACCTGACTTCTCCAAACTTGGATTTGAGATCGCGTCCATAGATTTCGCAAAACTGAAAGAGCCCATTTCTGAAGAAAAACTGAAGGAGATTAGAAAACAGGTTCGTCAAACATTGTGGAAAGACCCAATGTCAACCATAGTTGGCATGAGTGGTATGGGTTGCAATGCTGACAGGGTCATCGTCGCCTTTCATGAAGACTATTCAACGTACATGGAGTACCTCGACAAGTTAAAACAGCATCCTTTGGTAGAAGTTGAAGAGATAAGGAGTTTTCTCATAAATCTAAAAGATAGAAGTCAATATCTCCCATTGACTCTCTCTAACCTAGCAGACTACATTACCTACAAAAAACGTCAAAAAAGCAAAGAAACTCATGGATAAGAATGAACCGAAACCGCAGCATTAGGGATAGTCACCGCAATGCTGGACCTGCGGCACCGCATGTTCTTCCAGCCGAAAAACAGCATAAGCAAAACCTCACACGTTGACTTTCCCCGCCGTTCCCACACCTCCACATCAACTGGAACATGTGAACCATCAACATAACCACCTAAATCCAGCCACTCTCGAATAGTTGCAACTATTCCTACAGAAAAACCTGTGACTAAAGCACAGGTCCAGCCAAACATGGATCAGCCAACAATCCAAACATGGCAAACAACTGAAACCAAAAACACGAACAACACACTAGCGCGCTCTATGCCAACATCTGTCCGACGTTCTTGTACACCGCTTTTATAGTACCCGAAACGGCTATCACATGCACAGTTACCGGCTTGTCACCTATCCTTGTCATCGTCGCCAACGCGGCCCGAACCATGTCACAAGCCACGCACGCAACGCGCACAAGTGCAAACTTTCTTTCTGGCTCATAATGAATTAGGCTCAATCCAGTCTGGCTTGCCCCATGCTCTCCATAGAGCTTAGTGACAGCAGACCAAACGGCGTTCATAAAATCCTTTGATTCAAACGTCTCAGCAGAATCTACTTCCAAGGCTAGGTAGCGACGCTTAATTCTTTTCAGCAATCTTTGCCTCTCCGAACCACGCGTATTCCAGGAGCAACGAAGCTCGAACTGAGTTTTTCCCTGTTCCTCTTGACAATTGCCGCAGGGTTCTCGGATACTGCGTCCAATGCTAAATCTTTCTTCAGATCAAACAGCGAACCCATTATCGCGAGTTCCATGGGTCTTCGCATCAACAGCTCATTTGAAGCTCCACTTGAGACAACAATCGGAACATGGAAATCGGCTGCAATCAGAGCCTCTCTCCGCAGGCTTGACAGGAACCTGATTCTTCCCGCTCCCTCCGAGGTGAGCAACGGCTCCATATCTATCTCAAATGAAGCCAAGGAGTTTGAAGCCAGCTCTGCTTCGGCCAAGTCAAAGAATCTTCTGCGAAAATCAAACGAAGGGAAATTCAGAAGGTCGACCCGGCGGTCTTTCGCAGCCTGTCTTGCAACATCCTTTGACTGGCACACTGCACAAACCACCTCAAACTTTCTTCTATGCCTCCTCAGATCACGCACCAGTTCATTCGGCGTGTTTGACCACAAATCAACGCGTGTGGCAACGTCTAGGCCAGCTTCGCTGCCTGCCTCCTTTATTTGCTGACGTTCTCGTTCATCGCAGTTAGACGGAAACGTGATTGCTGTCAAGCGATATCCAAGCTTTGCAGCCTTGCTTATCATGCTCACTGTCTGCTTGAAGTCTCTTATGTTGGGGCGCAGATGTAGGTCTGAGTAAAGCCTTCTCATGGGATTAACCCGTATTTTCTGCAGATTTCAATCACTTCGTCCGCGCCGTGTTTCTTAAAGTGCACTTTGAAATGTATAGGGTCGGTTTTGCCGACTCTAAGCACGTTCATGCACGCAGCTTGCTTGTCGAATCTAACGTACAAATTTCCTTTTTCCAAATGCAGTTTGATCTTGCCGCTCAAAAGCTCCTTGTCCATCATGCTCAGTTCGGAGGACAGTTTCTCAAAGACTTTTTGGACAGCGTTTTTGTCCTTAATCCTTGTCTCGAAAAGCACTATTGGATTCCCATGGTACCCAGTGAGATTACTTCTTTCAAGTGTAACCGTGCCGATCAGCTCGGCTGGAAGAGTGTTCCGTACGGCTGCCTCTACCTTTTCTGTGTCCTCTGTTGCATGTGCAAACGTTCTTATGTCAATGTAGGCTATCGGAACCTTAGAAGACAAACCGTACCACAGGATTGAATATGAGTCAAGTTAACTTTTAGTCTTTCCCTTAGGCTTTGCAGCTGCTTTTTTGTCTGCCAGAAAAGCTTTCAACGCTTCAACATTTTCTTCATGGGCTGTTCTACGCTTGAAATCCACGTGAACGCCAAGCTTCAGTGCTTGTTTTGGGTCCGATCCAGCCTTTCTTAATTCTTCTTTGCTAAAGCCTTTTCCGCGGCGCCGTTTTCCTCCTGGCTTGAACACTTTTGGTTCGACTGCAACCATAGGGCTATGCTTCTCCTCTGCCTGCCTTTCTGCTTGGCCTGAATTTTTCCGCCCCACGCCCTCTCCTACGCAAGCTTCTGACTTTCTTGCCCGCGCTTGTCAGGCTCCTGAAGACCCTCCTACGATGTTGTTTTTGACATATCCAGCTGACATTAGCATCGGCTTTTATTGCAGGATGACTCGGGTCTACCATTATCACTTCAAACCATTTCGAGCGTCCATCCTCGCCAACCCAATAAGAGTTCAACACTTCAAGATTCGGAAACTTTCTTGCGACTCTTTCCTCACCTATAAGCCTTATACTCTTGCCGGGCTTGAACTTCTTGACGCCCATCCTTTTCGGTCTTCTTCCAGATCTCGGCCGCTGCTTTCGCAATCCTCCTCTTCTAACACGGACGCGAGCCATCACGAAACCCTGTTTTGCCTTGTAGCCCAGTTTTCTTGCCCTGTCCAAACGTGTCGGCTGCTCTATGCGCGTGATCGTTGACTGCCTGCGCCACTCTATCAGTCTCTTGCGCATTAATGCCTCAACAAACGATTTCTCAGGCTTGGCCCAAGCTTCAGCAATGTACTTGTATGCCATTATCTATTCACTTACCTTCCCAGTTTACGGTTCAGCCTCTACGGCTACATCCCAGCGGACCCTTAATCCGCCAGTAGCTTGATTCATACGACTGAGCCGCAAGATAAACTTTTCCAGAAGAACAAGCGAACATCCAGCAGAAACTACATGGTCTGACTATGGTCTGATGCTGATTCAAATCACTATGGTAGTCAGGCACGCGATCCTTCCGTTGCAATCAACAGTGCCATACGTGCGAAGATTTCAGCCTCGCTTTGTTGACCGTTACCTAGATCAATGTGCTCATTCAGAGATTTTTGACTTAGCTTCGCTAAACAAGTGCTCTGTCTGTGTTTTCCACTCTTTGAAGCTTTCAGGATTTTCTGGGTAATTTCTGTAATGGGCTTTGACTTGTTTCATCAGGCTTACTGTAATCCGAAGCTTGTTCAGGAACCGCAGATTCTTTAATCCTCTAAAAACGCGTTTGGCGGTTTCGCTGATGTTCAGGTGAAAGTCATCGCCTAAGCCTGCTTTCAAAACGTCCTCTTCTGTTAGAAGCTTGTAGTTCATGCCATAGTCCAAATCTTCATTTTTGGACGAAATGAGCAATAGACGCAATATGTCCAGCCCAGCCTGCTTTTTCCCGTACGATTCCATGTACTTTCGATTGTATGGCCACAATGCTTCTTGGTTAGCATTTCCATTTTCTAGGGCTTCTACTATGGTTTTTCCAGCCAAGAAACCGCTTAGCATCGACGGGCCGATTCCTCCGCCGTGAATGGGATTCACCAGGCAAGCCGCGTCACCTAGGACTAAGACACCATTTCCAACCATGTTGTCCAATGGCCTGCGCGTCGGATCATACCAAGCACCAGCATTCAGCAGAAGGGAACCATCAAACAACGATTTGGTCAAAAAGTGCTTGTAGAATTGGGTTTTAGGGTTCGGAAACTTGCCCCGCATGCAGATTCCCAAGCCGGTATTGACCCTTGCCCCCGTCTTGGGGAAAATCCACGTGTAGCCCGCTGGAGTTGCTTCCTGGTTCAGGTAGATTTCACAATACTTCGACCCCTCAGTTTCCTGCCTAAGCTGCCTGATCTCGCGATAGCAAGCTTCAACATCTTCATTTGCAACCTCAGCTTCCACGCCCATTCTCTCAGGAAGCTTTCGCCTGACGACAGCCATGAAACCGCTAGCGTCAACAATCACCTTGCCCTCCACGCGATCTTTCTTGCCCGTTTTCAAGTTCTTGGCGAATATCCCCGTCACAGATCCCTTCTCGATTGTAGGTCCGGAACACTGTGTTAAATCAAGAAGAGTTGCACCTTGGTCGAGGGCCTTGTTCAACAGCCATTGTCCAAAAGCGCGCCTGTTCAGCATGTAACCCACGAAGTCTTCATGCTGAATGGTAAATATCGTCTCCAAGTTTGGTGAGAATATTCTGATGCCTTCGATTCTTTTTTCCAGTTCGCCACTCTGTGGTTTCTCTAAGCCCAGCTCTTTGAGATGATGTTCACCTAGGGCGTCTCCGCAGATTTTCTCGCCGATCTCCTCTCTTTTCTTATTCTCGACCAGGCAAACTTTCAGCCCTGTTTCAGCCGTTGTCTTCGCAGCCAGACAACCCGCAGTGCCAGCACCAACCACGACGACATCATACTTCATTCAGTTCCCACCGTCGGAGCATGATTTACCTTCTATACCACGTTGTATTGGTAAACCTTATAAATCTAGAAGTAGGCTGCTTCACACTTGGTGTAACCCAACGGACACACATTTGACATTAATTGATGAACTTCGCAGACTCGTAGAGGCACGCATAGACCGTACATTGAGAGGAATAACGGAAACGCTACAATGCATAATGGAAAAACAGGAAATAAGTCTTGAAGACTTGAAAAAAGACATTCAAAGCCTCGAAAAAAGCTTCACCCTACTCTCTCAGAAATGGAATCTTGAAATACTTTACACGTTGTTCCTTAAGAACACAATTAACTTCGGTCAGTTGAAGAAAACACTCGGCGTCAACTCGCGAACGTTATCGGACAAACTGAAAAGTCTAGGAAGACATGGCTATGTCAAAAGAATAGTGAAGACGGAGCCTCCTCTAAGGGTGGAATACACGCTTACGGCCAGAGGGAAAGACATTGTGCTACTGGCATTGCCATTGCTGTATTATTCAGGCAGCTTGTCCTCAATTTCAGCTCAACCTGAAGGCGACGTCAACGGAAAGACTCAGAAGCATTTCACATGAATTCAGAATTCATATTAGAAAGTCATAACCATTTAATATATTATGGGCCAAACCATGGAACAAGATTGGAAGACAAACATGGTGTGTAAAAATGATGAAGAAAACCTCAGTGAAGAGAGAGATCGCGTACACAATAGATCTGACAAAGATAGATGGAGACGGAGCTTTTTCATGCCCGAAATGTGGAACAGTGATTTCTCCCGACGATGAGACAGATAGCACTTACAAGATTGTTGAGACAAAAGTCAAGAATGATGAACTCGCAGAGTTGATATTGACCTGCAACAAATGCGATACTACTATCAAGCTTACAGGCTTTTTGTCAAGTGCTGAAACCTAGAATAGAAGATAACTGTCTTTCTTATGTCGCCTTTCTATCTTCTGTCTGCGGCCACAAGATGACGTCTTCAAAGATGGTCATCAAATATTCATGTCAGCCTTTACGCGCCAGTCAGCTTTGAAACGCGATTTCTGGAAAACATTTTATGGAATATTGACTGGATGGCGATTGGGAAGAACGAAAGCATAAACTATGAGCATGAATGCTCCGCCTGTTTCTGTCTCTTTATTGGCAGGAGTTCGATTCGTTCTGCTTTTAGGAGATCATTATGAAATGGTGTAGTAGTTTTCGACAGTGGCGTCTTCTACTCAAGAACGAGGATTCTAATCTAACTGGGGAGGGAAGAAACATAGGATGAAAATGGCTAACAGAGCGATTGCCACAAGTTTCCTGCTTGTGGATAGGCCGGAAACGTCATCCAATGGGCCTGGGTGCTTGTACATGGCCATGAAAAGCACGAGGATAGCCATGGGGTAGAATCTCTGAATGAACAAGTAGAGAATAGACAGTCCAGTCAGCATGAGCCTCACTTTTTCTCCTGCTATAGAGCGCGCCACGTGACCGCCGTCAAGCATGGCTGCGGGCAGCAAGTTAAGCATTGTAACGATGATTCCGGCCCACGCGGCGAAAGTTACTGGATGTAACAGCAGATCCTGGCCTGCGCTGGCGATGGGCATCAGATGCAAGCCTTGCAAGAACTGTGCAAGAAGCGTCCACAGTAACGGTATCTGAAGTGGAGTGGCACCCTCAAGGTGCGGTGTGGGAATGACCAATGTCAGGCCTATGATGCTGACAACGGTAGCAATTATGAAACCTGAAATCGGACCATCAGCTCCGACATCGAACAAGGCGTCTTTGTTCGGAGGCAGAGACTTTTGCATTATTACTGCGCCGAACGTTCCAAAGGGTGGTGGTCCTGGAATGAAATAAGGTGGTGTTGCCTCCATTCCCCTTTTGTTTGCGGTTATCTTGTGGCCCATCTCGTGTGTTCCAAGCACGGCCAGCATGGCTATCATGAACGTAGCTCCTCCAATCAAGGGGTTTATCGCATCAGGCGAGAGTAAGTACCCTGTGACAAAAGTGGTCGCAATTGTGGCGAAGAATAGCGCCAGATTTATGTAGATGTTGCTTGGTTTCACCGAAGGCTTAGTAGCGACTTTTAGAACTATTTTGTCGTCTATTCTTCGCAAAACGGCAATCATGTTGATCGCGTCGAGTTTTTTCAGCAATCTCAGAAAGGGTTTTTTTGTTTCTTGCGGCTGCTTTAGATAGTATGTTGGAACATTGTAGGCTAGCAAAGATTCTTCTATTTGAAATTCTGCAGTGACCATTTGGGTTATTTTCTCAAAATCGCCTTGCTGAATGAAAGGCGCCTCTGTTGTTTCATCCGGTGCTTCAGTCATCCTGCTCTTGCCCTTTCTTTTTTGCCGTAATACTGTGTCTAGGAGTA
>Ga0315277_10006784_pt1 | contig 14892 bp, 11 predicted proteins | sample YL17G05_15_MG_FD_203695 | JGI IMG/M metagenome (GOLD analysis project Ga0315277, IMG submission 203695) | Sediment microbial communities from Yellowstone Lake, YNP, Wyoming, USA - YL17G05_15 | ecosystem: Environmental > Aquatic > Freshwater > Lake > Sediment | place: USA: Wyoming | collected... | reverse complement strand
CCGATGAGGTTCAGAGTGGGATGGGACGGACAGGGAAGATGATGGCCATTGAGCACTGGGGTGTCACACCGGATATCTTTGCCTTGGCAAAGGGAATCGCCTCTGGAATGCCTCTGGGAGCCATGGTTTCTCAAAGTGAGGTGATGGATTGGGTGCGTGGCTCTCATGCAAGCACGTTCGGTGGCAATCCCATCAGTTGCCAAGCTGCCCTGACAACGATCGAACTCCTTGAAGAAGGACTCATCCAAAATGCTTCGATACGGGGGGAATACCTCCTCAAACGTCTGAGAGATCTTCAAGAGCAATGCCATCTGATCGGCGATGTAAGGGGAAAAGGTTTGATGATTGGAATCGAAATCGTTAGAGACAAGAAGACAAAAGAGAAGGCCGTCGAGGAGAGAAATAAGATCATTCAAAGCTGTTTTGAAAAAGGTCTTCTCATCTTAGGATGTGGGGAGAGTGTGATTCGCTTTAGCCCACCTTTAATTATCACCCAGAGAGAAGCAGACATTGCCCTCACGATCTTTGAAGAGGTTTTGAGGAAGGTGGAGAAGGGATAAAGTGGAAGAAATTTTCAAGCAAGGCTTCTTACCTCAGCAATGGCCTTTTTTTATCTTTTTCAACTTCAGTTTCTGAAAACCTTCTATTTCTTCTGCCAAGGTATCTTAAAGCCCTCCCAAATCTATCATTCTGTCATTTTATTTCACTTGACATTGTTATTTTGACAACATGATATGTAGAAATATGACACTGTAAGGCAGCTATTCTCAGTTATAACGGTACCGATGCTCACCCCTTTCCCTCCTCGTTTTTTTCTTTTCAAGAGGCCCTAAAGAAAGAGTATAATTTCTTGGTCTTTTAACCTAAGAGATAAAGACCCCCCAAGGATCTTGTGAATTGCCATAATTTTCGATTTTTGGTATATTTAGTGCAGCTTAGGTGGGGTTGATGAAACTTTATTCAATTATATTGATTTAACCCCCCTTTCTTTTAATGGGGACGGGCTTTTGTTTTTTAAAAAAGTAAAGGGAGCTTAATATGCCGGCGATTGCACCCATTGAAGACTTAAAAGCTGCGCAGAAAGATCTTCTCGAAGCAAAGGATCTTGACGAATTAAAAAGAGTTTTCAAAAAATGGCGGCGAATTGGGTGGAAGAATGTATGTAAGCTTTGGCTGGAGGAAAGAACACCAGAGCAATTGAAGGATGAGGGTGGATGAAGTTTGCGAAAGGAAGAAAAAGTGAAAGAATTCAACTACGTCCCTGCGGATCCTGAAGACCGCCCCGATGGATCTTCTTCGAAGAAGGTACCTACGTGAGCAAAAGCCCTGAAGAACAAGCACGAGAAACCATTGACCGACTGCTTAGCCTTGCCGGTTGGGATGTCCAGGACTACAAGGATGCGAACATCCACTCCAAACTCGGTGTTGTTATTTGCAACTTTCCATTAAAACCAGGCCACGGCTCTGCTGACTACTTGCTATATATTGATGGAAAAGCTGCTGGAGTTATTGAAGCTAAGAAGGCGGGTACCACCTTAACCGGTGTTGAGATTCAATCCGACAAGTATAAGCACGGATTACCAGACCCACTGCCCACCTGGTTCAGACCGCTTCCTTTCTGCTACGAATCCACCGGGATTGAGACTCAGTTCACCAACGGTCTCGATCCAGCACCTCGTTCACGTAACGTTTTTTCCTTCCACCGGCCTGAAACTTTTCTCCAATGGCTGAATGATTATGATTCTTCTGCGGCATTGGGCCGAGTCGCCGAGCCAAAAACTCCTTACGGCAAACCTTTCACGCTTCGTGCCAGGCTGAAACGGATGCCCCCTTTTATTAAGGAAGGTCTCTGGACAGCCCAAATTAAAGCCATCAAGAATCTTGAAGATTCCTTAGCCGAAAATCGCCCGCGTTCTTTAATCCAAATGGCGACCGGAAGCGGCAAGACTTTTACGGCCATAAACTTCATTTACCGACTGATCAAATTCGCTGGCTCACGACGTGTACTATTTCTTGTGGACAGGGGCAATTTGGGTAAGCAGACGCTCAAGGAAATCCAGCAGTATGTTTCCCCTTACAACAATTTCAAGTTCAGTGAAGAATATATCGTCCAACGCTTAACTTCCAACAATCTCGACACGACGGCACGTGTTTGTATCAGCACGATTCAGCGCCTCTATTCCATGCTTAAGGGAAGGGAGCTCTCTGAGGAGGATGAAGAGATCTCCGTCGCAGGGCTCGAAAAGGTTTTTAAGGAGCCAGAACCAATCGAATACAATCCAGCCATTCCCATAGAGACATTTGACTTTATCGTAACCGACGAATGCCACCGGTCCATCTACAATCTTTGGCGTCAGGTATTAGAATACTTCGATGCATTCATCGTCGGGCTCACAGCAACGCCTAACAAACAGACATTTGGATTTTTTAACCAGAACTTAGTCATGGAATATGGCCACGAACAGGCAGTCGCAGATGGGGTCAATGTCAATTATGATGTCTACCGGATTAAAACCGAAATCACGGAGGGCGGATCTACTGTTGAGGCGGGCTATTACGTGGACAAGCGCGACCGTGAAACACGGGCTGTGCGCTGGGAAAGATTGGATGACGATCTGGCATACGACTCAGACCAACTTGACAAAGATGTTGTCGCAATGGATCAAATCCGTACCATCATTCAGGCCTTCCGGAATAAGCTCTTCACGGAAATATTCCCTGGCCGGACCGATGTGCCAAAAACCCTTATCTTCGCCAAAGACGATAGCCATGCTGAGGACATCGTTAAGGTAGTCCGAGAAGAGTTCGGCAAAGGAAATGAATTTGCTCAGAAAATAACTTATAAGACAACAGGCAAAAAAACTGACGATCTCATTGCCGAATTCCGAAATAGTTATTTCCCACGAATCGCCGTTACTGTGGATATGATTGCCACCGGTACGGACATAAAGCCTCTTGAACTAATCCTGTTCATGCGAGCAGTTAAATCAAGGACTTTCTTTGAGCAGATGAAAGGCCGAGGTGTGCGCGTCATCTCAGAAGACGACCTAAAAGCTGTTACTCCGGATGCCAAGACAAAGGATCATTTCGTCATTGTCGATGCTGTTGGTGTCTGCGAGCAGGACAAAACCGACTCGAGGCCCATGGACCAGAAGAAATCGGTCTCCTTTGAGAAGCTGCTGCAGGCTGTGGCTCTGGGCAACAAAGAACCAGAAGTCATCTCCTCCATAGCGGTGCGTATTTCCCGCATGGCCAAGAGGCTGGACGATTCAGACAAGGCCGAAATCCAAAAACATATCGGCGACAGCACGCTCAAAGACCTCACAGCTAACCTCGTAAACAGTTTAAACCCCGATCGCCATATGGAGCACGCCAAGCAGACTCATAAAACCGGACAACCCACTGAAGAACAGATCCGGCAGGTTGCGACTGAAATGATTCAGAAAGCGGTTAAACCTCTTTATAACCCCAACCTGCGAAACCGATTGATCGAGTTTCACAAAAAGGTTGAGCAAACCATAGACCACGTAAGCCAGGACAAAATCATCGAAGCCGGTTTCAGTGCGGATGCACTGGAAAAGGCCAAGAATCTAATTCAGTCTTTTGAGAAATTTATACAAGACCATAAAGACGAGATAACTGCCCTTCAAATCCTTTACAGTAAACCTTACAAGGTTCGCCTCCGATTTGAGGATATCAAGGATCTGGCGAATGCCATTCAAAAGCCTCCTTACCTGTGGAATGAATCCCAACTCTGGCAAGCCTATGCCGCCCTTCATAAATCCAAGGTTAAGGGGGCGGGAACCAAGCGTATTCTCACTGATCTTGTTTCTCTTGTGCGCTTTGCAATCCGCCAGGATAACGAACTTGTGCCTTTCCCGGAACGAGTCGATGTGAACTTTAAAGCTTGGTTGGGTCAGCAGGAAAACATAGGGAAGAAGTTTAACCATGATCAAACACACTGGCTTCAAATGATCAAGAACCACATCGCGGCAAACCTGAGTATCGAAAAAGAAGACTTTGATTACGCACCCTTTGCGCAGGAGGGTGGAATAGGGAAGGCTCATAAAGTATTGGGTGATGAACTCGCAAAAATCATAGACGACTTAAATGGGAGATTAGCAGCCTAGGTCGTAATGGAAGAGACAAAAACGATTTTCGAACCAAGGAAACCGATGGTTCCAGATCATTGGCGAATTGAACGCTTCCAGGAAGCAGTATCTCTTGTTTCAGACAGAGGAAAGCGGGTAAAGCAAAGCGCTTACCTGGAATCGGGAAAGATTCCTGTAATAGATCAGGGGCAACGTTACATCGGCGGTTACACCAATGATGATGAAATGGTTTTTGAAGGAGCCCTCCCCGTCATACTGTTTGGGGACCATACGAGATCAATCAAATACGTTGACAAGCTTTTTGCTGTAGGTGCAGAAGGCATAAAAATTCTGAAACCGAAGGACTGTTTCGACCCTAAATTTTTTTATCACTTACTTAATTCTCTTGAAATACCGAGCCGTGGCTATAGTCGCCATTTTCAATTTCTCAACAAGTTTTATTTGCCTATCGCGCCTTTAAACGAACAACGAAATATCGTCGCAGAGATAGAAAAGCAATTCTCCCGGTTGGATGAAGCAGTTGTTAGCCTAAAGCGCGCCAAGGTGAACCTCAAACGTTACAAAGCCGCGGTCCTGAAAGCAGCGGTCGAAGGTAAACTTACTGAGCAGTGGCGTAAAGAACATCCTGATATCGAACCTACCCAGAAACTTCTCGAACGCATCCTTGCCGAACGCCGCAAAAAATGGGAATCAGCGGAACTGGCCAAAATGAAAGCTGAGGGCAGAGGGTCCAAAGGAGAGAAATGGAAGAAGAGCTATAAAGAACCAAATGGGCCCGACATTGAAGATTTACCATCTATTCCGGTTAACTGGACCTGGGCCACTCTTCCACAATTAGGTGAGTTGAACCGGGGAAAATCGAAGCACAGACCAAGAAATGAACCAAAGTTATATGGGGGGCCATATCCTTTTATTCAGACTGGTGATATTCGCCACTCCAATGGTGTCATAACCAAATATACGCAAACCTACTCAGAGGTTGGTTTAAAACAAAGCCGATTATGGCCAAAAAGAACACTCTGTATTACCATAGCAGCCAATATTGCGGATACTGCTATTCTTGGTTTTAATGCCTGCTTTCCTGACAGCGTCGTTGGGTTTATTCCAGAATCAGAATACACTGATGTTCGATTCACGGAATACTTTTTCAGAACAGCAAAAAAAAATATTGAAAAATTTGCTCCTGCAACCGCTCAAAAAAATATTAATTTGGATATATTAGGAAAGGTTGCTATTCCATTGCCACCGGAGAAGGAACAGAAGGTGATTATAGAAGAAATTGAGCGTCGGCTTTCGGTTGCAGAGGAAATAGAAAGAGGTATCGAAACAAATATGACACGCACAGAACATTTCCGCCAATCCATACTTAAGAAGGCATTTGCAGGAGAGCTTGTAACCCGGGAAATAAGTGAATTAGTAGATAAGCATACGGTAACTTATGGAGTAATGAGATGAATCAATTGAAAGCCTTCGTAGGTCATAGCTTTGTTAAAGAAGATGAAGAAGTAGTGAGAGCATTTCTTGATTTTTTCAATCATGTCAAGGAAATGGGAATAGGATTTGATTGGGAGAATGCTAAGCCAGCAGAACCGAAAACTCTTGCTGAAAAAGTAAAGGAGCTCACTAGAGAGAAGAATGTTTTTATCGGTATTTGTACAAAGAGAGAATGTGTTGTGGAGCCGGATAAATTGGAAAAAGCAAAGTTTAGAAGAGACACTCTCAAGGCGCGGCCCCAGGATCTAGTATGGAAGACCTCTGATTGGTTGATACAAGAAATTGGTTTGTGTATTGGTAGAGATATGCAGATAATTCTGATAGTGGAAGAGGAAATGCGGCGACCAGGGGGATTGCAAGGTGATCTGGAATACATAACATTTAATCGAAACTTCCCTGAGAAATCTTTTAGTAAGATTCTCGAAATGATTACAGCGTTGATTCCTAAAGCCATTGCCCAGACAGCGCCAGCCGAATCTGTTCCAAAGGCAGAAAAGAAAGAACAACCAAAGAAAGAAGAGACGTCAGACTGGTTAGAACCAAAGGAAGGCTGGACAAGGCGACGATTTGAAATAGCTCTAATGCATATGATTGGAACTGGAGACAAAGAAGGTGAAGAGAAGATTACTGCGGCATATTTATCCTCACCGGAAGGCCAAAAGGAAGAAAACAAGATCAGTTGGGAAGCTGTTCATGAGTATATTAAGATTGTTACGGGCAAAAGGGGGTCCCTGAAAACATTGGAGAATCTTGCACAAGCCCACCCTCAAAACAGCGAAATACTCGGATACTTGGCTAAGGCATTCCAAGAATATCAGGAACACGAGAAGGCAGGCACGAGATTTCTCACTGCTGGGAGACAGGAAAAAGATGGGAAGCGGAAAGTAGCTTGGTTAAGTGATGCCGCAATCGCATTTGCGCGAGCGGGAAACACTGAAAATAAATATCTAGCTATAGAGGAAATGAAGATAAGCGCAGAGGATGTTGGAGATAACGAAATAGTCGTCGTTGACACCCTGCGTCAAATCGCTGAGATAGAGAAGGACAAAGAGATATATTTAGCTTGCACGGAGAAACTGTTAGATCTTCGCCCGGATGATAATGATACTAGGTTTAAGCTAGCCTATGAGTACTCAGAAATAGGACGAGATGATCTTGCGTTGTTTCACTACACAAAGATCCCTTATCAGGAGCGCAGTTCAACAACCTGGAATAACATCGGGGTGGCAAATGCACGTCTTAATCTAGATAGTAAGGCCGTCGACGCATATGGAAAATCCGAAGAATTGAATGGGACACTTGCTATGAGTAATCTTGCAAATAAATATATCACCGCTGGGTTTCTACGTGAGGCAGAGGAGATCTGCGCACGCGCCACAAAGATCGAGAACTACGACAAGGAAGTTGGGAATACAATTTCAAGAATAAAGGAAGTTGATGAGGGTGAGAAAGGAAAACAGGAGCAGACCTTAAAAGATACAAAGGGATTTAGAGAGTTTTACAAAGATTTCGGCCGGGCCTGCGGTAAGGTTTCGCCCAGTTTACAGCGTGGTACCTGGGAGGGTCCTAAAGGTAAGCTGAATTTAGAGATAAAGGAGGGTAAGCTGACAGCGGAAGGAACCTATGAAACTTCCGCCTGGGGGGCCTTAGCGGCTGCTTTAGCTGGTTGGCCTCCTGCGATACAAACGCCAAAAATCACAAGACATATAATTCGCTATAAGGGATCATTGACTGGCCTTGCCGTAAAGTGCCAAGTCAATGTTGAAGAGGAAGGGCAGGCAGTGAAATCAAGGAGCCTTCTTGCAGAATTAGGCGGATCAAAAGAGGCCTTAATGATTATTTCCGATGCCTTAAATGAGATCCGGGTATATGAAAAGGATGCGCCAGAAACACAGAAATTCTATCTACTTAAACGAAGCAACTCATGAATTAAGTTCAACATATTTCACAGATTACGCAGAAACTTTGAAATTACTGTAATGTCCTTCGGGATGATGGGATGAGCTATGGTGATTATGTGGAGCAGCTCACCTACCTTCTGTTTCCCAAGATGGCTTATATGCGGCTGAGACACTCGCCAGTTCACCAAATGCGCAATCATTCATCTTTGAAGTGAACTATTTCGCTTTCAATGTATTTTTAGCTTTAAATAAGTATATCAGAAGTGCTATAATTCACTCAATAAATGAAGTTTGACGCTCTGGATATATTATGGAGACCATATCCGGTTTGGGAAAAATTGAGAGAGAAAGGTTAGCGGCGCTTATTCGGGGTACGAAAGGAACCGTTTCGGTTCCGGAGGCAGCCAGCATTTTGCAGGTTTCGCCTTCCGATGCATCTAAAATGCTCTCAAAGTGGGCGAGCAAAGGGTGGCTTTCCCGCGTGCGGCAAGGGCTTTATGTTCCCGTCCCAATTGAATCTCGAACCGCCGATGTTCCGTTAGAAGACCCCTGGGTTATAGCAGACCGTTTGTATTCTCCCTGTTATATTGGGGGTTGGAGCGCGGCAGAATATTGGGGCTTAACAGAGCAAATCTTCAGGACTGTCGTTGTAATGACAACCCAAAAGCCAAGAGACCGCAAGCCAGTCATCAAAGGAACGGGATTCCTGTTACGTTCAGTATCACAAAAAACGATGTTCGGACTTAAACCTGTCTGGAGAGGACAAGTTAAGATATCGGTCTCAGATCCAACCCGGACGATACTCGATATGCTGAGTGATCCCCAGCTTGGTGGTGGAATCCGTTCCACTATCGATATGTTTAGAGATTACCTAAAGTCAGAGAATAAGAAGATAGATTTGTTAATCGAATATGCTGATCGATTGGGAAATGGTGCTGTGTTCAAGCGCCTCGGTTTTCTTTTGGAGCAATTTGCCCAGGATGAACAGAGCGTGATCAACCAGTGTCAAACCAGGCTCACAAAGGGAAATTCTAAGTTAGATCCTAAGCTACCTGGCGATAAGTTGGTTACTCGATGGAGACTATGGATTCCTAAGAATTGGGCAAAGGAGCGCTGATTGATTAGCCGTCAGGAAATAATGGATTTCTCCAGGGAGTTTGGACTAAGTCCAAATATTGTTGAAAAAGATTATTTACTTGGATGGATTTTAGCTGGTATTTCGAACCATGGTGAATTGGGGGCCGAATGGATATTTAAAGGCGGGACTTGTTTAAAAAAGTGCTATTTTGAAACCTATCGTTTCTCAGAAGATTTAGATTTCACAATTAGGAACGCTGATCATTGCAATCAAGAATTCTTGAGAAATGCGTTCGAAGAAGTTGCGGATTGGATTTATGAGAGAGCCGGCATTGATATCCCGAGAGAGTTAATTCATTTCGAGATTTATGCAAATCCACGTGGGAAATTATCGGCACAGGGCAGGATCAGCTATCGTGGCCCTTTGCAGCCCAGGGGCGATTTACCCCGTGTAAAATTGGATTTGACCGATGACGAGATTTTAGTTCTTGATCAGGCGAACCGTGATATACATCATCCTTATTCTGATAGGCCAGAGGAAGGTTTCCATATTCTTTGCTATTGCTTCGAGGAGCTCTTCGCAGAAAAAATCAGAGCATTGGGTGAGCGGTTGAGACCACGGGATCTTTACGATGTTATTCATCTGTATCGGCATGACAGTATAAGGCCAGATCGAGCCTTGGTGTTGCGCACACTGGAAGAGAAATGCAGATTCAAAGATATCCCAATCCCAACCATGGAAATTCTCGATAAGAAACCGGAAAGAAACGAAATAGAAGTTGAGTGGGGAAATATGCTGGGGCATCAATTGCCTGTTATGATACCCTTCGAACAATTCTGGATGGAGCTCCCAAAAGTGTTTGACTGGTTGTATCGTTCTGTAGAAAAAGTGTTGCCACCTCCTATGCCGCTCATGGGTATGGCGATCGATGAAGCATGGCGTCCTCCCGCAATGGTTCGGGCCTGGCATTCGACCACACCGCTCGAAATCATACGTTTCGCCGCTGCGAATCGACTGTGTGTGGATTTGAAGTATGGCGGCACCCACCGATTAATAGAGCCATATTCTTTGCGTCAGACGCGTGATGGGAACCTGTTGTTGTATGCAGTAAAACACAATACCGGAGAAGATAGGTCTTACCGGACTGATCGTATTCAAGGCGCTGAAGTTACAAAGTTAGCTTTCAAGCCTCGATATGTCGTTGAGTTGACAGCCTCTGGTCCAATTTCAGCACCGCTCACAGGTCGAGAGACCATATCAAAATCGATACGGAGCCCCTCAATCAAGACTCCCAGAAGGAGAAGAACATCAACCCTCGGACCTAAATATATTTTCAAATGTCCTCTGTGCGGAAAACGATTCTCACACAAGTCGTACGAGTCGTCTCTAAATAAACATAAAGACAGGCAAGGATATCCTTGCCCCGGCACATTTGGGATATACGTAAGTACAAAATATTAGGAGAAACTATGGCTAACTCGGCCATTGTTCAAAAGCTTTGGAATTATTGTAACGTCCTTCGGGATGATGGGATGAGTTATGGAGACTATGTTGAGCAGCTCACCTATCTGCTTTTTCTTAAAATGGCTGACGAAAGAACAAAACCGCCCTACAATCAAGCGAGCATTGTCCCGAATGAATACGGTTGGCCCGGTTTACTTAAGAAAGATGGTGACGAATTATTTAAGCACTATCGTTACATATTGGAAAGCCTGGGCAATAAAAAGGGGTTACTCGGCTTGATCTTCGGCAAATCTCAGAATAAATTTCAGGACCCTGCTAAACTTCGTCGGTTAATTGTTGACCTCATCGAAAAAGAGAACTGGTCCATGATGAGTGCGGATGTCAAAGGTGACGCTTATGAGGGCCTCTTAGAGAAGAATGCTCAGGATCTCAAATCGGGGGCAGGCCAGTACTTTACTCCTCGTGCATTGATTCGGGCCATGGTCGATACCATAGGTCCCAAGCCCAAAGAGACCATCTGCGACCCAGCCTGTGGGACAGGCGGCTTTCTGTTTTTGGCCCAGAATTATATCATCGACCATTGCCCCAATATGACAAAGGAAGAGAAGCGTTTTCTCAAGGAATCTACATTCAAGGGGTGGGAAATAGTTCAAAGCACGGCCCGCCTATGTGCCATGAATTTGCTGCTCCACGGGATAGGGGGAGAAGATTTGCCAATTGTTGTGGGCGATGCCTTAGCCAGCGATCCCGGCGAAAGATTTGAGATTGTTCTCACTAATCCACCATTTGGCAAGAAGAGTAGCATTACAATCGTAGGAGAAGAGGGCAAGGTCTCGAAGGAGAAGGAAACATACGAGCGAGATGATTTCTGGACGACTACCTCAAATAAGCAACTTAACTTCCTCCAGCATGTTAAAACACTCCTAAAGCCGAATGGACGTTGTGCTATTGTGGTCCCGGATAATGTCTTATTTGAAGGCGGTGCAGGTGAAACCGTGCGTCGGAAGTTACTCCATGAATGTGATGTCCACACATTGCTTCGTCTCCCAACCGGCTTATTCTACGCACAGGGTGTTAAGGCGAATGTGCTGTTCTTTGACCGAAGGCCCGCTTCTGAGACTCCTTGGACAAAGAAGTTTTGGATTTATGATCTTCGAACCAATAAACATTTCACACTTAAGACTGACCCTCTTGAGCGTGGAGACTTAGACGAGTTCGTCCAGTGTTACAATCCGACCAATCGCCATGACCGTAAACCTACATGGTCCGAGAAGAATCCTGACGGTCATTGGCGATCCTATGATTACGAAGAATTGATCAGCCGAGATAAAGCGAACCTCGATATCTTTTGGCTGAGAGATGAGAGCCTGGAGGAATCGGATAACCTTCCTGAACCGAGTGTTCTTGCTCAGGAAATTGTCGAAGACCTCGAAACCGCCCTGGAGCAGTTCCGCGAGATTGCAGAAGATTTGGGCGAGGCGAAAGATCTATGTTAGCGAAAGACTGTGGGGCTTGAGAAATTGAGATTTGGTGGCATCCATAAAAAAGTTGGCGTATTCAAATGCGGAATGCGGATTTCGGAATGCGGAGCTAATAAATGATGGATGAATAAGTTGTTGGGTAAATCGTTAAGTCGTAGAGTCACTGGGTTGTTGAGTAGCACCTGACTAAATTTTGTAGTCAAGAACTCCAACGCTCCCGACGGAATTTTTCAGTCATATTTTGACTTTGGGGGACTGGGAATTTTCCCAGAGAGATTTAAAAGATGACCAGAATATATGTTTTTATTGGCATCCTCTTTATCATTGTCATCATCCTAAAGACTCCGTGGTTCAAAGGCTGGATAGGGGAGCTGGAAATTAATCTGATAACGAAGCTTTTCTTGGAAAAAGATACTTATCATCTCATCAAGAATGTTACCATTCCCGCAGATGGAGGAACGACACAAATCGATCATATTATTGTTTCGCGTTTTGGTGTTTTTGTGGTTGAAACAAAAAACTTGAAAGGCTGGATATTCGGCAAAGAGGGAGACGCCTACTGGACTCAGAAGATATTTCGTCATTCCGAGAAGTTTCAAAACCCACTTCGTCAGAATTATAAGCATACAAAGACACTGGGGGAGATTCTAGGCATACCAGATGATAAAATGCGGTCGGTAATCGTTTTTACGGGGGACAGCACCTTCAAAACGGAGATGCCGGAAAATGTAACGAGACCTGGTGGGTACATTCGATACATCCGCTCCAAGACCACACCTGTTTTGACGGACAGCGAAGTTACGCAGCTCATTAGTTCAATCGCTGAAAAACGATTAGTGCCAGGATTGGAAACCCATCTCCGCCACGTTAAACACGTTAAAGATATCAAAGTCGGAAAACAACGATTAGAAAGCAGGGATAGGTTTAAACGCTCTTAGACGGGAAGGTGTCATCTATTAAAAAGTTGGCGTATTCAAATGCGGATTGCGGATTGCGTCCTGTTGTCGCTCTAGGGTCAGGTCTTGCAATCATACATTTCATAGAACGGGCAGGGTGTCGTCCGTAAATAAGTTGGGGTGGGCTCTGGTGTCGCGTCTACACTATTCACAGGTGTCATCCATAAAAAAGTTGGCCGTATCTAAATGCGGATTTCAGTTTAATGGGGAACGGGTTCCTATTTTCTTGAAAAGATATTTTTTACCCCAATTTTTTACTTTTCTTTTCTTACACCCTTGAAAGGGTTCAGGTCTGCCTTCTGATCGATAAATCTCCCCGTGTCAGTGTCTCTTTTTACCCAACGATCATTGTGGGGATTGTGTGTTTGAGACCGATCAGTGACCTGGCCGTATCGATGTCCGTCACCAGGCGGTGGATTTTTTGCCATTCTTTTCACCTCCTCTCAAGTTGAATTTTCTAAACTTTCAAATCACTGGCATATTCATAAGATATTATGTCTCCCGGTGTTGTTTCCTTGTACCCTTTTTCATCATGGGAGAAGTCTGTTATTCTTTTAACGTTGAAGTCCTTGAAGTATTCTTTTACCGTAGCGAGGATTTTAAGCTCGCTGTCAGTGAACAAGGAAAGGTCTGGCTCTTTAACCGAGATGAATTCCTCTCCCACAAAATCAGCAATAATATGCTCCTCGACCCTGATTTCACCATTTTCAAGGAGTGTGGCAAAATAAAGAGCATATTTTTCAGGGGCCGGGCCGAAAGGAATATGTGCATATCGGGCACCTGTGATGGATACGGTATAGTCCTTGAAGTGCTTACAGTCAGCGTAAAAGAGAAGTTTATTCAATTTAGTTTTTAGGACTCCACCTTTGCAGAAATACAAAGTGGCATTGAAAAGTTTGGCAAGATCAAGTTTTCTATAACCGCTCAGCTCATTTGCCTCATATTTTCCAAAACGTTCCTCGTAGACCCGCTCAAGAGAACAGGTTTCTTCTTCTGAAGCCCTAAGTTCATTGATAAGGCGATCCTTTTTCTCTTCGGGCAGAACATCCCGAGTTGCTTCTATTAGTTTAAGAAGATTGTGGGGGTCCATGGCTAAGCGCAAAGCTTTCTCGTGAGTTTCATCTTGAAGAGCCCCATTTTCATACCGGCTCAGCGTTGCTCCGCCCCATCCCAGGAGACGATTCATTTCATTCTGCGTCAGCCCGAACTTCTTTCGAAAATCCCGAATTTCTTCAGGCTGCATCATTCCATGACGTCGGCGGTATTCTCTATAAGCCTTGTCCAGAGGATCTTCATCCGAGTGGGGATCATCAAACTCTTCTCCACAGTTCTTACATTTGTAATATTTCACCTCGACCTTGATTACTTCACCGCGGACTTTAATGTCTTCAACTTTTTGAATCAACTCAAGCTCAGTCTCTTTTTCGCAATTTGGGCAAATACTTTTCATTTTTCATCCTTCCTTTCTTCCGTCCGATATGGATAACAAAGCGGAAAATTTGCTGCATGGAAAGATAAACATTTTGCAATCTTGAACTTACCGACATGAGCAATCTTGAGTTTTATATAAATCTCTTTTCCAGCTATTTGCTTACCGAATATCCATACATCGCCATGCCTATCTCTATTGGGTACGGGGCCTTCACAATAATTTTCGACAGAAAGAGTCATTACTTCTTCTTTTAGATTCTTTTTGGTAAGTCCCAATTGTACTAAGGCATCCATGTTTTCAAGCCTGTTTACAATATCAAGTCCCCGTCCTGTTACCATAATCTTCTTGAATTCCATTAAGAATTTTCTGATTTCAGCCTTTTTCAGCTCTTCCAACCCGTCATTCTCCATTTAAGAGCGATGCCTTTAATTATATATCATAAGATTATTTTGTCAATAGATATTTATCAATTGATAAATATATTTAACTATAGAAGGCTCTGGGGTCAAGCTTGTGATATTGCGATTTGCTGTCATCCATAAGATGCGGCCTGGCAAGGCCGCGCAGTCTTGTAGGTGAGAAACCTACTCAGGTAGCCGTTAGCCACGGGCCTGGAATCGAACCTTGCAGGTATTCTGGTAACAGGGTGCTTGATGCGTAGGCAGGAGAGGAAGCGAGGTGCAATGGGACCAGTTGTCGCTCTAGGGTCAGGTCTTGCAATCATACATTTCATAGAACGGGCAGGGTGTCGTCCGTAAATAAGTTGGCCCGATCGATTAAGATGGAGATGAGGGGAAAGGGAGATTTGGTTTTCCCCTTAATTGGATAAAATAATCTCTTGACTTTGGGTGACAATTGTGTACATAATAAATAACACAATTGGAGGACAATCCTATGAAGTTTATTAGCGTGCGTGATTTGAGGAGCAAGTCGGCTCAAGTTTGGAAACAACTTCCCCAGGAAAGAGAGATGAT
>Ga0315277_10006782_pt1 | contig 14892 bp, 8 predicted proteins | sample YL17G05_15_MG_FD_203695 | JGI IMG/M metagenome (GOLD analysis project Ga0315277, IMG submission 203695) | Sediment microbial communities from Yellowstone Lake, YNP, Wyoming, USA - YL17G05_15 | ecosystem: Environmental > Aquatic > Freshwater > Lake > Sediment | place: USA: Wyoming | collected... | reverse complement strand
ACCAATAAAAAGCCGTTCTCAAGGCCGGGCGAAAGTTGTATAATATGACGGTGAAGAGAAAAGCTGTTTTCTGCCTCCTGGCTGCCTTATTCGTCCTGGGGATCTTCTCTTTCGCCTTCGCCCAGAAAAAGAAATCGTCCAAGGACCTCCCACCGAACTACAGGAAGTGGCTTGAAGAGGAGGTCGTTTACATCATAACGCCCAAGGAAAAGGAAGTCTTTCTGCAGCTCGAAACCGACCGCGAGAGGGAGATCTTCATCGACGCCTTCTGGAAGCAGCGCGATCCCGACATCCTCACCCCGGAGAACGAGTTCCGGGTCGAACACTATAAGCGCGTTGCCTACGCCAACCAGTTTCTAGGGAGAGAAGGTCCCGGCGCAGGCTGGCGGTCGGACATGGGCAGGCTCCATATCATCCTCGGGGCACCGCAGCAGATCGAAAGCAACGAAAACCTGAGCGAGATCTATCCGGTGGTCATCTGGTTTTATGACGGTATGGCCAAGTACAACATCCCCAATTCCTTCTACATCATGTTCTGGAAGAAATCAGGGACCGGGGAATACGAACTCTACTCTCCGGTCAAGGACGGGCCGGCCAGCCTGTTGATCCACTATAAGGGCGACGCGGCCAATCACATGCAGGCCTATAGCCAACTCTATGACGTGGATCCCACGATCGCCGACGTTTCACTCTCCTTCCTTCCCGACGAGGCCGGTCGGATTCTCTCTCCCTCCATCGCTTCAGAGATCCTGGTCACAAGCAAGATTCCAAGCATCCCCCGAGAGTCCGTCAAGGACACCTACGCCGAGAAGCTGCTGGCCTACAAGGATATCGTCGACGTCGATTACACGGCCAACTACATCGACAACGAATCCTTCGCCGCGGTCATCCACGAAAAGAGCGGTATCGCCTTCGTCCATTACCTCATCGAGCCCGCCAAGCTCACCTTCATCCAGGTCGGCGAGCGTTTCCGGGCCAACCTCGAGGTTAACGGCAAGGCGACGGACCTGGCGGGAAACACGATCTACCAATACGACCGGACGATCCCCATCGACTTCAGCCGGGAGCAGGTGGAGAGCGTCCGGCCCAAGCTCTTCAGCTTCCAGGACCTTTTCCCCCTCATCGAAGGCCGCTACAAGCTCAATATTCTCCTCAAGAACACCATGTCCAAGGAGTTCACCTCCCTGGAGCGAGACATCATCATCCCCCGCCTGGCCGGTCCAAGCCTCAGCCAACTCATCCTGGCCAACAGAATCATCCCTAACTCGGCCTATCGGGGCCAGAACAAGCCATTCCTGATCGGGGACACCCAACTCGTTCCCTCGCCGAGGAACGACTTCACGTCCCAAGACAAGCTCTATGTGTACTTCCAGCTGCTGGGCCTTGAGCAGGACCTCAAGGATAACGGGGTCCTCGATTTCAAGATCTCCAAAGAGGGGCAGGAAGTCTCTTCGACAAGCAAGCCCCTGGCCGACTACTCTGACAAGGCAAACATCCTGGAGGAGTTCTCCCTGGCCGGCCTGAGCTCGGCCTACTACCGGATCAAGGTCTCGCTCCTGGACCGGAACCAGAAGGAAGTTCTGTTCGAGCAGGCCGACTTCTTTATCTCTCAAATGCCCGTCTTGCCCCGGCCCTGGGTTCTCTCTCTACCTCTCCCAGCGACGGCAGATCCGCTCTTCGCCAATATCCTCGGGAACCAGTTCCTGAACACCAGGGACCGCGGCCGGGCCAAGACCCTGCTCGCCGAAGCTTACCGCCGGAACCCTACGTTGAGCCAATATGCCCTGGATTACTGCCGCGTCCTCCTGGAGGACAAAGAATATCAGAAGATCAAGGAAGTGGCCGGTCCTTTCCTCCAGACTGAAAAGCAGTTCGATTTCCTGATCTACCTCGGCCAGGCCTCCCAAGCGCTGGGCGAGCTGGCCGAGGCCATCGCCCGCTACAAGGAGTATCTGGCCCACTTCGGGACGAACGTCAACGTGCTCAACTCAATCGGCGACTGCTATTATCAACTCGGCAATTGGGAAGAGGCCCGCGTCGCTTGGCAGAGGTCCCTGGAGATCAGCCCCCAGCAGGACGAAGTCAAGAAGAAGCTGGACTCTCTCAAGGAGAAAAAATGAGAATCAGGCGGGCAATCTTCGGGTTCGGCTTGATCTTTCTTCTCTCCTGCGCCGCGGGGAGAATGCCCAAAAATCTGGCTCCTGAAGAGCACGAATTTCTCTCCAGTGTCCGCTACATTATCAGCGGCCAGGAGAAGAAGGCCTTCCTCGCCCTCCCGCCCTCCGAAAGGTCCCGGTTCATCGAAGAGTTCTGGAAGAAGCGGGACCTCGACCCCAGCACCGAAATCAACGAGTATAAGACCGAATACCTAAAGCGGATCTCCGAGGCGAAACATCTCTTTACTGAAGGAGGCACATCGGGCTGGCTGACCGACCGGGGACGGATCTATATCCTCCTCGGGCCTCCCGAGCAGCGGGAGACCTACCCCCGGGGCTATAGCTTCTACAGTCAGCCGAGCGAGGTCTGGCACTATGGTTTTTACCTGATTTACTTCGTCGACTCCCGCTGGAACGGGAACTTCGAGCTTGTCCCCGAGAGCGCCCGCATGATGGCCGAGATCAACAGCGCCCAGATGCAGCTCCGATCCCAGGAGACAGTCGGCCAGGGGAAAGCCCTGGCCGACTTCGACGTCGACGTCCGGAAGATATCCGACCGGGAGAGACTTATCGTTGTTTCCATCCCGTACAAGGACATCTGGCTCTCAGCGGAAGGAAAGGAGTTCAAGACGAGTCTTGAGCTCACCTGGGAGGTCTACGACGCCGCCGATAAGAAAATTCAGGAGGGCACAAAGATGTCCCCCCTGGCTCTTACTCAGGAGCAACTCAAGGAGCTCAGAGGCCAAGAGTTCGTCATCGCGACCCCCCTCGATCTCGAGCCGGGGGATTATCAGATCGCCCTGACCTTGAAAAATCTCAACGACCAGAACCAGGTCAGAAAAAGGATCAAACTGACAGTCTGAAGAGTGCGGAGGCAATCATGAAAACGTCCCGATGGTTTTTCGTTGTCATCTCTGTCCTCGTATTCCTCGCCTTCACTCAAAACGCCGCGGCCCAAGGAGGCCGAGGGAAAGCCCGGATCCAGGGGTTGGTGCTGGACGAAGAAAACAATCCCATCGCTTCGGCCAAAGTCTTGATGGAGCTGATGGCTGCTGAAGCCGTCCAGCGCGTGACGACCACCAACGAAAAGGGTGAATGGGCGATGGTCGACCTGGGCTCGGGCAACTGGCGGATCACGACGAGCGCCGAAGGATATATCCCGACAACGACCACGGTCTTCGTCAGCCAGCTTGAAAAGAATCCCAAAGTCGTGCTGAAACTGAAGAAGCCAGAGATCGATCAGAATGCCGTCATCACCGATGAGGCATCCCTGGCTTTTATCGAACAGGCCACCGAGCTCTTCAACGAGAAGCAATACGACCAATCTCTGGCCATCCTTGAGCAATTCCTGGCCCAGAATCCCAAAGCCTACCAAGTTCAGCTCCTCATCGGTGACTGTTACCGCGAAAAAGGCGAGCTCGATAAGGCGATCGAAACTTATACGAAGGCCGTTGAGCAAGCCAAGTCGGACGAGAAAACCGGACAGCAGATAACCGCCAAGGGTTTGGCGGCGATCGGCGACTGCTACGTGAGAAAGAACGATATCGCCAATGCCCAGGTCTTTTTCAAGCAATCGATCGACACTAACCCGGACAACGAGAGCCTGGCCTACACCGTCGGCGAGATCTTCTTCGCCAACCAAAAACTGGACGAGGCCATCACATATTTCACAAAAGCCATAGAGATTAAGCCAGAATGGCCTCCCCCCTACCACAAACTCGGCCTGGTCTTCCTGAACAAGACGGAGTACGAGAAGGCCAAAGAGAATTTCACCAAGTTTTTGACACTCGAGCCCGAGGGTGAACTGGCCGCCCAAGTGAAGAGCATCCTCGAATACCTGGACAAGATCAAAAAGTAAGCCCGGATAAGGCGGTTACTGCAGGAGCTTCTCCAGCACGAGAAGCTCCTGCCGGGCCCCGCGGACTTTGTCCTCGGGTTCATCCTCCGGGTTGGCCAAGTAGAGCTTCAGGTATTTGACCGCTTCATCGATCTTCCCGATCTTTTTCAGGGCAACGGTCAGGTTGTAGTAGGCGACCGGGGTCGGATGGAGTCCGACGGCGGCCTTCAGACTTTCGATGGCCCCGTTGATGTCGCCGGCGTAGCCAAGGGCGATCCCCATGTCCTGCCGGACCTCATAGTCATCGGGAAAATCCTGTTTGAGGCGCTCATAGATCCCGATCGCCTCCTTCAGGTTCCCGGTCGTGGCCAGGTTCTGGGCATAATTCTTGCGGAGGAACTTATTCTCCGGCTCGATAGTCAGGGCCTTCTCGAAAAAGCCGCGGGCTTCTTCCTTCTTCCCCATGAGGTCGAGGATCCAGGCGGAGGCAAGGAGGCCATCGAAATAGTTCGGGTCGATGACCAGCACGGCCTGCCAGGCGTCCAGCGCCCTCTGCAGGCGGCCCATGGCCATGTGAGTGTGCGCCAACCGGGAGAGCAGGGTCACCGAGCCGGGGAGGGCGGCGATCCCGCGCTCAAGGATACGGACGGCCTCGTCGAACCGGTTCATCCGGGCCTGGATAAGGGCAAGGTTGACATAATTGACCGGGGACTGCGGGTTGAGGTCGAGGATCCGGCTGTAGACCTTGGCGGCTTCGGGGTAGTTCCCTTCCATCTCCATGGTCTCGGCCTTCTGGCTCATCCGGAGCTCGTCCACCATGTCCTTGGGGTCAGGGAGAGGACCTGAGCTTATGGAAGCCGTCTGGTCGACATACCCCAGCGAACGCAGTTTTTCCTGTTCCTCAGGAGTCAGCTCCCGCTTGGAGGCGGTGAACCCGGACGAGTATTTGGCGCTAGTTTCCGCTAGACGCTCCCTCATCAGTTCGGCATTCCGGCTGTCTTGGCCGAGGACGTTCTGCGTCTCCTGGGGGTCAGTCTTCAGGTTATAGAGTTCCGGCCTGGGCGCCTTGATGTACTTCCAGTCGCCGTCCACGAATCCGGTGAGCTCCGACCAGCCGTAGTTCTCACGGGGAAAGTAGGTTTCCAGGTAGGTGCTCAGGTCTTTTTTCTCGCGGCCGGCAATGTAAGGTAGGAGGCTCGTTCCCTGGATCTCGCTCGGCACAGGCAGGCCGAGCAGATCGAGGATCGATGGGGCGATGTCGATGAGCCGGACACGGGGCTTGATGACGCCGCCTTTGGGCAGGTGGCCCTCGGCCTGAAAGATCAGCGGGACTTTAAGCGTCGCGTCGTAGAGGAAGACGCCGTGACCGGTCTCGACCTTCTCGCCGAAAGCCTCGCCGTGGTCCCCGGCCAGGACAATGAGGGTCTTGGAGAGGAGACCTTTCTCGCGCAGGGCGGCGATGACCTGGCCGACGTAGTGGTCCATGTATGAGACCTCGCCGTCATAGGGACTGTCGGCAAAATCGACGCTGTAAGGTGCCGGCGGATCATAAGGAAGATGGGGGTCGTAGAAATGGACCCAGCAGAAGAAGGGCGGCTTCTCAACACTGTCGAACCAGCGGCGGAAGGCCGCGTAGACCTTCTCCGCCTTTCTCTCCGCGTTCAACGGCTTGAAAGCCTGGCCCTCAGCGAACTTATCATCATAGACATCGAACCCCTGGCCGAGGCCGAGCCGGGAATCGACCGTGAACGAGCCGACAAAGGCGGCCGTCTGAAAGCCCCGGCCCTTGAGGACTTCGGCCAGCGTCGTCACCTCGGCGGGAAGGGCGTAAGTGCCGTTGTTATGGACCTGATGATAGAGGGGGTACGTCCCGGTCAGGATCGAGCAGTGCGAGGGAGTCGTCAGGGGGACCTGACTGTAGACGTTCTCGAACCGGACTCCGGCGGCTGCCAGGCCGTCGAGGTTAGGCGTTCGGGCCCGCGGATAGCCGTAGCAGCCGAGCCGGTCGGCCCGGGTGGTATCGAGGGTTATCAGGAGGACATTTAAGTTGCTGTCCTTTTTTATTCTAGCTCCAGGCGCGAGAAAGCAAAGGATGACAAAAGCCGCGAGCGCGATGAAAAACAGGGCGGCAAGATAAAGGATAGGCTTCACCCGGCGCCGGGGCTTTCCCTTTTCCGGCGCGGCCTGGGTCGCCGCTTTCGGGGGGGCGGTTTTCCCCGGAGATTCGTTTGTCTGCTGAAGCGTTCCCCCGATTGGGCGGCTACCCTGCCTCTTCTTCTTTCGTCTTTTCTTGCTCATTTTATTCCTTCACTCCGTGTCTTTATCTTGCCCACCTCGTTCCTCGGCATCAATAACCACCAGTCTTTCTCTTGGATATATCTTCCCGTGACGGAATTCCCCTGTTTTCCCCTCCCTTGATGGGAGGGGATGAAGGGGAGGGTGATTCTAGGCACTTTTTCAGTATTATTTCAAGTATCTCTTCAGTTTGACTTAGGACATCATTATTCCAAAATCTCAAAACTCTGAATCCTTGGCTTCTGAGCCATTCATCTCTTTCCTGGTCGTTTCCTGACTCTTCAGAGTGCTGTCCTCCATCAAGTTCTATGATAATCTTTTTCTCATGGCAAACAAAGTCTACGATATATTTTCCTATCGGCTCTTGCCTTCGGAATTTTAGCCCTTGCAGCCGCTTAGCCCTGAGAGACCTCCAAAGTATGTTTTCTGTATCGGTAGACCTCTTTCTCAGTGTTTTCGCAAAATCATCGAGGTGGGGACTCATTTTTTTCACCCTCTCCCCAACCCTCCCCCATCGAAAGGGGGAGGGATCAAAATGTGTTTTCTGTATTCGTCTATTCCTTACGAAGAGCCCGGGAAAAGTCTTTTAAATAGCTGTTCAATTTCTTTTCACCCTCTCCCCAACCCTCCCCCATCACGAGGGGGAGGGATGTCCTTTGGAAAAAAAAACCCGCCTCCCCCAGAGGGGAGGCGGGTTTGAGCGTCTGTTTCTGCTTTGGAACTAGAAGATGAACTTGATGCCGACTCTCGCTGCAATCGGAGGATAGAAATTCATTTTCTGGCCATATCGAGGATCCACGACAAAATCCTCACCACTAGCCAGATCCCAGTTCTTGGAAAGCACCGCGTCTTGGCTGATACCGATGTCGTAGAGAGTTCGGTATTCGTAGAGTCTGCGGGCGGTCCCGGTATTAAAGATGTTATCCACGTTGACGTTGAAATTGAGCATGTATTTTCCAAGTCTCAGGTTGTACTCGGCATAGACGTTGGCAAACCACAGGAACGGCGTCCGCTGCGACTTGATATCACTGCCGGTAGTTCCTTCTCGGTAATGATTCCTACTGAACGGGAGCATGTAGGCATCAAGGAGGGACCACATCTCAGAGAAGGGATTGCCGCTCATGGCATTGACAACCGTCCCGACGGTCAGCCGGAAGGGGAAGGTGTAGGCGCCGTAGAATTTGAGGAAGTGGGTCCGGTCGGTGTTCAGAGGCCCGTCAACGTAATCAAGGTTCTTGTCCACCGTCATCGCCCAGTTGTCAAACTGCCTCTCGACATAAGGAGAAACTCTTCCGGCCTCATCAGAGGCGGCCAGGCCGGAGCAGTTACCGGTCAGGCGGCTCCAGGTGTAGGAGAGACCGGCCAACCAGTTGTTGGCCAGTCGTTTGTCGAAGCTGACATTGACCGCATAGTACTCACGCTTGGCCTTGGGGGTCTCCGGAAACTGGGCGTCCATCTTGCCCGTGCCGTTGCCGATGTGCAGTGTGTAGCCGTACCCGGGGTTGGCTTCATAGTAAACCTCTCCCACGCCGGGGACCATGAAACCGACGTCCTCGATGATATAGCGGAGGTGCTTGTTGACAAAACGAACCGTAAAGCCGAGGTTTTCCATGAGCATCTTCTCTGCGCCGAATGTAAACTCTCGCTGGCTGACCGGCTTCAGGTCGGGGTCAGTGCTCTCAAAGGAAGGATGACGCCAGTCATAGATCGCCAGGAACGTCCCAGGGTAGTTGCCGCCAGCGCCAATCTTTTCCCACTCATAGGAATCCAGCGTGTAGTAGGCGCTCTTCCACTTGAACCCGGAATAGGAGTGAGCGGCCATATAAGTCTTGATCACATCAAAATAGAGGCCGTAGCTTCCGAAAACCTTCAAGCTGGCATCACCGAAGACGTCATAAACGAACCCGATGCGCGGAGCGATCTTGTCTCCCCACCCGAAGTCCATGGGCCTCCAACTCGAAAATTCGGGAGGAATATCCTTGGGATTGGCATAGGGTGGAAGATATTCTGTCTCGGCGCGAATTCCGAGGTTCAGAGTGAACCTATCGGCGATCGTCCAGGCATCCTGGAGATAGACCGACCAGCGCTCATTATAGACATCCCAGAATCCGCCAAAGATTCCGGTGACATCGCTCCCCCGGACTTCATAGTAGCCGTATGTTCCCCTGCCGATTGATACTCCACCCAGGGAAAGGGTGCGGCCCCACTGGAGTCTGACCTCAGGGTAATTGGTGTCGAAGACTTCATCTTCGACTTCTCCCTGCTTGAGCCAGCCGACTCCGAACTTAAAGGCATGCTCGCCGGCGAGGTTCAGGTAATAGGTGAAATCTGCGTTGGCATAGTTCTTGTACTTGAGCTTGCTGTTGGTATTGAAAACCCTCGGATGATTATTCCAGTAAATTGTTCTCACGTATTCCGGTGGGACAGGCGGACTCGCAGGCACCGACCGCAAAAAGTAGTATCGCGGCGAACTTGGCATAACCTGCTGATTGGTGGTGTTGTAGTAAAAGCGGCCTCCCCTGGCGTTCACCATGAAGTTGTTGCCGAAGGTCAGGTCGGCAAAGCCCTGGACCGTGTAGTTCGGGTAGCTAAAGCCGTAATCACTCCACAGATCCGTGATGTCGCCCGTTCCGTCACGAGGGGGGAGGTTTCCTTTGTACTTGGTGAAATTGTTGACGTAAGAAGCTCCGACCCGCATGAAGCTAAAAGGCTGGGCGGTAATTTTAGCCTGGAAGTTGTAAGCGTAGTTTTTCTGCGTATATTTGGCGCTGTCAGCTTCGGTAGCGGACGTCCAATCTATTGTCCTCGTGATCGGATTATAAACGGGAAGGAATGAACCGAAGAACCACAGCTTATCTTTCAAGATGTAGCCGCCTAGGCTGAACCCGCCTTCATACCTATGCTCAAGGGGCTTCCCGTACTCGTCCTGGAAATTGATAGTCTCCAGGAGCCTGTCATTTGCAGGATTAAGGCGGACCGTATCTCTTTCTTTTCCGGTGAGCTTGGAGCCTTCATAATAGCCGAGGACTTCGCCATGGAATTCATTCCCGCCTGCCCGTGTTACGACGTTGACCACGCCTCCGACGGCGCCGCCGAACTCGGCCGGGTAGCCACTGGCCGTGATCTTGACCTCATCGACGAACTCGAAGGCTGCCGACTGGCCGCGAGTTCCAACATCGGTCCTATTGATCTCGGTCCCGTCCATGTAGAACATGTTCTCAGCGCCGGAAGCGCCATCCACGGAGATTCCACCCAGGTTGGCCTCGTAGTTGACCCCGGGCACAGCCGTAACCAAGGTGTCGAAGTTTCGGCCTCTCGGCAGAACCTCAAACATCTCCCTGCTCAGTGTCATACCCTTGGTCGTGCTCTTGACATCGATCAGAGGCGACTGCCCGACAACCGTCACTTCCTCTTCTATGGCGCCCATCTGCAGCGTCGCATCCAGCCTTAGGGTCTGCTCGATGTTGATGATGATCCCTTCACGGATGAACGGCTTGAACCCCTGCAGCGTGAAGGTAATCCTGTAGGTCCCGGGCTGAAGGGCAAACAGACGGTAGATGCCCTCGGCATCAGTCACGGTCGTGGCCTTACCCATAAGCTTGGGGCTCGTGGCTTCGATAGTGACGCCGGGAAGCGAGTTGCCGTCTTCGTCCAAGACGGTGCCGTATATTTTACCGGTGGGAGTCTGAGCAGCAAGGACGCCGCTAAAGACCAGAATGCCCAGGAGTGCGAGGAAACTCTTTTTCCATTTACTCACTATTTTTCTCCTTCTTTCTCATTGCCCCCGCGTGCGCTTGAGAGCGCTCCGCGGTTCGGCTTCGGCCGGCGCACTTTCGTGCACCAACCGAGTCCTTTTTTCCATAAGGCGAATAAACGTTATCCGCCCCAACCTTCATTGAGGTCATTTCGGTTAGCGGCTGGTTCTCACCTCCTTGAATGGCGGAATTATTGGACTCCATTACTATCTTAATATTAGCAATAATCATGCCAACTTATTCGATTCCTATTTATAATGATATCAACTATTTAATTTTTTCTTGCCGGCGCTATTATCCAATAAATTGAACGGCTTCCAAAAATTTGGATTGAAGACCAAAGAGCTGTTTCGTTTTTGATAGATTGGGCCGCTGCGGCGTCAGCTCCACTAGCGCGACCTTAAACGATTGAAAGATGCAACGCAATGTCTCGACATGGCGGTCATAGACCGAAGATGTTAGCCTTGCCTGCGGTGGTCAACTCCTAGTATAATCAAATATGATCGTTAGTTGTCTTATATCCAAGAAATCCTTGAATAAATAGAACAAGACCCTCTGCCGGTGAAAAGAAGGAATTTGAGAGTCATCAATCTCCTCCGGATTTCTTCTTTATGGCTATTACTCTCCTTTCTGCCTTTTTTTATTTCGCTTCCACTCGTTTCCAAGGACAGTCCCGAAAATGACCGGCTCAATGTCCTTCTCATTACGATTGATACCCTCCGAACGGACCGGCTGAGCTGCTACGGAGAGAGCCAGTTGGCCACACCCCATATTGACCGTTTCGCAGCGAGAGCCATGCTGTTCACCAGGGCCTTCGCCCATACCACGACGACCCTGCCCTCCCACGTCAATATCTTGCTCGGGACAACGCCCCTCTCCCATGGGGTCCACGACAACTTCAATTTTGTTGTCCCGGATGGGTCGCTGACACTGGCTAAACATCTTAAGAAATTCGGCTATGCCACAGGCGCAGTCATCGGAGCCTACCCTCTGGACTCCCGCTTCGGGCTCGATCAGGGTTTTGACTCGTACGACGATAATTATGACAAGGAAAGCACCCAGAAATTCGCAACCGGCGAGCGGAGGGCAAAAGACGTGATCGATAAGACCATCGCCTGGATCAACAATCAAAGATCGGCCTGGTTCTTGTGGGCCCATATCTACGACCCTCACGATCCCTACGACCCTCCCGAGCCTTTTCGGACCCAACTTAAGGACAGGCTGTACGATGGCGAAGTCGCTTATTCAGACCATGAGCTGGGACGGCTTTTCAATCATTTGGAGGAAAGAGGCCTCCTCAAAGAAACGATCGTCGTTTTGACAGGAGACCACGGAGAGTCGCTCGGTGAGCATGGAGAAAAGACTCATGGGTATCTTGCTTACAATTCAACTCTCTGGATTCCGCTCATCGTCTATGTCCCAGGCTTCTCAAGCGGGCGTTGCCTTCAGAATGTTTCTCATATCGATATCTTTCCGACGGTTTGCGATGCTCTGGAGGTCGAAAAGCCGGTATCGCTCCAAGGAGTCTCACTCCTTCCTGCCTTACAAGGGAAAAGCCTTCCGAAAAAGCCGATCTATTTTGAATCACTTTATCCTTTCTACAACAGAGGCTGGGCCCCTCTGACTGGATACATCTCCGACCAGGATAAGTTCATCGATTGCCCCATCCCTGAGCTTTATAACCTGAAGGACGATTTTAGAGAGCTGAGAAACCTCATCAACCAAAAAGAGGCCGCTCGCTATAGAGAAAAGCTCATCCAATTGGTTTCGGAGATACCCCTCCCACAGACTTCCCAAGAAAGGCGCCGCGTAGACAGAGAAGCTATGGAAAGGCTGAAAAGCCTCGGCTACATCTCCTCCCCCGCAGGAACGCCCAAGAAAAACTATGGCCCCGAGGACGACATCAAGACTCTTCTCCCCTTTTTCAACCGCACCATGGAGGCGATGGAGGTTTCTAAAAAAGGGAACATTCGCCAGGGAATGGATATGCTCAAAGAGGTCATCACTGCAGAAAAGAATGTGGATTTAGCTTATTCCTATCTGGCCCAGATGTACAAGGAACTCGGGCAGCTGAACGAAGGGATCGAAGTCTTGCGCCTCGGCCTCGGCCGGTTTCCGGAGAGCTACGAAATCTTCTTTACGTACTTAAGCCTTCTCCAAGTTGCCGGCCGTTCTAAGGAACTCATTCAAGCCATCGATGAGGCGCGCCTGCCCCAGATGGACGTTGATTCTGAACTCTGGGTCATCAAAGGAAACGCCTTCTTGATGACCGGCGATCTTGACAGAGCTCTGGACTCTTATAAGCGCGCCGGATCCATTGACCCTGAATATGCCGCCGTCTCTGATGGCCTCGGAAAAACCTGTTTCTCACTCTTTATGAAAACAGACAATTTGGCTTTTCTTCAGGAAGCGATCACTCATTTTAAAAAAGCCATTGAGCTCGACCCCGATTTCGCCCGGGCCTATGGCGGCCTTGGCGCCGCTTACAGGCGCAGCGGAGACCTTGATGGGGCCGTCAGGACTCTAGAAAAAGGCCTTGAGATCGCTCCCGACAACTTTGAAACCCTCTACGAACTCGGAGGCGCCTATCTCGAAGCGGGAGAAAACGTCAAGGCCCTTCGCTGCTTCGAGAGGTTCCGCAAGCAATTCGGCTCATCGCTTTCTCCCGAAGAAAGCAAAGACCTGGACGAATTGATCAAGAAAATCAAAGAGAGGAAATAGCCAGGCCCGCGTTTTCGCGCCTCCATAATGGGAGACGCCTTCAAACGATTTTGGACTTGTGCTTCGTCTCCTTCTATAATAACAAATGAGAACCTTAATGGAACCGTCAAGAATTGGCTCGAGCAGAGACTGGAATCTTGGCCTCTGCCTGGCGGCCAGAGGGATCCTGTTTGCATTCGGCCTAATGACCGTGTTGGCCATTACACCAGGGCCCCCGCAGGAGAAGACCTCCCTGGACGTCCTGAAACAGATCCACGCCGAGGTCAAAGAGATCGGGCCCTACCCCGGTGAGGATTTCATCCGCCGGGAATTTTTCGTGGGCGAAGACGATGATGACACGAACAAAGACATCCATGTCATCGTCCTGATCCAATCCCTGGAATCGAAAGAGATGATGACGATCCGGGTGACCGAGATGGCCAAGGACCCAGGGAATCCCCGGGCCAGGCTGGCCAAGACCTCAAGAGCGCTGACTTGCCTGGTCGCCCAGGACCGGTTGGAAGTCCAGAGCTCCGACTACGAAGAGAAAGACCTCGCCGAGCTTGTGCCTGAGATCCTCACAGCCATCCAGAATAAAAAAAGGCTCCTCAAACTCAATCTTTTCGAAAGTGGGCGCCCAGGCTGACTGAGTTGGCCAGGGCCGCATGGGTGATCATCAGGGCCACCTGGATCCCGTGCTTCAGCCCGACCACCTTGGGGTCCATCCTCGCTTCCTTGTAGAACTTTTCAATCCGGTGCCGCAAATACTCCAGGTCCGCCTTGGCCCTTTCCAGCCTCTTCTTGGTGCGGATGATCCCGGCATAGTTCCACATCGTCGTGCGGATGGTCAGCCAATCCTGGTTGACAAGGGCGGGGTCGATCTCCTCTTCCCTGTCCGGATAATACCAGGGATGGATCTCTTCGGGCTCGTAGGGCAGCGCGGGGTCGAAGTGGGAGGCGATGTCCTGGGCGGCCCGCGTCCCCCAGACCAATCCCTCCAGGAGGGATGTCGAGGCCAGACGGTTCGCCCCGTGGAGTCCGGTGCAGGACACCTCTCCTACGGCGTAGAGGTTGCGGAGCGAACTTCTCCCCCAGCTGTCGACCAGGACGCCCCCGCAGCAGTAATGGGCGGCCGGCACCACGGGGATCGGCTCTTTGGTGATGTCGAGGCCGTACTCGAGGCAGGTGCGGTAGATATAGGGGAACCTCTTCTTGATATCCACCTTGGCGTACGAGGCGAGGTCGAGCAGGACATAGCTCGAATCGCTGTTGGTCATCTCCTCGTAAATGGCCCGCGTCACTTCGTCGCGCGGGGCCAGGTCGCGCCGGTCGCTGTATTTCTCCATGAACGTCTGGCCTTCTTTCGTTTTCAGGCGGGCGCCCTCTCCCCTCACCGTCTCCGAGATCAGGAAGCCGTCGGCGTCGCGGTGAAAAAGCGAGGTCGGGTGGAACTGGATGTACTCCATGTTGACGATGCGCGCCCCTGCCCGATGGGCCATGGCATAGCCCGCGCCGATGGCCTCGCGGGGGTTCGAGGTGTAGAGGTAGACGGCTCCGCAGCCTCCTGTTGCCAGGATGGTGTAGGGAGCGAAAAACATATTGACCGCGCCGGTTGCGTTGTCCAGGACATAGGCCCCGATGCACTGCGGATCACGGTAGTAAGTCATCAGGTTCTTGGAATGGTGGGGGATAGTGAGAAGGTCGACAGCGGTGCGCCCGGCGAACAACGTAACATTGCTGTATCCCTTCAGCGCCTCGACGAATTTTTCTTCGATCGTCCGGCCCGTCGTGTCCTTAACATGGAGGATACGGCGGCGCGAATGCCCGGCCTCCTGGGCGTAGTCCAAGTCGTCTTCGCTGCTTCGCGTGAAGGGGATGCGCAGCTCCTCGATCAGGATCCTGTCGACGAGCTCCCGGCCCTGGCCGGCCAACACCTCGACGGACTCGGGATTGTTAATGCCGTCGCCCGTCTTGATGATGTCCTCCTTCAGGATCTGGGGGTTGTCGTTTTTCCCCAGCGAGACGATCCCGCCCTGGGCATAGAGAGTGTTGGATTCTTCGAGCACCGGGGCTTTGGTGATGATGTTCACGCGGAGGCCGCGCTTGGCCGCCTCCAGGGCGGCGCTGGCCCCGGCGATCCCACAGCCGA
>Ga0315277_10006781_pt1 | contig 14894 bp, 11 predicted proteins | sample YL17G05_15_MG_FD_203695 | JGI IMG/M metagenome (GOLD analysis project Ga0315277, IMG submission 203695) | Sediment microbial communities from Yellowstone Lake, YNP, Wyoming, USA - YL17G05_15 | ecosystem: Environmental > Aquatic > Freshwater > Lake > Sediment | place: USA: Wyoming | collected... | reverse complement strand
AGGCCGTCCGCGAACTGCCGGCGCTTTTGGGGCAGGTCAGGCTCGGCAGGGCAAAACCCGGCGCCGCGGTGCTTGCGTCGAACCCGCTGCGCAGCGACGGCTTCGGGGCGCTTTCGGTGCTTGTGACACAGAATTTCGGCTCAGGACGTTCCGTCGCTTTCGCCGGCGACACGACGTGGCGGTGGTACGCGCCGATGAAGGGGCTCGACCTCGAATCGCCTTACGTGCGGTTCTGGGGGCAGCTGGTGAGGTGGCTGGCGAAACGGGAAGCGGAAGAGGCGCCCGGGAAGCCGGGCGTCACCGTGTACGTGGACAAGGCGTTCTACGCGCTCGGGGACAAGGTGGCGATCACGGCGGAGGTGCGAGGGCCGGACGGGCTTATGACGGACAAGGCCGCGGTCGACGCGAGGCTCGACGGCCCAGGCGCGGCAAACGTCGCCCTCGGCTACGCCCCCGGCAGCAAGGGAACCTACAGCGGCAGTTTCGAGCCGTCCGCAGCGGGGACCTACAAGCTTTCGGTGGCGGCGGCGCAGGGCGGCGCGGGGCTCGGCGAGTCGCTGGCGTCCTTCGAGGTCGGCGTCGAGGACGTTGAGTTGCGGCGGATCGACCTCGACGAGGACTACCTGAGGACGATTGCGGCCGCGAGCGGCGGCGCGTACGTGCCGCTCGTCGAGTTTCCATCTTACGCGGCGAGCCTCAGGACCGAAGGCGAGACGCAGAACACCGTGGAGGTCCTGAATCTCCGGCAGAGGAGGGTGCTCTATCCGCTCTTCCTCGTCTTCGTGGCGCTCGTCGCGGCTGAGTGGCTGTGGCGCAAGCGCCTGGAGATGCCGTAGTCCGAATGCAGGCGCGACGGGAAGAGCCCTTCCTCCGGAAAGACGCCGGCTGCTAAGACTCTTCGTCTTCGCCTTCTTCGTCGGCGAGGACCTGGGGGCTGTCGGGGAGAAAGCGCACCGAGGGGAATTCGCGCACGAGGCGCCGCAGGTGCCGCTCCCTGACGCGGGCAAGGACTTCCACGTCGCTGTCGACGAATCCGCGCGAAAGGACTTCGCCGCGCTGGCAGAGCGCCGCGTAGATGCGCCCCTCGGCGGCGGGGAACGAGAGTTTCACTTCCATCACGCCCCTCGACATCTCGACGGAAACGGCGTTCGCGAGCTCGCGCAGGCCATCGCCCCTCAAGGCTGAAATGACGATCGCGCCGGGGTGAGTCGCGGCGAGGATATTGAACACGGCCAGGTCCTTCACCGCGTCGATCTTGTTCAGGACGACGATGCGCGCGGAACCTTCGCAGCCGATCTCCTCAAGGACGATATCAACCGCTTCGATCTGTTCCTGGGCGGCGGGGTGCGCGCCGTCGACGACGTGGAGGAGGAGGTCGGCGTTCTTGGCCTCTTCGAGGGTCGCCTTGAACGACGCGACGAGGTGGTGAGGCAGCTCGCGGATGAAACCGACCGTGTCGGAGAGAAGCACGCGGCGGCCGCCGGAAAGGTCCCAGGGCCTGGTGCGCGTCTCGAGGGTGGCGAAGAGTTTGTCCTCGACCAAGACGCCGGCGGAGGTGAGGGCGTTCATGAGGGTCGACTTGCCGGCGTTGGTGTACCCGACGATGCTCACGCAGAACTCATCACTGCGGCCCCGGACCTCGCGCTGTTTGCGGTGCTCGATGCCCTGGAGGTTGCTTTTCAGGTCGGCGATGCGGCGGCGGACGGTGCGGCGGTCGACTTCGAGCTGCTGCTCGCCGGGCCCGCGCGTTCCGATGCCGCCCTCGATGCGGCCGAGGTGCGTCCACATCCGCCGAAGCCTCGGTAGCGTGTACTCCAGCTGCGCTAATTCCACCTGCACCTTGGCCATCTCGGTGCGGGCGTGGCTGGCGAAGATGTCGAGGATGAGGTCGCTTCGGTCGACGACCTTGGTGTCGATGGCGGCTTCGAGGTTGCGCAGCTGCGCGGGCGAGAGGTCGTGGTTGAAGATGATGACGTCGGCCTCGAGAGACTTGGCGAGGTCGCACAGGTCGAGGGCCTTGCCCCTCCCGATGAAGTACGCGGAGTCGATCCGCGAGCGCTTCTGCGTCACCATGTCGACGACCTTGGCGCCGGCGGTATCAGCCAGGCGCGAGAGCTCCGCGAGCGGCTCGTCGTGGTCCGCGGGCGCATCGGGGAAGATGACGCCGACAAGTATGGCCCGTTCGAGGCGAACGGTGAGTTCGGTGCGTTTCGAATGCGGCATTAAGGGCTGATCGCTCTCCTTTCACCTTATATTATACGCGAGCGGAGCCGCGCGGTCAAGGAAGCGCAACCGTGCCGGGGGCGGCTATGCGTCGAGCCTGTGGCCGCCGGCGCCTCGGGAGAGGTCGTTTACGTTGCCCCCGGGATGGCCGGACCACGTGCATGCGCGCGACTCGAAGCGCAACGCCGCGGCCGAAAGGATGATGCCCGCCTTCTGCCCCTTCGCGGCGCCGCGCGTGCCGCGTATCGTGCAGGCGTCGAACAGCACGTCCGAGACCGGGCCGTTCACCTCGACGCCTGCATCGCCGTTATCCTCGATGGCGCAGCGCTCGAAGCGGTTTCGGTGGCCGGAGTTCTTCGCGTTTTCCTCGCGAAAGAGGACGCCGGCGCGAGAGTTCCCGCGGAACACGCAGTTCACGAAGACGTTGTCCGTGTCCTTGTGGCCGATGTCGACGCCGAACACGCCGTTTCGCTCGCAGACGAGGTTCTCGAAGCGGCTTTCCTGGACGCGCCAGCAAAGAAAGAAACCGCCGCCGACGTTGTCGCTGAAAGCGCAGTCCTTCATGAGGACGCGCGTTGAGCCGGTGCCCGGGTGCATGCCGAAGTTGGCGCAGCCGGAGGCCCGAACACGCTCGAGGCGGAAATCGCGCGTGGTCTGGAAACTGATGCCGTCGCCCGCGAAGTCCTTCACGAAAACGTCGGACATGGACACGCGGCTCGACCTGTGAAAGTAGACGCCGCCGACGCGGCAGCCGTCGAGCACGAAGTTTTCGGCCTTGTTGCCGTCGACGACGAGCCCCTCTACGGCCGCGTCGACGACGTCGACGCCGGAGACGAGCGCGCCCGACGCGACGACCTCGCCGTGATTCTCCTCGGAGTAATCCATTACGAGCGGCTCTTCGAAGTGGATTGCGCGACCCTCGATCCGCGAAACCGTAACGACCGAGTCGAGCCAGCCGCCGGATTTGTCGTCGCGCACGTAAAGTCCCTGGCCGACGCGGAAGGGGCTGACGTCGAGCGGAGTGATCTTCAGCTGGCCGTAGTCCGCGTCGATGTCCATCGGGACGCGGAAGCCTTTTGCGCGGCGAAGGACGGTCTTGTCGCCGGCGCCGACGAGGCGGACGCCCGAACGCATGTGCACGGCGTCCATGCAGGTGTATTCGCCCGGCAGTAGTTCAACAGTGCCGCCCTCGCGCGGCAGCGCCCTTATGGCGAGGTCAATCGCGGCGTTGTCGGCGCCGCGGATGACGCCGCCGTCGCGGCCGACCGTAATGTGAGTCTCATTGGAAGGCATCATGCATCTCCTTTGAAAAACAGGGGACGGGGAAAACGGTGACGGGCGCCGCCGGGGACTCCGAAGCGCAAGCGGAAGCACACCGACCCCGGAGGCGAGTCACCATCGTTTGACGAGTATACGCGGGCGGCCAACGGACGCAATCAAGTGCTCGCGGACGCACAAGCTAAAGGGTCTGCACGAGGGTTTCCCTGCGCGCGAGATGGTGCGGGGCGCGGCGGGCCTACAGGCTGCTCAAGTAGAACTTGCGGTCGCGGAAGACGGGGTTCGGGAAGCGCAGATCCACGTATTCCTTGTCCGTGAGACTGCCTTCCTGGCGAAGGACCGCCTTCAAGTTCTCGAGTTTCCTGGCGGGAGAGAGTTCGGTCGAGCCGGGGTAATGCACTCCCCTACCCCAGTAAACTTGAGTGTGGCCGGCGGTGATGAGGACGATCTCGGGTTCGCGCGGGGTGCGGCGGCCGCCGATATTGGAGGTATCGATGGCGGCGACGCGCGCGGCCTTTATGACGTCGGCGTGGGGCTTGAGGAACGCGGCCACGCGGGCGCCCTCGACGACGGCGGGGTCGTCCCACACCTTGCCGGCGGGCGGCGGGGATGTCCGAACGTATGAGATTATCAGGAGATCAAGGCCGGTGTCCGCCCGGTCCTTGTACTCTCCCGGGAGGCGGACGCCTTCGGCGTCGACGATGTAGTAGCTGTTGCCGCGCAGGACGAAGGCGGCGGGGTCGCGCAGGCTCACTTCCGCGCGGACACGGTTGGGGAATTCGCGTTTTACGGATTTCACTTCCTTGACCCAGGGATTGGCGGCGAGGCCCGACGCGATCTTGCGAGTGGCCGCGGGGTCAAGAAGGCTCACCTTGCCGTCGGCGCCTGGGACGACCTTCAGCTGTTTTTCAATCGGGCCGCGCACCCAGCGAGGCTTCGCCAGGAGTTCGAGGGTCTGCGGCGAGACCTGGAAGTCGGAGAATTTGACGCAGCGGTCGCGCGCCATCGAAATGAGCATCCAGCCGCCGACGCAGACCAGGACGGCTATGAGGACCTTGAAGAAGGTGTGCGCCCAGAAGTCCCCTGAGAGAAAGAAGAACTTGCCGCCTTTCTTCCGGTTCGCCTTGGGAGCGGCTTTCGCCATCGCGCTCTAACCTCCTAAACGGGCCTTGCGGCGCCGAAACGTTCGAGGGCCATCTCCACGAGCCTTCCGCAAAGCGCCGGAAAATCAATCCCTACCGCCTTCGCGGCCATCGGGACCAGCGACGTCTCAGTGAAGCCTGGAATAGTGTTCACTTCGAGAACGAAGAAGCCGTCGTTTTCCGCGAGCATCATGTCCACGCGGCCGAGGTCGCGGCACGCGAGGCTCTCGAAGGCCGCCAGCGCCGCGCGGGAGACGCCTGCCTTGAGGTCGTCGGGAAGGTCGGGGTCGACGATGTATTCCGTCTGGCCGTACTGGTACTTGGCCGTGTAGTCGAAGAACTGCCTGTGAGGCCGGAGTTCGATTACGGGAAGCGCCTCGCGGCCGAGGACGCCCACCGTAAGCTCGCGCCCCTTGACGAAGGATTCGACGATGACGCGCCCGTCGAAGACGAGTGCCTCCCGAACCGCCGCGTCGAAGCCGCCGCGCTCGACGATCGAGACGCCGATGCTCGAGCCCTGGGCCGCCGGCTTGACGACGACCTTGCCGCCGAGCTCACAAACGACGCGGTCAGCCGAATCGCGGTCTGGAACCGAGTCCAGCAGCCGGTCGCGGACGACGGGGATGCCGGCCTCGACGAATTTGCGCTTGGCGATCACCTTGTCGAGCGCCGAGTGGCTTGCCTCGGGACCGGAGCCCGTGTAGGGAATCCCGGCATCCTCCAGGAGCCGCTGCACTCGCCCGTCCTCGCCGAAGCCGCCGTGGAGCGCGATAAACGCCACGTCGACGCCTTGCCCCTCTATCGAGGCAAGGCTCAGGTCGTCCATGACCGCCGGCACGACGTCGAAGCGCGCCTTTCGAAGAGCGTCCACGATGCCGGCGCCCGAGTGGAGGCTCACTTCCCTTTCGGAAGACGTGCCGCCCATGAGCACCGCAACCGTGACGCGTTTGTCTCTTTTCATGTCGCGCCCTTCTTCCCAGGGAGTTAATCGGCCATAAGGGGCGGCGTCTTTACCACAACTGGACCTCGAGCTCGAGAACGACGCCGAAGGCTTGGGCGACGCGGTCCTTGACGAGGCCGACGAGGTCGAATACGTCCTTAGCGGTGGCGCCGTCGGAGGTTAGGATGAAGTTCGCGTGAAGGGTCGAGACGCTTGCGCCGCCTATGCGGTGGCCCTTCAGCCCCGCGCGGTCGATGAGGGCGCCGGCGGGCGGGCCGTCGGGAGGGTTCTTGAAAACGCAGCCGGCGCTTGACGACGCAAGGTCCTGCGCGGCGCGTTTCTGGTCGAGAAAGAGCCGCGTCGACTGGCGCACTTTCCGGGGTTCGGAGACCTCGAGTTTGAACGCCGCGGAAAGCACGATTTGGCCCTTTAACGACGAGCAGCGATACCCGAAAGTGACTTCCGACGCCGGAACCGTCATGGGCCAGCCGCCCGCCGAGAGGACGGCGACGGATTCGACGATGCTGCGGATCTCGCCCCAGTGGCCGCCGGCGTTCATGATGACGGCGCCGCCGACCGTGCCGGGAATGCCCGCGAGGCATTCGGCGCCGGAAAGGCCGCGCTCGGCGCATTCGTTCACAAGGCGGGCCAGCGGCACGGCGGCCCCCGCCGTGAGGCCGTCTTCGGCAAAGACGAGGTTCGCAAACTCCCCGGCCAGGCGGATGGCGACGCCGTCGAAGCCGGCCTCGCCCGCGAGGATATTCGTGCCGCCGCCGATTACACGGTACGGCACGCGGTCGCCTTTCAGCGCACGCACGAGCGACACGAGCTCGGCGACGCTTCTCGGCTCGGCGAGATAGCGCACCGGCCCTCCCACTTTGAGGGAGGTGAGGTCCGCGAGGGGCACGTTTTCGCTAAGGATTGGAGCGAAGTCTTTCAAGGAGGGCATAGGCCACTTCGTTAACGTTTCCCGCGCCCAGGGTGAGCACGACGTCGCCGCGTTCGGCCTGGGCGGAGATCCGGTCGACAATCGCGCCCCAGCTGGGGATGTACTCGGCGTCGTAACCGAGGCCGACGAGTTCGCGCACGAGGTCGCCGGCGTTGACGGTGGCGCGCTCCTGGTCGCTGTCGCGCACGAAGTAGATGTCGGGGACGATGATCTTGTCGGCCTGGGAGAAGGAACGCGCGAAGTCCTTGAGGAAAAAGCGCGTCCGCGAATACTGGTGCGGCTGAAAGACCGCCCACAGGCGCCCGGCGCGGAAAAACTCGCGGGCGGCCTTGAGCGTAACCTGAATCTCGGTCGGGTGATGCCCGTAGTCGTCGATGATCGTGACTCCGCGCGCCTCGCCGATGACCTCGAAGCGCCGGGCGGCGCCCTGGAACTTCGACAGCGCGTCGGCGATGACCGGGAAATCGACGCCGAGGGCGTTTGCGGCGGCGGCGGCCGCGAGGGCGTTCAAGACGTTCTGCACGCCCGGTATGCCAAGGTGGACGGTCCCGAGGGCGGCCCCCTTGTGGATGACGTCGAACGTGTACCGCCCGCCCGCGGCGGAAAGGTTCTCGGCGCGCCAGTCCGCGGGAATCCGCGCGCCGAAGGTTTCCTTGCGCGCCGAGGTCGATTCGGCGACGGCGACGGCGTTGCGGTCGTGTGCGCTCACGATGAGGAGGCCGTCCGGCGGCAGAAGCGACGCGAACTCGCGGAATGCCGAGATTATCTCGGCCAGGTCGTGATAGTAGTCGAGGTGGTCTTCCTCGATGTTGTTTATGATCGCTATCCGGGGGCAGAGGTTCAGGAACGACCGGTCGTACTCGCAGGCTTCGGCTACGAATATCCCGTTATGCCCCTCGGCGGAGGACGCGCCCAGCTGTGGGACGTGCCCGCCGACCACGAAGGACGGGTCCTTCCCGGCGGCGACGAGGATGACGGCGAGCATCGCGGTAGTGGTGGTCTTGCCGTGGGTGCCGCTCACGGCGACGCCCTCCTGCCCGGCCATGAGGAGCCCGAGGGCGCGGGCGTACTTAATCACCTCGATGCGGCGCCTCCCGGCCTCGACGAGTTCGACGTTGTCGGGTTTCACCGCGGCGGAGATGACGACGAGGTCCACGTCCGGCGGGATGTTCGAGGGACTGTGGCCGACGTGAACGACGGCGCCCATTTTGCGGAGGACCTCGAAGACGGGGTTATCGCGCATGTCGGAGCCGCTGACGGCGGCCCCTTCACACAAGAGCATCCTCGCGACGCCGGACATGCCCGTGCCGCCGATGCCTATAAGGTGAACCTTCTTTGCCGGAAAGACCATCCGCTCGAAATCCTTTCTACGAATTCGCGACGGCCCGGCGGCCCTGAAGGGACTCGTTGATCCTCGACGCGACGGTGCGCGCGGCTTCCGGCCGGCCCAGAGTCTTCGCCGCAACGTGCATTTTCCGCAAGGCCGCCGAGTCCGCCAGCATTTCCTTTGCCGCGGCGGCAAGCGCCGCGCCGGCGCCCTTGCCTTCCTCGATTATCCGCGCGGCCGCGGCGCCGGTAAAGATGCGGGCGTTGGCCATCTGGTGGCAATCCTTGTGGTGCGGGTACGGCACGAGAATCGACGGGACGCCGAAGATCGCCAGTTCCGAGAGCGTCGTACCGCCCGCGCGAGCGATTGCCAGGGCCGCGCCGCTGTAGGCCGACGGCATGTCGTCGATGTACGGGACGACCTCGGCCGCGACGCCCGCGGCGGCGTAGGCGGCCCTGACCCTTTCGAAGTCGCCGCCGCCGGCCTGGTGGGTGATGCGGCGCCCGAGGGCGGCCAGGTCCTTTACGGCATCGACGACCATGGAATTGACGCCTACGGCGCCCGTTGAACCGCCGAGGACGAGTATGCCGCCGGACGGGTTATACTCGCCGGCGGCGGCTTCCACGATGAAGCGGCGAAGCGGGTTGCCGGTCACCTCCCAGCGGGCGCCCGAAGGGAGATGCTCGGCGGACGCCTGCCACGAAAGGCAGCTGAGGGTCGCGCGGCGGGCGAGGCGGATGTTCGCGACGCCGGGAACGGCGTTTTGCTCCAGAAGAAACGCCGGCAGGCCCATACGCGACGCAGCCACGACCGGCGCAAACGACGAAAAACCTCCGAGGCCCACGACGGCCGACGCGCGCTTCGACTTGAGGAGTCTGCGCGCGCCGAAGTACCCGGCCCCGATGGACCATACGAAGCGCGGGATCGCGAGAGGGTCGTGCGGAAGAGGGGCGGAGGGCAGGACCACGGAGGGGAGGTTTTCCTTCTTCAGGATCTCGGCCTCGAGGGCGCGGCCCGAGCCCCAGAACTCGCACTCGAAACGGCCGTCGATCTCCGCGAGCGCGCGCGCGACGGCTACGCCGGGGTAGATGTGGCCGCCGGTTGCCCCCCCTGCGAATACGACGAGCATGGCGCCACCTGTCAGACGGAGGCCTGGGGTTTCGAGGCGTGGGCGACGCTGTAGAGCAGGCCCACTCCCATGAGCATGAAGAGAAGCGCGGAGCCGCCGGAAGATATGAACGGCAGGGCTATGCCCTTCGGAGGCAGGACCTTCGTGACGACGGCGACGTTGATGGCCGCCTGAAGGGCTATGACCGAGGTTATCCCGGCGGCAAGGAGCATCCCGCCGACGTCGGCGGCGCGCCGCGCGATCATTATGCCCGAGCAGATGACGAGGCAGTAGAGCACGAGCACGGCCGTTACGCCGATAAGGCCCAGTTCCTCGGCGAGTATGGCGAAGATGAAGTCGGTGGAAGCTTCCGGGAGGAAGAGGAGTTTCTGCGTCGAATGGCCGAGTCCCACGCCCCAGAGGCCGCCCGAGCCTACGGCGATGAGCGATTGCCTGATATGGTAACCTGAGCCGGACGGGTCGCTAAGCGGGTTGAGCCAGGCGTCGATGCGGGCCTTGGCGTAGCCCTCGCTCACGAGCACGAGAAGCACCGGCACGGCCGCAAGCATGGGGCCGAAGAGAAAGATCATCCGCGAGCCTGCGACGAAGAGGACAATCCACGCGACCGCCGCGACGAGAAACGTGGTGCCGATGTCGGGCTCGAAAAGGATGAGCGCGCAGACGAGGCCCACAACCACGATCGAGGGGAAGAAGGCCGCCTTGAAGCTCGTGAGCCTCTCCCCGCGCGACGAAAGAAACCCCGCGAGGAAGACCACGAGCGCGAGCTTGGCGAATTCCGACGGCTGGAAGCTCACCGGCCCGGCGCCGAGCCAGCGCGAGGCGCCGTTTATCCGCCGGCCGACGCCGGGGACGAGCACAAGAAGCAGGAGCGCCGCGGCGACGGCGAGGATTGCCCTGTGCCGGGCGAGGATGACGCGGTAGTCGCGGCGCGCCAGGGCAACGGCGCAGTAGACGCTCAAGGCGATGCACGCAAGCTGTTTGGTGAAGGTGACGCTCACGAGCGGCCCGTCGCCGCGCGCGGTCGTCGAGAAAATCATTATCGCGCCGAGGCCCAGAAGCGCCGCGACCGCGGCGATGAGCACGGCCGACGCCCAGTCATCAGTCTTCACCACGAGCGACCTCCCTGCCTATCTCAGTTTCAGCGTCGCAAGGCCGAACGCCGCGAGGATCGCGGCGATGATCCAGAAACGGATCGTCACCTTGCTTTCCGCGAGACCCCCGAACTGGAAATGGTGATGAAGCGGCGCGCACCGGAAGACGCGGCGCTTCGTGCACTTGTAATGGAACACCTGGACGATGACGCTTACGGCCTCGGCTACGAAGATGCCGCCGATAATGGCGAGAAGCAGTTCCTGCTTTATGGCGACGGCGACGAAGCCGATGGCGCCCCCGAGCGGCAGCGACCCCGTGTCTCCCATGAAGACCTCGGCCGGGTGGCAGTTAAACCAGAGAAACCCGAGCGTCGCGCCCGCGAGCGCCCCGCAGAAGACGGCAAGCTCGCCGGCGCCGGGCACGTACTGGACGAAAAGGTACCTCGAAAAGACGGCGTTGCCGGCGACGTAGGAGAGCACCGCAAAGGCTCCCGCCGCCATCACCGTGCAGCCGGGCGCGAGGCCGTCGAGGCCGTCGGTGAGGTTGACGGCGTTGGAGCTGCCGACGATCACTATGACGACGAACGGAATGAAGATCGCCAGCGGCATCAGGTACTGGAACTTGGCGTTGGACACGAACGGCAGTTGCAGCAGGGTGCCCCATTCGGCCTGGATGGCCTCGTAATGCCGCGACAGGGTGAGCGCGACCACTATCGCCAGGAGTATCTGGGCGACGAACTTCACCTTGACGGTGAGCCCCTTCTTGGAAGGGTCGGTCAGCTTGATGTTGTCGTCGACGAAGCCGACCATGCCGAGGTATATGACGCAAAGGCACGCCACGAGGACGTAGAAGTTCAAGGGGTCGGCCCAGAAGAAGCACGAGACGACGGTCGCGATGACGATGAGCGCGCCGCCCATGGTGGGGGTGTTGGCCTTGTCCTTGTGTAGGTCGGCCAGAAACTGGGAATCGGTCTTGTCGGTGCGCTCGCCTATCTTGCGGCGCCTGAGATACGCTATGAAGAAGGGGCCCACGATGACGCACACGGCAAACGCGGTGATCGCGGCGAACGCGGCCCTGAAGGTCAGGTACTTGAAGATGTTCAAGAGCTTCAGCGTCCGCACGTCCTTCATGTGCGGTTCGAGGAGGAGGAACAGTTTGAACAGCAAGGCTCAAGCCTCCCACCGGAGGTTCTAATGCTCCAGGTATTTAAAGGCCCTCTCCAGGCCCATGGCCCGCGAACCCTTGACGAGGGCCACGTCGCCGGCGGCGAGTTCCTTTGCCAGCGCGCGGCCCAGCTCGTCGACGTCCTTGAAATGGCGAACGCGCGCCGCAGGGACCCCCGCCGCCAGGCACGCGTCGAGCGCGATGCGCGCCTGGGAGCCGGTCGCCCACAGAAAATCGAACCCCGCGGCCGCGGCCTTCGCGCCCAGCTCGCGGTGAAGGGCGTCCGACTCGTCCCCGAGCTCGAGCATGTCGGCGAAGACGAAGAAGCGGCGGGCGGCCTTTCGGGACGAAAGCTCCTCGACGGCCCGCGACATGCTCTCGGGATTGGCGTTGTAAGCGTCGTTTATGACGACGGCGCCGTTGGAGGCCCGCTCGTCGAGCCGCATGGGCGGCAGGCGGTACTCGGACAGGCGCTGGGCGATGTACTCGAGGTCCAGCCCCAGGCGGCGGCACACGGCGATCGCCGCGAGAGCGTTATAGATATTGTGGCGGCCCGGGACGTTAAGTCTACATTTCGCCGCGTCGTTGATGGAAAAGGAAAAACCCGTCTCGGTCCGCTCGATCGCGCGGGCGAAGACGTCCGCGGGGTTTTCGACGCCGAAGGTGAAGACCTTCACCGTAAGCCACGAGCGCATCTTCATGAGCGCCGGGTCGTCGGCGTTCAGGATCGCGACGCCGGCGGGGCCGAGGGCGTGAAGGAGCTCGGCCTTGGCGGCGGCGACGCCCTCGACGGATTTCAGGCCCTCGAGGTGCGTGCGGCCGACGTTCGTGACGAGGCCGACGTCGGGCGCGGCGATCTCCGCAAGCCGCGCGATCTCCCCGGGGTGGTTCGTGCCCATCTCGAGGACGACGACGCGCGTGGCGCTTTCCGTCGCAAAGAGCGTGAGCGGCAGCCCCACGAAGTTGTTGAACGACGAGGGGCTCGCGACCGTTTGGAACTTCTGCTCGAGGAGGTGCCGCGTCATCTCCTTGGTGGTGGTCTTCCCGTTTGAGCCCGTGACGGCGACGACGGCGGCCTTGAGGCTTTTCCTGTAGCCCCTGGCCATGTCGCCCAGGGCCTGGAGCGTGTCGGGCACCTTGATGAAGGCCTTCTGCGAGTCTGACCTGTAGATCGGGAAATCGCGCGAGTAAATCACGCCGCTGGCCCCCGCCTCGAGGGCCGCGCGGATGTAGTCGTGCCCGTCGAACTTGTCGCCCGCGAGGGCCACGAAGAGGTCGCCCGGCTTGATGCTGCGGGAATCGGTCGAGACGCCCGCAACCTCGAAGCTTCGCGCGCCGCACACGAGCAGGCCCCTCGTCGCGGCGCGGATTTCATCAACCGACATCGGCTTCAACGACGCTCGCTCCTGACGAAGTCGCGTATCACGGCTCTGTCATCAAAGGGGATTACCGTGTCCTTGAATTTCTGGTAAGTCTCGTGGCCCTTGCCGGCGACAAGGACGACATCGTCGGGCCCCGCAAGGCGGCACGCGGCCTCGATCGCCTTTTTCCTGTCGGGCTCGACGTAGATACTCTGCGACGGCTGGGTGCCGGCGAGGATTTCGTTGATGATTGCGACGGGGTCCTCCGAGCGGGGGTTGTCGCTGGTGACGAGGACGACGTCGGCCAGTTCCTGGGCCACCTTGCCCATGCGGGGGCGCTTGGCGCGGTCGCGGTCTCCGCCGCAGCCGAAGACGACGATGAGACGCCCGTCGGCAAGGGGCTTCAGCGCGGCGAGGACCTTTTTCAGCCCGTCGTCGGTATGAGCGTAATCGACGAAGGCGGTGAAGGCCCTGGCCTCCTTTATGCGTTCGAGGCGCCCCGGGACGCCCTCGAGGGCGAGGATCCCGGCGGCGGCCTCCTCGAGCGTCGCGCCGAGCGAGGTCGCGGCCGTCGCGGCGGCGAGGATGTTGTAGAGGTTGTGTATGCCGATGAGCGACGTGTGAACGTCCGCGTCTCCGGACGGCATTTTGAGGCGAATGGAGGCGCCGTCGAGGCCCATCGAGATGAGTTCGGCGGAATAGGGCGCCGGTTTTTCGACGCCGTACCAAACGACGGCGCCCTCGGTCCTGCCCGCCAGCGTAGCAGAATGGGGGTCGTCTGCGTTGAGGACGGCGACCGCGCCGCGCGGCAGGTACCTGAAGAGCTTGGCTTTGGCCGTGAGGTAAGATTCGAAAGTCTGGTGGTAGTCGAGGTGCTCCGGGGTGATATTCGTGAAAATCGCGCAGGCGAAATCGACCGCGTCCACGCGGTACTGGTCGAGGGCGTGCGACGAGACCTCCATCACGGCGTACTCGGAGCCGCTCGAGGCCATCTCCGCCAGGTACCGCTGCATGTCAAGCGCGCCTGGGGTGGTGTTGGGGGCTGGTATGACGCGGCCGGCCATTTCGTAATTGATGGTTCCGATGAGGCCGGCCTTCTTGCCCGCAATCTGGAGTATCGAGCGCACGAGGTACGTGACGGTGGTCTTGCCGTTGGTGCCGGTGACGCCGACCACCTTTACCTTTCCCGAGGGGTGGTCGTAGAAAATATCCGCCATGACCGCGAGGGCGTGGCGGGAGTTCGGCGCGACGATGAGGCAGATGTCGGCGGGGACGTTCACCGTTTCCTGGGCGACGATCACGGTGGCGCCGCGGGATATCGCGTCGAAGATGTACTTGTGGCCGTCGTCGGAAGGGCCTTTGATGGCGACGAAGACGACGCCGGGGGTGACCTGGCGCGAGTCGGAGGCTATGCCGGTGACGTTGCGGTCGGAGAAGTCGAAGACCTGGAGGCTGTCGAGAGTCGAGATGAGATTTCTAAGGCGCATTCCGGACCTCCCTCGTGCGCGCCGCTCGAACAGGAGCAACGGTCGCGGTTGCCATGCGGGCGGGCTTCTCGCGCCGGCGGCTGTCGATGTACATGTAGTCAAGGGTTGAACGCAGGACGTCAGCGGCCTGGGGCGCGGCGACGGTGCCTCCGAAGAGGCTTGCGCCCCGGGATGGTTCATCGACCACTATTAAAACAACCGCGCGCGGGGAGTCAACTGGTCCCGTGCACACGAAGGACGAAACGTACTTCGAATGGGAGTAGAGGCCGCCTTCGAGTTTCTGCGCGGTGCCGGTCTTGCCGGCTATCTCGTACTCGTCGATGTCCGCGAGGCGCCCGGTGCCGTCGGTGACGACCTTGCGGAGGACTTCGGTCGTCATGACGCGCGAGGTCTCGGGCGTGATCACCCTGCGGACTACCTCGGGGGCGACGTTTTTCTCGACGACCTTGCCGTCAGGGCCGATCGCGCCGCGCAGGATCCGCGGCTTGAGAAGATGGCCGCCGTTGGCGATGGCCGAGAACGCCGCGGCGATCTGGACCGCCGTGACGCTCACCTCGTGGCCCATGGGCACGCTCGTCAACGTGTAATCGCTCCACTTCCTGGCGGGGACGAGATACCCGGAAGCCTCGGACGGAAACGGCAGGCCGGTGGGCCTGCCGAACCCGAACGCGGCCAGGTACGCGTAGGTCATCGGCGCCCCGAGGCGCAGGCCTATCCTCGCCATGCCTATGTTGGAGGACTTGACGACGACGTCCTCCGCGGAAAGGTTGCCGTACGGGTGCGCGTCGTGAAGGGTCCGCTC
>Ga0315277_10006780_pt1 | contig 14895 bp, 13 predicted proteins | sample YL17G05_15_MG_FD_203695 | JGI IMG/M metagenome (GOLD analysis project Ga0315277, IMG submission 203695) | Sediment microbial communities from Yellowstone Lake, YNP, Wyoming, USA - YL17G05_15 | ecosystem: Environmental > Aquatic > Freshwater > Lake > Sediment | place: USA: Wyoming | collected... | reverse complement strand
TGCAATCTGACGACCACTCTGACCAATCTGTCAGCACTCACCGGTCCAGAAGACAACAACTGACCGCCGCATCAGGCCGGCGCCCCCGAGATTCTGTCAGTTCTCAGGCTCAATGTCGGGATTAGGGACCGCCCGCATCCTTGACTTAGCGGCCGAGGGGTGTATCCTTAGCGCCTTGAAGATTCTGGTGACCAGCGCGTTGCCATATGCGAACGGTGAGCTTCATTTCGGACACCTTGCCGGTGCTTATCTTCCCGCCGACATCTTTGTAAAATACCATCGTCTGAAGGGCTCGGACGTCGTCTACATCTGCGGCTCGGATGAGCACGGAGTCCCGATTACGCTCGCGGCGCAGAAGGAATGCGTCTCTCCGCGGGCAATCATTGACCGCTACCATCCGTCAATCAAGCGCTCGTTCGAGGAGTTCGGGATGGAGTTCGACAACTATTCCCGGACGTCCCTGCCGCTGCATCACAAGACCGCGCAGGATTTCTTCCTGAACGTCTATGCCAAGGGCCTGCTGCAGCCGAAGACGACGCGCCAGCTCTACTGCCCGAAGGACCGGATGTTCCTTGCCGACCGCTACGTGGAGGGGACGTGCCCGAACTGCAAGTCCGAGGGCGCGCGCGGGGACCAGTGCGAGGCCTGCGGCCGCTGGATTGAGCCGTTCGAGCTCATCAACCCGCGGTGCAAGACCTGCGGCACGACACCGGAGATACGCGAGACCACCCATTGGTTCTTTGCCCTCTCCAAGTACCAGGAGCGGCTGAAGGAGTGGGTCGCGTCCAAGCCGGACATGAAACCGAACGTGAAGCGTTTCTGCGAGGGCTGGTTCAGCCGGGGTTTGCAGGACCGGGCAGTGACGCGCGACCTGACCTGGGGCGTGAAGGTGCCGTTGCCCGAGGGGCAGGACAAGGTGATGTACGTCTGGTTTGACGCGCCCATCGGCTACATCTCGTCGACCAAGGAATGGGCCGAGCGCATCGGCAAGCCGGACCGGTGGAAGGACTACTGGCTGGACCCGGACACGAAGCTGGTCCATTTCATTGGCAAGGACAACATCGTGTTCCACGCGATTGTCTGGCCGGCGATGTTGATGGCGCACGAGGGCATCGTGCTGCCCAAAGACATCCCGGCAAACGAGTTCCTGAACCTGGAAGGCGCCAAGCTCTCGACCTCGCGCAACTGGGCGGTGTGGCTGCCGGATTACCTGAAGCAGTTCCCGGCCGACCCGCTGCGCTACGCCCTGGCCGTAAATCTGCCCGAGAACCGGGACGTGGACTTCACCTGGCGCGACTTCCACGCGCGCAACAACAACGAGCTGGCCGACGTGCTCGGCAACTTCGTGAACCGGGTCGCGGTGTTCATCAAGAAGAATTATGGCGGCAGGGTGCCGGAGGCAAGTCCGGATGACGAGCAGAGCCTCGAAGTGCTGGAGGCGATTGCCGGAGTGCCGGCCAAGCTCGGCCGGATGATCGAGGCCTACCAGATTAAGGACGCGGCGCGCGAGGTGATGACCCTGCCGGCCATGGGCAATCGCTACTTTGATTACGAAGCGCCGTGGAAGACGTTCAAGCAGGACCGGGCAAAGTGCGACCGGACGATGAACGTCTGCATGCGGCTGGTTTCGTCGCTCGAGGTGCTGCTCTATCCGTTCCTGCCCTACACGAGCAGGAAGCTGGGCAAGCTGCTCGGACTGGGCAAGCGCGGTTGGAACGACGCCGCCAGGTCGGCCCTGCCTGCGGAGTTGGGCCCGGCTGAGATTCTGTTCAACAAGATTGAGGACGCGGCGATCGCTACCCAGGTCGAGAAACTGGGGAAGCAGCAGCCACAAGCCGCAAGCCCCAAGCCGCAAGGGGAGAGTGCGAAGTCCGAAGTCCAAAGTCCGAAGTCAGAGGAGCGGACTGTGATTACTTACGATGACTTCAAGAAGCTGGAACTGAAGGTCGCGAGGATAGTGAGCGCGGAGCCGGTACCGGGCGCGACCAAGCTGCTGAAACTCATGATTGACCTCGGAACCGAGCAACGGCAGATTGTGGCCGGCATCGCGCTCGCGTACAAGCCGGCAGAACTCGTGGGCAAGTCGATTGTGGTCGTTGCCAATCTGGCCCCGGCCGTGATTCGCGGGGTCGAGTCGAACGGCATGCTCCTCGCCGCGACCGGCCCGACCGGGCTTGCCCTCGTCGCGCCCGACCGTGAAACGGCGCCAGGTTCGCCGGTATCCTAATGAAGTCCAAAGTCCAAAGTCTAAAGTCCAAAGTCAGTCGGCGGACCAAGGACCATGGACTGTGGACCACGGACTAGAGCAATGTCGCGCCGGTCAAAGGAGAACCCCGACGGCCTGAAGCTCTTCGACTCGCACTGCCATCTGACCGACGCCCAGTTCTCCTCGGACCTCGCGATCGTGCTGAAGCGGGCGCACAGCGCCGGAGTACGCTGGTTGATGACCGTGAGCCAGAGCGTGCCGGACAGCCGGCAGGTAGTAGCCCTGAGCCGCAACCGCGAAGGAGTCTATTGCGCAGTGGGCGTGCACCCGCACGAGTCGGACCAGTTCCGGAGCTGGGACGTGCAGGCGCTCAAAGACATGTGCATCGAGCCCAAGGTGAAGGCAATCGGCGAGATCGGGCTCGATTTCTTCCGCGGCATCTCGTCGCGCGGCAACCAGGAGACCGCGTTCCACGCCCAGGTCGAGCTCGCCAGAATGCTCGACATGCCGATGGTTATCCACGTCCGCGATGCGGCCAGCCGGACTCGAAGCATCGTCGACGAGCACAGGCACTATTCCGGCGTCCTTCACTGTTTCACCGCCGACAGGAAGCTGGCAGACTGGGCCGCCGAGAGGGGCCTGTTCATTTCCTTCTCCGGCAATATTACGTATGGTGAGGAGCACCTGGGAGAGATCGTCAAAGGCGTTCCTCGTGACCGGCTGATGGTCGAAACCGATGCGCCCTTTCTCGCGCCGGCGCCGAACCGCGGACAGCGCAACGAGCCGGCGATGGTCCGGTTGACGGTGGAGAAGCTGGCGCAGATACTCGGCATCACCGTTGTCGAGGCCGCCAACCTGACCCGCGAGAACGCCCTGCGCTGCTTCAGAATCTGAAACGAACAGAACAGGGATCGAGAGATCGAGGGATAAAGGGATCGAGTGTCCGGACCGGACATTCGAACCCTTGAATCCTGGAATCATCGACCCCTTGAATCCTGACCCGTGAGACATCTTTATCCCCGCCGCGGGCTCGGCCAGTCGTTCCTGACCTACGAGCCGGTGGCCGACGCGTTGGTTGAGGCGCTCGGCCCAAGTTCGACCGACACCGTGCTCGAGGTCGGCCCGGGCAAGGGTATGCTGACCAGGCGGCTTGTGGCTATGGCCGGCCGGGTCGTCGCGGTCGAGATTGATGAGCGGTTGGCAGAGGGGCTGCGCAGTGAGTTGGCCTCAGCGGCCCCTGTCGGACAGCCGGGCGGATGCGGAAACCTGGAGGTAGTTCAGGCCGACTTCATGAAGTTCGACCTGGAGCCATTCCGGCATCTGAAGGTGCTGGGCAACCTGCCTTACAATCTCTCGTCGCAGATACTGTTCAAGCTGCTGGAGTCGCTCCAGTCGTGGGACATCGCGGTCCTCACGACCCAGCGGGAGTTTGCGTACCGGGTGGTCGCAGTGCCCGGGTCGAAAGCCTATGGCGCGCTGTCGGTTTTCTTCGACCGCCTGACCATAAGGGAGCGGCTATTCAACATCGAGCCGCAAAGTTTCAAGCCCAGGCCCGATGTTGTATCAACGTCGATTCGCCTGACCCGTCGCGAGCAGCCGCTATACGCGGTTCCGGATGAGGCGGTGTTCCGCCGGGTAGTAAAGGCCTGCTTCGCTCAGCGCCGCAAGACGATTGCCAACAACCTGGTAGCGGGTCTGAAACTGACAAGGGAAGCCGTGGTGACCTACCTGAAGCAGGCGGGAATCGAACCGGCCGCGCGCGCCGAGTCTCTTACTGGCGAGCAGTTCAAGCGGCTGGCGGACGCGCTCGCGGCGGCCGCGCTTTAACCGGCTCCTCACCCCGTTCCTCTCCTTAGAGAGGAGAGGGAGTGAACCTGTCGGATTGCGGCGGCTCCCTCTCTCATGAACGGGAGAGGGTTGGGGTGAGGGCGATGTCAGGGTAATATGACTCCTCACCCCGTCCCTTTCCTCCAAATCGCTTCGTGGTAGACTCGCTCGACGCGCCGGGTGATGCTGGGCCAGGCGAATTCTGTGGCTCGCGTCCGCGCCCGAGAAGATAGCGCTGCCCTCAGTTCGGCGGACAGGAGCACCCGAGTCAGGGCCGCGGAAAGGGCGACCGGGTCTTCGGCCGGCACCAGCAGTCCGTCAAGTCCCGTGGTAACGACTTCATTGTAGCCTTTGATGTCGGAGGCGACAACCGGCCGGCCGGCTGCCATCGCCTCAATCAGGACGAGGCCCAACGCCTCGCCGCCGGTCGCCGGCGAGCAGAACACGGTGCACCCGGCGTAGTAGCCAGGCAATTCGTCGGCGGTGGCGCGGCCCGGGAAAAGGACATGGTCGCCGAGACCCGAGTCCCGGGTGAGTTGCCGACACTCGCCTTCGAGCGCGCCGCTGCCCACCGCTATGAGGCGAACCGATGGCACGGCGGCAACAATCCGCGGCATCGCCCGGAGCAACACCGGCAGTCCCTTGCGTCCGTCGAATCGGCCAACGTAGAGCACGGTCGGCCGACCGTCGCGCATTACCGCCGGGACCGGAGCGTCTTGACGGAAGCGGTCGAGATCAACGCCAGCGGGGATGATGTGGTAGTCGCCGGGGAAGAGCCTGCGGGCAAACTCGGCTCCGGCCTGCGTTTCCCCGATGCGGGCGGTTATGCGACGGTTGAGCCCGGCGGACAGGGCCCGGAAGATCCTGAGCAGCAGCTCGGGAGGCAGTCTGCCGAGCGTGTGGAACGTGACCACGGCCGGCACACGGGTACCGACTAACGCCCAGTAGGCTATCTCCGGCGGGAAGACGCCGTGGCAGTGGATAACGTCGAACCGGTGGCGCCGGATGAACCATGGCGTCTGGAATGGCACGCCGAGCCCGGACGGCAGCGTCGCGTAGGATCGGTTCATCGGGATGAGAACGGCGCGGCCGAGCCGCGTGACCTGTATTCCGGGGTCGACATCGTTATTGCCGGCAAAGCGGGTCGTCAGGATGTGGACGGTGTGACCGAGGTGCTGCAACTCGATCGCCAGGTGGTGAACGTGCTCGCTCAAGCCTGAAGGGTAGGGCCGATAGGCGGCTGACACCAGGCAGATTCGCAGAGGCCGGTCGGAGTCGCTCATGTTACCATTAGCCGGTGTGGCCGAAGCCACCGGGGCCGCGGCTGGTTTCGGAAAGCGAGTCGGCTTCCACCAGTTCGACGTCGGTCAGGGCGCTGAAGACGAGCTGGGCGATGCGGTCGCCCCGATTGACCTTGTAGTCGCGGTCAGAGGCGTTGAAAAGGACTACCCTGATTTCCCCGCGATAGTCCGAGTCAATCGTGCCCGGGCTGTTCAGGACCCCGATGCCGTGCTTCGCGGCCAGCCCGGACCTCGGACGGACCTGGGCTTCCGCTCTCTCCGGCAACTCGACAGCGAGGCCGGTGCCGACCGAGCCGAATCCGTGCGCCGGTATCACTGCTTCCTCGGCTGAACAGAGGTCAAAGCCGGCCGAGCCCGGCGTCTGACGGCAGGGGAGGCAGACGTCGGCGAGGCGCCTTATCTTTACCTTCATGGGTTGTCGCGCCAGTCGGCTCTGAACACCAGCCATTGATCGGGGAATCTGCGCACTATGTCATTCAGTTCAGCGGCTATCAGGCACGTGAGCGCGGTCACGTCAGCGTTCGTATCTCCGGTCGGAATGAACTCGAGCGACTTGTAGACCATGCGATAGGGCCGGCGGCCGGGTTCGTGCTGGAACACCAACCCGGCAACAATCAACGGAATCCTGAAGCGCAGCGAGTACGCGGCCGCACCTCTGGGGTAGTAGCGGTACGAGTCAAAGGCCGGGCAGAGGATACCGTTGCCGGTCAGGTCACGGTCTGACACGAGAGCGAGCATGCGGTGCCGCTGCAAAGCCCTGACCATGGCCTTCCGGTCCGGAATCGGGATTGTCTCCATTGCGGTGGCCCCACGGTAGCGATTGTACGTCTTGGCCCAACCCTTCGGCACCGGCTCGACCACCGCGGACATCGGATACCCACGGGCAGCCATGAAGACGCCGGCGAGGTCGTAATTCCCAATGTGGCCGGTGACAACCACCACGCCGCGGCCCGCTGCCATCAGTCTGTTCACGACCAGCGGGTCCAGTTCAACCAGCGCGGTGACTCGACGTTTCATTACCGGGACGCGCAGCAGGTCGAGGACGTTCAGGACATAGTGAAAGAACAGGCGCCGAGTCGCGGCGCGGAGCTCGGGCTCGGGCGTGCCGGAACCGAGGATGTGGCGACAATTCTCCATGAACCGCTCACGACCCTTCCGGTCGAGGCGGCAAGCGATAGCACCGGCAACGCGCGCGGCCCTCACGATGACCCAGCGCGGGAGCATGAACTGAATCAGAGTACCGATCGGCATCAGCCAGGTGACGGCGGCCTGGCGTTCCCTACTTTTGGGCATGTCGTGGTCGGTTGTCGGCAGCCTGGGCCGCAGCCTTGGCCAGTTTGTCGGTCTCCTTGTTCTGCTCGCGGCGAACGAGCTCGATGCTGACGTTGGGCAGCACCAGCGCCATTTCGCGGGCCTTTGAGTGCAAGAGCTTGAGCTCCCGGTTCTTGACCTTGTACTTGCCGGCCATCTGATAGTACAGAAGCTCGGAATCGGTCCGGATTACCACCGGCCCGGTGCCGAGTCCGCGACTCTCGGACAGGGCGCAGAGCAGGCCTTCGTATTCGGCCTGGTTGTTGGTGCGGGTTCCGATGAATCGGCTTATCTCTTTGACAACGGTTCCGTCCGGCCCGAGGATGCGCACCCCGATTCCGGCCGGGCCTGGATTGCCAAGTGATGAACCATCGATCTGGACCAGGAATCCGGCCGGCTTTGGGTCGGCTATTCCTGGGCGACGATCAGAATCCGGCCGCAGGCTTCGCAAAGGTAGAGGTGGTCCTGGCGGTCAACTTCCAGTATGCGCTGCGCCGGAATCGGGCTCAGGCAGCCGCTGCAGCGCTCCTTACGGACCGTGGCGACGGCGATTCCCCCTTTGCTGGCGCGGACCCGTTCGTAGCGTTTAAGCAGTTCGGCCGGGATCGCGGCGGCGGTGGTCTCACGCTGCTGCTTGCGGACGGCGATGGCAGCCCCGAGTTCCTTCTCCTCGTTCTCGAGCATCTCGACCTTGCGAATGGTCTCGGCGTCGAGTTCCGCGTTCCTTTTCTCGTTCTCCTTGACCTTGCGGTCCAGCGCCTCGGTTTCCTCCATCAGCACGATCATACGGTCTTCGATGCTGTTCTTCTGCTTCTTCTGGGTCTCGATTTCCTTGAGGAAGGCCTTGTATTGCTCGTTGGTCTTGGCCGAGTAGAGCTGCACCGAATAGCCGGCGACCTTCTCCTCAGTGCCTTTGAGCTCGACTTCGCAGAGCTTGTACTGCTTCTTGTGCTCGGTTATGTCGACCTTGGCCTGGTCCAGTTCAGCCTTGATCGCGGCGGCCGCCTTCTTCAGGTCGTTCACGCGTGACGGAATCTGTCTGAGCTTCTCGGTCAGGGTGCGGAGCTCAGTGTCGAGCTGTTGCAGGGCCCAGAGATGCTGGAAGGATTGCTTCACCGCCGGCCCCTTGAAAGAGAGCGAGGTGTGAAGGCTGTTGCCGTCACACCCCGGTGGATGGGCGATACCTGACTTGAACAGGTGACCTCTTGCATGTCAAGCAAGCGCTCTAACCAAAGCTGAGCTAATCGCCCGGTTGTCATGGAGCATGCCACTGTGTTCTGACTATATTGATTCTATGCCCGTATGTCAAGGTCGCGCAGGCGCCGCCGTGCGGCTTGACACCGAGTCGGTTTCATATACTGTAGCTTCGAGTTCAAACCCATAAGGAGCCAACATGAACCGGAAGATTGGAGTTGTCGGCGCCGGCACGATGGGCAGTGGTATCGCCCAGGTATTCGCCATGGCCGGGTACGACGTCACACTGAACGATATCGACCAGAAGTTCGTCGACAAGGGACTGGCAGCAGTGAAGAAATCGCTGGCCCGGATGGTCGAGAAGACCAAGCTGACCCAGGAGGCGGCGGATACTGTCATGTCGCGTATCAGTCCCAGCCTCGACCTTGCCGCACTCAAGGACTGCGGCCTGGTAGTTGAGGCCGCGACCGAGAACCAGAAGCTCAAGTGCGAGCTATTCTGCAGGCTGGACAGCTTGTGCGGACCGGATACGATTCTCGCGACCAACACGTCCACGATATCGGTGACGGCCATCGCCGGTGTGACTAAGCGGCCGGGCAAGGTCATCGGGATGCACTTCATGAACCCGGTGCCGGTGATGCAGTTGGTCGAGGTCGTGCGCGGGCTCGGAACTCTGCCTGAAGTCACCGACACGGTTGTATCGTTGTCCAAGGAGCTCGGAAAGACCCCGGTCGTGGTCAATGATTCGCCCGGATTTGTATCAAATCGGGTGCTCCTGCCGATGATAAACGAGGCGATATTCTGCTTGGAGACCGGCGTGGCCGACAAGGAGGCCATCGACACCGTGATGAAACTCGGCATGAACCACCCGATCGGTCCGCTCGCGCTGGCCGACCTAATCGGCTTGGATGTGTGCCTTGCCATCGTGAACGTACTCCACACCGACCTCGGCGACTCCAAGTACCGGCCCAGCCCGCTCCTCAAGCGGATGGTGGCTGCCGGATATCTTGGCCGCAAGACAGGTAGAGGATTCTACGAGTATCAGAAGAGTTAGGAGAGAGCAGGTAGCAGTTAGCAGTGAGAAACCACTCTTGGTCGTTCTCCTAACTGCTAACTCCTAACCACTAACTGTTCGCCCATGGAAGCCGCAGCCGCCCGCAAGGTCCTGTCCGTATCGCAGGTCAATTCCCTGGTTGCCGGGATGCTGGCGGAGTACTTCTCCGATATCTGGATAGATGGTGAGATATCCAACTTCAGGGCTTACGCGTCCGGGCACCTCTACTTCGCTCTGAAGGACGAAGGTTCACAGCTACAGGCGGTCTGTTTCCGGCACTCTGCGCAGCGCCTCAAGTTCGAGCTCGAGGACGGTCTGCAGGTAGTCGCGCATGGCCGCCTTGAAGTGTACCAGCCGACCGGCAAGTACCAGGTCATCCTGGACACCATCGAGCCCAAAGGCCTCGGTGCCCTGCAGAAGGCGTTTGAGCAGCTCAAGCGGAAGCTCGAAAAGGAAGGCCTGTTCGCGCCCGAGCGGAAGCGGCCGCTTCCCTCGCTGCCGCGCACGGTCGGCATAGTCACATCGCCGTCCGGAGCGGCAATCCACGACATGCTGAGGACCCTGCGTCTGCACAAAGCACAGGTGAAGGTCGTGCTGTACCCGGCACAGGTGCAGGGCGAAGGGGCGGCCGAACAGATAGCCGAGGGCGTGGCAGCCCTGTGCGCCCGGCCCGAGGTCGACGTTATCATCGTCGGCAGGGGAGGAGGCTCAATCGAGGACCTCTGGCCGTTCAATGAGGAGGTCGTGGCGCGGGCAATCGTGCGCGCGCGAGTGCCGGTGATATCCGGAGTCGGGCATGAGACCGACTTCACGATTGCTGACTTCGTGGCCGATGTGCGTGCGGCAACTCCGACCGCAGCGGCGCAACTCGTAGCCGGACCCTGGGAGGAGCTGGAGACCCGGCTCAATGACGTCGCGGGACAACTACTTGAGGCCGCTGAGCAGGTTCTGTTCGAGAAACAGCAGGCAATCGAGGAGTTGACCCGGCACCGGGTGTTCGAGCTGATGGCGGCGCACTTGGCCGAGCTCGGCCACAGGGTCGAACGGATGGCGGGTGCTGCCGAAGGAGCCGCACGCGCGAGACTGAGAGATGCTGTGGCGGCGCTGACCGCGCTGGAGCGGAGTCTGAACAGCCTGAATCCAGTAGCTCGGATCCTGCGCCGGAAGGTCGCGCTCCAGGCCTTGGCCGTCAGGCTGGAGAAACCGACGCTGGCGCTCTTGTCTCGGCAGAGCGTTCTGCTCGGTCAGGCAGGGGCCAGGCTGGACGCTCTGAGTCCGCTGGCGAGCCTGGGACGGGGCTACTCAATCTGTCTCAAGTCGGACGGCTCAATTGTCAGCCGGACTGGCCAGGTCGCGACCGGCGACGGTGTTCGTCTGAGGGTGTCTGATGGTTCCATCGACTGCCGGGTAGAACGAGCCGGGCAGAGGGATGCCGGAGGAGGCTAGATTATGGCGAAAAACGAGAAGCCGACTGAAGCGGTGGATTTCGAAAAGGCGCTGGCCGAGTTGGAGGGCATTGTCAAGCAGTTGGAGGCAGGGAACCTCGCGCTGGACAAGTCGCTCGCGCTCTTTGAGCGCGGGGTGCAACTCGCCCGGGCGTGCAAGGAGAAGCTGGCCGAGGCCGAACTCAAAGTCAGCCAGCTCGTGAAGGACAAGGAAGGGCTGTTCACTGAAGAGCCGTTTCCTCACGATTCGGACAAGTAGCCAGCAGCTCGGATTGGAGGCCCGATGAACACAAGAGAGGTTGTGGCTGCTTTCCTGGCGACAAGCCTGAGTGTTTCGCTTGCGGCACGGAGGCCGATTGTCGTGCCCACTACTGTACAGGAGTTAGAGAGACTCGCCGCCGGGGCGAAAGACCGCATTCCCGTAGGCCCGGTCGATAGCCGTCCGAGCACTGGTCTGCCTTGGCACTTCCTGGGACCGCTGCCCATCGAGCACGAGTACTGGTCGGGGGATACGTTTGCCTCCGGCCGCATCTCTGCCATCGTGGTCGACCCGACCGACCCTGCGACCGTGTACATGGCTGCGGCGCAGGGCGGGGTCTGGAAGAGCACCGATGCCGGGGCCAACTGGGTCGTGCTGGGCGACCGGTTATCCTCGCTATCTTCCGGCGCGCTTGCCTTGGAACCTGGTGACCCCAACGTCCTGTACTACGGCACCGGCGAGCAGCACTATTCGGCCGACAGCTACTACGGCGACGGCCTGTTTCGGTCAACCGACGCCGGCGCGACCTGGTCCAAGATCGGGCTCAAGGCAGCGGTCGGCAGCTACATTGCCCGAGTCCTGGTCAGGCCGGATTCGGTTGGCATCCTCTTTGTCGCGAGCGACCGGGGCTTACTGCAGAGCAGCGACCAAGGCCAGACTTGGACTGTGCGCCTCAGCCAGAACTGGTGCAATGACGTCGTGGCCAGCCCGGCGGCGCCGCTGCGCATCTTCGCCGGCATCCACTCAACCGGCGTGTTCCGTTCCACCGATGGCGGGTACACATGGGTGAAGCTGGCGAGCGGCCTGCCGACCGATTCCCTCGCCCGGATCAACATGGCTATGTCGCCATCGGACACGAGCATCGTGTATGCAAGCTTTGTCAACGCGAATACGGGTGGACTCCGCGGCATGTACAAGACCACCGATTGCGGGGATAATTGGGCCAGGCTGGACAGCACGCCCAACTACCTCGGCGGCCAGGGCTGGTACGACAACTGCCTGGCAGTGCACCCATCAAACCCAAAAGTGTGCTACGCCGGTGGCGTGTTCCCTTATGACTCGGGCTACTACGGGGTCATCAGGACCACGGACGGCGGCAGTTCCTGGGTGGACGTCACGCGTGCCGGCAACGGCTCACAGCTCCACCCGGACCAGCACATTCTTGCGTTCGGCCCGGATTCTGTGCTCTGGGTCGGCAACGATGGTGGAGTCTGGAGGTCAAAGAGCCCCGAGGACAGCTGGGTCAACTGCAACCGGACACTGGGCGTCACCCAGTTCTTCAGCGTTGCCCTGCATCCGACCGATTCCAGCTTCCTGCTCGGCGGGAACCAGGACAACGGCACCGAACGCTACGAAGGCAGGCTCGGCTGGCCCCAGGTTGCCGCCGGAGACGGCGGGCCATCCTTGGTCGAATGGGATTCTCCGAACATGTATTACACAACGTATGTCCAGCTGAGGAACCTGTCCAAGTGGGATGACGGAGTCTATCTGGGCGATGTGACCGGGCCATGGACGAGCGACCGGGCCGATTGGTGCAACGGTCCGCTCATCACCGACCCCAACCAGCCGAATACGATTCTTGCCGGCACCTACCGAGTGTTCCGTTCCACGAACAGCGGCGGAGATTGGACCCAGATAAGCGGCGACCTGACCGGCGGCGGTGATCTCCGGGCCCTGGCGGTTGCCGGCACAGGGTCGGACACGATATACTCCGGTTCGAGTGACGGTCGGTTGTATCTGACAACCAACGCCACCGACTGGGATCTACGCAACTCCGGGCTGCCCGCAGCACCGATACCGGACATCGTGGTGGCGCCGGGCGACTACCGGACCGCGTACATCTGTAGTGACCGTGCGTCGTCGAGCCGCGTCTTCACGACCACGGACGCAGGCGTGAGCTGGACCAACATCACGGGCGATCTGGCCACCGGTCTGCGGGGGATGAGCCTGGCCGTGGGCTTCGGACCGAACCCTCCGGAGCTCTATCTCGGGACCGACTACGGCGTGTATGCCTCAACCAACGGCGGCGCCAACTGGGTCAGGTTCGGCGATTCGCTGCCTGACATCGCAGTCTGCGATATCGCGTGCGACAGTTTCAACGGGGTAGTAATTGCCGCGACTCATGGTCGGGGCATGTGGCGTCTGCCGGCAACCCTCGGCGGCGTCGCCGACTCGCCCCGGCCGCTTGCCAAGCCGGGGTCTGTGCTGGGCGCAACTCTGGTGCGTCGTGTTCTTGCCACCCGCGAGCCGCGGCTGCGCGGCGTGCTCCTCGACGTATCCGGCCGGCCGGTAATGCGAATCGCGCCCGGGCCCAACGACGTCAGCCGGTTGTCTTCCGGTGTCTACCATGTCAGAAGCACCGGCGGCGAGCCGTTAGCTGCCGGTATCCAGAAGCTTGTCATCCTACCGTAGTCTGCCCCGATGCCGGGACCGATTGACCGAGCGCCGGAGGCAGGGTGGCCATTGCAGTTGTTGAGGACCGGATGAGCGCAGCCGCGCCGATTGAGCTTGACTCGGTGGCTGAATCGGGTAGAAGTATACTCAGTAACACGCCTTGCTGGCAAAGGAGACATGATGCGCTGTGAGATTGACCGCGGGATTTTCGCAGAGTTGCTTGCGGGCGTAACCAACGCGCTGCCGAGCAAGTCTGCCTATCCGGTTCTTAACAACATCACGCTTGACGTGAACAACGGCAAGCTGGCGCTGGCCGGGACCGACCTCGACACCTACGTGCGCCGCACGTTCACGCTCGAAGGCCAGTCCGAAGACGGCACGGTCGTCGTGTTGGGCCGGAAACTGGCCGAGATCGTCCGCGAGATCAACTCACCGACAATCAAGCTGTTCAGCAAGGAACGCAGTCTCAGTCTTGAAGCCGGGCGTGTGAAGGCGTCGCTCGTCAGTCTCGACCCGTCCGAGTTCCCGGAAGTGCCGAAGTTGCCCGAAGGCGTGACCATGGAGTTTCCGCTCTCGACCTGGTTCGAGCTGTTCGAGACGGTGTCGTTCGCGGCCTCCAAGGATGAGTCACGGCCGGCCATGACCGGCGTGAACTGGGAGGTCTCCAAGACCGAGACTCGCATGGTCGGCACCGACGGTCACCGTTTGGCCTACATCTGCCGCAAGGGCAAGTTTGCGGGCAAGATCAAGGTGATCGTCTCGCCCAAGGTGTTTCCTCTGTTCCCTCGCGGCGAGGAGATGTTCACGGTGCACATGGACCCGGCCAAAGTCGGGTTTGTCTTCCAGAACGCCACCATCATCACCCGGCAGATTGAGGGGCCCTACCCCGACTATGAGCGGGTAATACCCAAGGGCTATCCGGCCAAGGCGCTGGTTGAGCACGAAGTGTTCGCCGCTGCCCTGCGCCGCGCCGCGGTGTTTGCGCACCCGGTCGGCCGCCTGGTCGCGCTCGATTTCACCAAGAACAAGCTCGGGCTCAAGGCCGAGACTCCGGACGTGGGGCGCAGCGAGGAAGAGGCCGAGTGCAGCTATTCGGGCGAGCCGGTACGGATCGGGTTCAATGCCAGCTACATGCTGGAGATACTGCGGCGGCTCCAGTCGGAGAAGGTCGCTATCGAGTTGTCGAACCCGCTTTCTGCGGGGTTGTTCAAGCCGGTCGACGAGAAGCCGGACACCGAGCAGACGTTCCTCTTGATGCCCATCCGGCTTGACTAGGCGGCGGTGAACGCGAACGCCTGGGGAGCTCCAGCCAAGGCAGGACCTGGGATGAAGTTCGGCCTCGTGGCGCTCCTGGGTGTTGCCCTCTTTCTCTCTTGCGAGGCCGGCGGCGGAAAGAACGATCTCAACCCCAGCTACAAGGAACCCATGGTCTGGGGCCTGATGTCCAAGGTCTGGGACGTTGATTTGGCAGTCTCCTACCAGAAGGACTTCCAGGTCTTCGACTATGACGGGCTTAGGATGGTCCCGGTTGTGTCCCTGAACGGGCAACCGGTAGAAGCGATCTCCTACTCGGCCACCTCATACGAGTACGGAGACACCAATGTTATTCCGACCAACCACAAGTACGAGCTGGAGGTGCAGCACTTCTGGGGTACCGGGTTCTGTCACGTCGTGATGCCGGGCGATTTCGCGCTGACGCTGCCGCCAAACCTGCCGCTCGACACCTTCCTGCTCGGACAGGAATCGACACTGGTAACGGCGTGGCGTGCATCCCAAGGGGCGCAATGGTACTGGCTGAGCATCTTCGTGGGCTACGACTACTATGATACGCTCGGTGTCGAGGACAACCGCGAGTTCAGGCTAGACACGCTGGTGCAAGACACTTGGATTGCCGTGCCCCCGGA
>Ga0315277_10006778_pt1 | contig 14896 bp, 14 predicted proteins | sample YL17G05_15_MG_FD_203695 | JGI IMG/M metagenome (GOLD analysis project Ga0315277, IMG submission 203695) | Sediment microbial communities from Yellowstone Lake, YNP, Wyoming, USA - YL17G05_15 | ecosystem: Environmental > Aquatic > Freshwater > Lake > Sediment | place: USA: Wyoming | collected... | reverse complement strand
CGACTGGATGTTGCTTGGGCATCTTCGCTTCGACGCTCTTGATGAAGCGCACCATCTCATATTGCCACTCGCGGGTGTGACGCAGACCCTCGTTGCAGATCTCGTAGAGCACGTTGTCAAGATCGTTGACTGTCTCAATGACTTTGCGGACGTAAGCCTTTTGAACTTCCAGCACCTCCGGCACCTGTAGCGTGTGTATCTCGATGCCCCACCCGTCACCGTCTGGATCGCCGTTGATGCCCGATACGTTGTTGTCTTTGTGAAATGGATGCTGCTCGATGGGGTGCTCCTTGCGTTTCGTCATGAAAATCCAGTCCTCGAACAGCATGATGCTCACGTAGATTCCACGGTCCCGGGCGGCGGTCACTCGTGAGCGCAGACGATCGAAGTAGGCTTGATTGAGCTGCCTCAGGTCGAATTTCGGCTTGCCGTCCAGTCCCTGCCCAGGGCCGGTCCGCTGCCACGGCTGGGGTTCGTGGGTGGTCAGCTCCCACCGCCAGAGGCGGATGAAGTTGTGGTGGTTCATCTGAAGCAAATCGAGATACTTCGTATAATCGAAGGGTTGCGTGACCGTGGTGTAGCCGGCCAGGATGCCGTCCTGCAGGCTCTGCCAGGTGTGCGAACCCGTCAGATAGACCGCTCGCCCATCAGGGTCCGCGAAATATCGCGGGTTAGCTGGATGGACCCGCAGCGGTCCAGCTGCTTTTGTGGGCTTGCCAGATTCTGCACGAGCAATGTGGCCGGCAGTGAGTAACACCAAGGCTATTAGAAGACGATTTGAGCTACCTTTCATTCCGTTGTCCTTTCTTACGCCGAGGGCATATCAGTATATTTCCCAAGGGGCACGTGTGAAACCAGGCGAGGCTTCACGTCCGAACCGCAAGGGCGGATTGCCGTTCTCAAATGCGCCAATATCCGGCGCGGACCCCTGGTAATCGTCGTTGAAGCCGGGCAGACGCACGCCTTTGTCGATCGCCGGGTTTGGGGCCTGGACGACAGGGTCGGTAATTGTGAACTTCTTGCCGCTGCGCGAGTATTCGACATTGCCCCACTTTATGGCGGGGACCGTCGTCGCCAGGAACCACTCCGGCCGGTCCGAGGGCACGAACATTGAGCGGACAAACCCGCCCGCGAGATAGCCGCCGGTCAGGTCGTTGCGAAAATCGTTCGGTGGGCCGTCGTCAGGACTGGACGGATAGGTGTCGCCTCGGACGCGGAAGATGTTATTCTTGGACACCGCGTTGCTGACCCCGTGACCGCTGAAGACGTTCAATGCCCCGTTGGGCTGAAGGGCCGTGTTGTGAAAGATGTACCGCCGGCCACGGTCGCCGGGGACCTCCTCGCCGTTGACGGTGATGGTCCTCCCGGGGCCGCCTGTCTTGATGATCATGCCTCCGCTGGGGTCCTGATGAGAGATGCGGCTGGAGGCGAACACGTTGCGGTAGATGTACAACGGGCCCATCGAAGTTCTCGCCGTGGCGATGAACACAAAGGTCTTGTCGATGTAGTTGCCCCAGATGCGGACATTCATATTCGCACCCTCGCTCTCAATAGCGTCGTCCCAGCAGTTGGTGATAATATTGCCGTAGATATCGGAGTCGCGGTTGGGGCTGCCCTGGAAGCTGAAGTTGCTGCCGCCGCCGATGCCGTCGTTATATCCGTGGTCCTCGGTGGATCGAATCTCGTTGTAGCGGATGATATTTCCGCCCGCGGAGTTTTGCAGGGTGATCCCCTGGGGTCCATCCGGGTGGCCGGACTCCCAGTCGTTAGAGCCGCTGCGGGGATGCTCAATCAGGTTCCGCTGGAGGACCAGTCCGCCGGCACCGGTCTCCGCGTAGATCGCACTGTCCGAGCCGTGAAAGACGCCCCATACTCGAGCGCCGCCGACGCGGCCCCACTGGGTCATGTGACAATCCTCTACAACCACGTTCTGCACGCCCTTGCGGATGAGTACCGCATGTTGCCCGGCGTTTTTCAGATCCAGCCCGCGAATGATGACGTAGTCCGCCGCAACTTCAATGCAGTTATCGTGCAGATTGAACACATCGATCACGGTCTTGGTTCCCGGGGTTGAAGTCACAAGGTGCCAGGCATCGGCCTTGCCGGGTTCGGTGATCCGCACGGGCTTGTCCACCTCGCCAGCCGGCAAGTATGTCGTCTTGCCGATGGAGAACTGCTCGCTGCGGGTGCGGCCGGAGAACTCGACGGTCTGCTCGCCGCATGTTAGGCGGATGAGATAGGCCGTTTCGGGCTTCAGGCCCACCAGGCTCCCGCGATACTGCTGCTCGCGGGAATCGTAAACCAGCGGCAGTGCTTCGCGCCACGAATTCTCATCGGCTTGACGGTACTGCACCTTGCAGGCGCCTTGCTCGACGGCACTGGGGCAATATAACCCCATGCACTCGAAAGTAGCTACAGCCCACGCTCGCTTTTCCTCGACTGCCGTCGGGCTCATAGCCGACATCATTGAAATGACTATCAGACACAATCTACTGATACAAGTTCGCATGGTTCGGAATCCTTATTATTCTTCCCACGGGTTGGGGGTAAGAATGATTTGCCGCTGGGCGGTCTTCGGGGCTTGACCACCCGTTCGAGATAAACTCGATGTGCCCGCGAAGCACCAGGCGTTGTGATTCTGTGTGACCTTTGGTGAGTCCATCGTAGCTGGAGTGCATCTTTTTGTCCCCCTGAACTATGGCGCGAGGGCCTCGGCCAAGCGGCTGAAGAACCCACTCCAGATTTCGTCCACGTTAGGCGGGCTATTAGCCGAGCCATCTTTCTTCCCACCGTTGGTCCGGGTGACCACCAGGCTCCATTCCGGGACCACAATGCAGACGTTATTGTGCAGGCCGTTTGCGTAAAACGTCCGAGGCGGCGCACCGGGCCAAAGCCGTTTTCCGTCGGGTTTGATGCCATTGATCCGCCAATTGAAGCCGTAAACGCCGCTGCCGCGTGAGCGGGGCAAATCATCATTCGGGATGGAGGCGGGAACCTGGACCGAAGTTGCCTGATCAATCCAGGATGTGCTAACGAGCTGTCGGCCATTCCAATTACCCCGGTTCAAAAAGAGGTGTCCAAACCGGGCGAGTTCCCGCGACGACGTTCGAATCCCACCGGTCCAGCAAAGCACACGCCCCGTCGGCGTGTCGTTCTCAGTCCAGCGCCACCGGCTCATGCCAATGGGCTCGGCAATCCGCGCCTTGAACATTTGATCAAGCGGTCGCCCGGCGGCCTTTGTCAGCACATTCCCGAATTGCATCATCGCATCGTCCCAGTATCGAAAATTCGTGCCTGGTGGAAAAATTGGAGCGGCTGGAGGACCGGGATTCCAGGAGTCGCCCCGGTTCTGGCTATCGAACTCATAGCTCCCGCCGACCGAATCGTATCCGGAGGTCATCGTGGCGAAGTGACGCAACGTAACCGTGGGATACTGCTCGGCCAGCGCCGGTTCGAGATCCTTGGCCAGCGTACCGAGCGTGACTTTACCGTCATAGATCAAGAGGCCCAAGACCGTGCTGGTAAACGACTTCGTGGCGGAGTAGATCTGGTATTCCCGGTCGCACTCCGGCCCGGCCCAAATCACATACCCGTTCCGGACAATGAAAATGGTCCCAGCCCCGCCATATTCCTTCAGCCCGCGGTCGAGATAATCCACTGCCGTTTTGAGCTTGGCCGGATTCAGTCCCTGCGACTCGGGGCTGGCATCCGCCCAATCTTCTCCAGGAAAGCCTATGGGCGGCTTTACGATGTCACGGATAGGCTGCTGTTGTTCGGATCCCGCCGAGTTCGCCGTAAGGTACAAAACTGCCGGCCCGACAAAGGGGGCCTTGAATTCCTCAACGCCGCCGGCCGTTTGGAAGATCCCCGTTTTCTCGACCTTCACCGTCTCAGGTCGGAACCACTCATAACGATACTGCGCGGGCTGGACATTCACTGTGAATGACACGTCAGTTGCCGGCTGAAGAATGAGGTAGTCATGGCCCGGATGCGCAAGACAATACTTGGTGGAGGACAGCTCGCCGTGGGAATCGGCTGCCGCAAGATCGGAAAACCGTCTCGAATACGATACGGCCGCCCCGACGTTCCTGCGGGCCAATTCCCAGGAAGGCCCTTCGTTACGGCGATTCTCGAAGGGATGATCGTAGATCGAGTAGTGGTAACCGCGAGTAAATGCCTTCCACGGCAGGATGTGGTCGTCGGAACCGCTTGGGCTTATGTGGTCCATGTCCATGATCGCAGGCAGGCTCTCCTCATTGGCGGGCGGGTCCTGCTTGTAGTCGGCCCAGGCATTCATGACAGCGATCACGTCCGCGTGACTTCCGGTAACGTCACGCTTCGATTGGTTGACCCACCTGCCATGTACGTCATCACCGCCGGGGCTCATCAGCACCAAATGATGCTGTGGCTTCTGCTTCCCCTCGTACTCATGAATGAAGTCGATCATCTCGTGTTGCCATTGCGTGGCCCCACACTCGTTGGCGACCTCGAAGATCACATTGTCCAGGTCGTTGACACTGTCGATGACCTTCTTCACGTAATCGCGCTGGATCTGCCGTAGCGCCGGGTCGTCTCCGTAGAAGAACTCCAGCCCGATGGAGTCCCCGTTCAGGTCCGCGTCGATCCCATTCACGTTGTTCTTGCCGTTGAAGATATTCGCATCCCACAGGGCTTTGTCTTTGATCATGGCGTTGAATCCATAAACCTCGAAGAGCATGATAGATACAACGATGCCCTGATCCTGGGCGAGCCGGATGCGGTCATGGAGCCGCTGGAAATAGGTTTCATCAAATTTCCGCAGGTCGAACTTCGGTCCGCCGTCCAGCGCGGTGCCGGGCCCCATTCGGGCGTAGGGCATCGGGCTGGCCGGGTTCTTCGGGTCACCGCCCGTGCTGAAGATGATCCAATTTCGCAGGTAGTTTAGGTTTCTCTCCCTCATGAATTCGAGGTGCTTCGGCCAATCCAGCACCCACGGCTTCGTCCATGCGTTGTCCTGAATCTCCGTGAAGACCTGATGACCGCCGAGGTAAATTGCCTTGCCGCTGCCATCGGTGAAATAGCGAGGGTTCTCAGTGTGGATCCGGAGCGGTCCCTTGGCGGGAGTCGGCTTTGGCAGCGAGTTGGAGGGAGCCGTTTGAGCAGCGGCCGGCAGGACAAACAACGCAATAAACCAGGCGAGGAGGTTCGCGGTTTGCATGAACACGGTTCGGCTTGTGATGAGTAGTGACATAGCCCACGCACTTAGTTCCGCCCGGCCACACTGCCGAGATCACGGTTACTGGAAAAGCCAGGCCCGCCAGCGGCCACGTAACCCCGACTGGCACCTGATGGCTCAAGCGAGACCCAGAAGGCATAGAGCCGACCGTTCTTCAAGTGAAAACGAAACCGGACCGGCTGATTCACCAAAGAGGACAAGTCGTTCACGCCTTTCCAGAGGACCATGTGTGAGGTCTGGTCAGCAGTCACCGGCACGCAGGTTCCCGAATTAAAGGGCGCAACGACCTGGCCCGCTAGGCTCAGAATTTCGACGCGAAGTTCGCCCGTGGGATCGTCCACATTCACGAAGAGATGCTTTCCACTGAAGCACACTGGCCGCGTGGTTAGTGTGCCTTCCTGGGCGCCGGCGTCCATCGAAGCAAAGCCGTCGCGCCTCAGAAACGCCAGCCCCACCGTGTTCGTGCGGCCCGTCCGGCCACTGACGTAGAAATACAGGCGCTCGCCCACCACAAGGCACACCCCGCCGACCGACTGCACGTTGCCCCAGTTCCACGCGTTGGTGGTTTCTGACACGGGCAGAAAGACGCGCCGGTCCGGACGATGCCAGTGGAAGCCGTCGCGGCTGTAGCCGAGCTTGACCTGATTGATTTTCGGGCGGCCGGTTTGACTGTCTGCGTTGGCGGTGTTGATGGAGAAGGCTCCGAGCAGCAGGCTTTCGTAAGCGACGGCGTCGAGGTTGTAAAGCTGCGCGAACGATGTACCGGGAAGCTGGTCCAGCCGGTCGGCGCTCGCCCATTTGCTGAGCGTGCTCTTGTCCTGCCACAAGGTGTCCAGCGGCTCCAGGTCCGGCGTCTCCACGTAATACCGGCAGCGCGCGGTGCGCTGCGGGCCTTCATCCCAATCCCGTAAGCTCAGCACCCACCGTCCGCGAAACGGATTGTAGAACACCGTGGTCCGGTCCATGGTGATGCTCCTGTCGGGGTAGCCGTTGCCAGCGATGACCGGGCTCCAGTGAATGCCGTCAGGAGAGTGCCGGAGCTCCAGCGGCTTGTTGCGCTCGACGCCGTCCATGGCAAACAGGACCATCTTGAACCGTCGCTGCGGGTTCTTTTCGTCCAGGTCCAGCCACACGGTAGCGGAGTCACGCGCTTGGCGGAGCACGATGTTGCTGGGCGGTTCGACGTCGAGCGCGGGCTTGTCCCAGTGAATGCCATCGGTGGAGGTCGCATAGCAAGTGCAACTCTCCTTGCCGCTCACATACCAAACCTTGAACAAGTTGTCCTTCGGGTCGAACCACACGCCGTCGCTGAACGCCATGGCTTCGGCCAGTCCATCTTTTGACTCCCATGGCTGGTCTGGCTGCAGTACCGGGTTACTATGGTAATACTCCGCCAGGTGAAAGGTACGTTGTAGCGTCGTCTCCTCAATGAGAAAGTTATCCACAAACAATTGGCGTCCCACATCGATGGAAATGACGGATGGCGGCGAAACCAAGTAGGGCGGCGCAACCGGTTCCGGGTGTGGCCATGTTGCCGGTTGCGGGGGCCAGAGCGAAGGAAGCACGATGCCATTGTAGAGCGCTTCGCCCGGTTCAGCCGCGTTGACTCCGCATATTAGCGAGAGATTGTCGTTTTTCTTCGCGGCAATGTACAGAACAGCCGACTCGGCGAAGGGGACCGTGAATTCCTCCACGCCGCCAGCCCTTTGGAAGCTCCCTGTTTTCTCGACCTTCGTCTTCTCAGGCTGCGACCACTCATAGCAATAGTGCCCGGGCTGAACGCGATTTGCCTCGTCGGCAACCGCAGTGGCGAGGCATACGGTACGAGCAATTGCTAAGACCGACCAAGGCAATAGTAATCTCTTCATAAAGTTCCTTCACTTACTTGCTTGGCAAGGCTGGTTTGATCAGCGTATTATACCAAACCTCCAAAGCGGAGCCACGCTCGTAGTGTTTGCCTATGATGTCGGGCATACCATCGGCGTTAATATCAGCTACCCACAGATTGTGTGAACCCTGCTTGGACCATGTGGGAAGATCGTGTTTCACCCACTGCGTGGCGGAACGAGAGGCATTCTCAAAAATGTAGGCCTGCCCCCCGTGAATATCCGCCGTGAGCAGGTCTAAATCGCCGTCGCTGTCAAAATCGCCGGTCCATAAGCCCATGAATCCCTGTCTGGATGGATCGCCAGAAATCGGATGTACCCGCTGCCACTGAGGCCGGTGTCCGCCACCGTTCTGGAACCACGCCATGCCGTTGTCCGTGCTCACAATGATGTCAAGTCGGCGGTCCCCGTTGAGATCGGCTGCCGTAGCATCGTCGGGACCATCCAGTCCTTCAAAAACGACCTCGTGGTCGAAGTTCCGATTCGGAGCAGAGACCGCTGCGGAGGCAACCGTGAATATTATTCCCAAAAAAATCAGGCAGACTCTTCTCACATCCATTTTATTTCTCCTTGTTGAGATTTATTGCCTGAGTCCGGACCTTGCTGTCGTCCATCGTGGTTCCGGGATACGGCCAAACCTTGCCTTCCATCTGGCCGAACATAAAAAGCACGCCTGGATAGATGCCGCAACATCCGGTCCATCCGGACCACCCGCCCGTGGATGGATTGGCCGGATACGGGTGAGAATTGGGAGCGATCCGTAGATAGATGGATTGTAGATACGGATCTCTGTAATACAAATTCGCCTGCATCCAGAAATTTTCGTTCACCCAGCCCTCTCCGTTCGGAATATTGACCGGACCAATTACATACGCGGGATTGCCGTTGCGTGATGCCTGGTCCGTGCCGTATCGAACAATTGATTTATCCACGTATTTTGCATGATGGGTCATCACTGTAAGCAGGGTCTTGGGCCCGCCGTCGGGTGTCATGGTGCCTGCGCTTGTTGAAAAGCCCTCGGAAGTGGAGAATTGGAAGATCTCCAAATCCCCAATTCGGGCAAATGCATCGGCCAGCACGGCCATGGAGCCGATCAGACTGGATGCGTATGCCCACCCCAGCGAAGGGTAGTCCTCCTCCCAGCGGATGAATTCCTGTGCCATGCTATCTGGAAAGACCGAGTGTCGCATCCATTCTTTGAAGAATCGCTTTGCCTGAGTTTTCAAATAGCTGTCATCTACCATAATCCCCACCAGGCCGGCAAACCGTATCATGTCTGCATCGCGATTGTTCCAGATTTCATGCCAATTGACGCGATTCCACCCGACGCCAGGGCCGAACCCCTTTGGCCGCCGCCGGGTCGCCGCCTGAGAGCAACACCGTCAACTGGTGCGCCTCCAGAGCCTTGCTCGCAGCCGAGACGCTCTGAGGCCACCATGGGAAACGACCCCTCGAGAGCCGCTTCTGGCACAACCAGAAACCCTGACCATCATAGACCAGGATCTTGACCGCCTTGCGGCTCTTGTTGCAGAAGACGAAGACGTATCCGCTGAAAGGATCGCTGCCAAGCGCCACACGGCACAGGCACGCCAGCCCATCGATTCCCTTGCGAAAATCAACAGGCTCGACCGCCACCCGGATTCGCATCTGAGGCGTGACCTGGATCATGCCCGGACACCCCGGAACACGCCGGCCAATGAGGCCAGTTCTGATAGGCCGGCGCCTTTGATGTGCATCCGCACCGTCGTGCCGCTGCCATCGGCCCATTCGATTGTGCAGTCCACGGAACCGGGCGTCATCACGCCGGGCACCAGCTCGATGAAGTCAGGCTCGCCCTTTGTAGTGTTCAATTCCTTGGTGGTCATCTCATCGAGGTGCTTCTTGAGTGAATAACACTTCAAGCCCAGGGCGCGGGAGGTCTTGTTGAGCCCGTGCTCACGGGCCAGGAATGCGGCCTGACGCCAGAGTTCTTGAGGCAGTCGGGTGTGTTTGCGGTGCTGGCTGCGCCACTGGTCGAACTGGCGACGCGCTGTGGACAGGACGCGGGAAAGTGTTGCTTGTTGTCTGGTGCTCATCAGTTGGTTCTCCGGAAAATCGGCTTCGCCGGCCCGCCCGGCGACCCGTTCCATGAGCCGCCGATCAAGCCCGCCGTGGCGGGGCCACAACTGACGATACCAGCGGAATTGAATCATTTCATACACCCTTGCCGAAAGGACACGAAGTAACGAGGAGCTTTACCCATCAACTTGTCCGCCACAGGCTGTGTGCCTTTTCCCAGCGATCTCAGAGATATGTAAATGAAAAGAGCTTTGCTTTTGTGGAGCCCAAATCAATCAGAGAAATACCGGAGGCACACGAATTACTCAGAGAGTTCATGGCTGAGGCCAAAGATGTTTACTGCAAACTCCAGGAACTGGGCATCAATAATGAGGATGCGAGGTTCGTTTTGCCCAATGCCGTTCAGAGCGAGATAGTAATATCCGCCAACTTCCGTCAGTTGAGACACATCTTCTGCGTCAGGTGTGATAGGCACGCCCAGTGGGAGATTAGAGAAGTCGCCCTGCAAATGCTTCGCATTATGAAAAAGGAAGCTTCATCGGTTTTCGGAGACTTTGAGGTAGATGAAGAAACGGGGACAACTAACACGCGGTTTTGGTCGTAGAGTTTTTTGTTCGTGAGCGAAATACATGTTCATACCGTTTGGAAGACGCAAAGATGAAGAGAAATCGACCTACATCGAGCACCAGTAACGAAGCTTCTTCAGGGATGCCCAAGAGTATCCGCACCAAGCCCGGCTTCACAGAAGAGGGAAAGCCGTTCGACCATGTAGTAGCAGACAGGGTTAGAAAAGGTGAGTACCGGTTACAATGCATACCAGCCGACATTCTCGGCACAGCACGTCCGCTTGAAGTGTATCGAGTTAAGCGAGCCAAGAACAATATCATAAAGCTCTGGGAGCCCAATACGAATGATGACACCTACTGTCCAGCCCATTGGGCCGACATTGCTATCGGCCGAGGCGCCTGTGGGTTTCGTTGCAGGGCGTGCTTTCTGATGCTGACTCACCGTGCCTTCTGTGATCCATCCAGGCATGTACTATACGAGAATATCAACGACTACGAGGCGGCAGTGCGAAAGGGACTCACCAAGCCTGGGCCGAATCTGGGTCTTGGCATCGATTGCAGTGATTCCCTGCTGTACGAAGGTGAAACGGGCCATGCACGCCGCCTTATTCCGTTGTTCGCTAACAAGAGAACGAATCCCTTCGGCAGAAAGCTGATTCTGCTCACCAAGAGTGTGAACATTGGCTACCTTGAAGGACTTCCAACAGCCAACATCCTCGTAACGTTTAGCCTGAATCCGAAGCTTATTGCCGATTTGTGGGAGGGCAAGTGGAATGACGGCCTCCGCATCACGCCACGCATTGAAGACCGTCTCATTGCCTCTGCGAAAGCACGGCAAATGGGATTTGAAGTCAAATGGCGTGTAGATCCCATTCTGCCAGTGGAGAACTGGCCTGATATCTACCGCGTCTTCTTCACGTTGGCCGCCGCTGTAGGGCATGGACCTACCCGAATAACGCTCGGCACTTACAGGGAAATGGGCAGATCTCTGCTTACCATTGCCGCCAAGTGGGGTCTGCCGCCCATGGAATGGACACCGACCGAGCTCACAAAAGACGGAATGCACCGCCACATCCCCGAAGGGCAAAGGATCGAAATCTATCGGCAACTCTCCTGCATCGTTAAGTCAGCTTGGCAGCCTACGGGGACGATCCCTATTGTGGCTTTGTGCAAGGAGACAAGGTCTGTTCGGGCAGCTGTCGGTATTACCCACAACCACTGCAATTGCGAGTAAGGTGTTGGCATCGCAAAATGGAGCAAGATGTTGCGAACAGAGAATCAGAGATAGGGACGCGAGCGGGAAACATAGAATTGCCCTGATAATAACGATGTTGCCCAAAGACGAAAGAACAGCCAATCTATTCATAGCGCCTGCTGTTGTACCCGACGGCAACGGAGGCTTTACACCTTGTCCAGAGCTCCTTACTGAGAATGAGCTTATTGTCTTTCTACGCATTCCGCAAATCAGTAAATCCAAAGACCACCATAATGTTATCGAAAACCTCAAGCGGATGCATGACCTGCCGAGAATCCACATATGCGGCAAGCCTCTCTATCCCCTGGAGGAGATAAGAGAATGGATCAAGAAAAAAACGACAACCGGGAAATAATTGGGTTGCGCTCTTGAGATGGCTGGGTATAATTGGCTTCGGGTTAATCCGAGCCGAGCCAGCATCGGAAAGGAGGTAAAAAATGAAACAGCTGGTAAAGCTCTGGGAAAAACCGTCAAGTGACGGTAAGGAGTTTAGATATTACCTGCTCTATACAGACGAGGCAGGAAGACGAAGACAGAAATCTTTAGGCCATGCCGACAGGCAAAAGGCAAGGCGAGAGCGTGCTCGGATCGAGCGACATCTGCGAATGGCCCAGTCCGATGCTTACCCCATGACGCTGAAGCAGTTCACAGAGGTGAGCTTAGCAAGAACGGGTGATCAGATACGAGAGAGCACGCAGCGCGGGTACCGAGCCGCAATGAAGGATTTCATCAAGGTAGCTGGCAACATGGACTATCAGGAAGTAAGCCTCAAAGATGCTGAGTTCTACCGACAGCGATGTCTTGACAGAGGCAACAGTCGTGCCACTGTGGCCAAGAAGCTGCGCCATATAAAGTGCGTCTTTGGGGCTGGAGTGAAGCGCCGACTACTGGACGAGAACCCACTTGAGCACATCAGTATGCCCAGGTATTCCAAGAATGACATCCGAAGATACAGTGACCGGGAATGTGAGCAATTGCTGAAGGCTACCCAGGATTTCACAGTTGCTTCCAATGAAGAAACGTGTGTGAAGTGGGACCTGTTGGTGGTTGTCGCTCTTTCCACAGCCCTTCGGCGAGGCGAGCTATTGAACTGCACCTGCAAAGATGTAGATTTTGAGGCGCAGACAATCAGGGTTGCCCCAAAGGAGGAGACCGACGAAACGTGGGAGTGGCTCGTCAAAGACACCGACCGAAGGCTTCTGCCTTTGACTGACGAACTGGCTCAGGTTCTGGTTGATCACCAAAGTCAGCAACCGGAGGGCTATGCCTACGTATTCGTGCCACCTGCAAGATACGACTACATCCAACATGAGCTCCGGGCGAAGGGTATGTGGACCTACTCGGACTCGCGTCTGAAGGTAGTCAACAACTTCGGGCGTGATTTTGGCAAAATCCTCTGCAGGGCAGCGATCGGGAACGGTGAGTTCCACGACCTGAGAAGGACAGCCATCTGCAATTGGTTTGACGAAGGCATGGGTGAGTATGATGTGATGAAGCTTGCCGGCCATGCCGACTTCCGGACAACGCACAAGTTTTATTTGCGAGTCCGGGATGATTTAGTCCACCGTGCGAGGCAGGCTACAGCACGCGGACTTTGCCAAAAACTGCTGCAAAAGTGTTGCAATTGCCCATCTTAACAGCAACCAAAAAAGGCAAGCAGTCGTAACTACTTGCCCTTCAAACAGTTACATAATGGGCAGGGGCGGACTTGAACCGCCGACACACGGATTTTCAGTCCGTTGCTCTACCAACTGAGCTACCTGCCCTTAAACACTTGCTGCACAAGCTCTTAGATGGAAACCGTTATTCGCGCTGATTTCAGCATCCACAACCACAGTGCGCCTAACAGCAGGGTTGTGCTATTTGGGCACGTAACTGTAATTGAGGATACTGCTCATAGTCAAATCTAATTCCAAACGCAAAAACATGTTCCCGGATTCCCCTCTTACTCTACACACATCAGGCCAGTGTTGCAAGGAAATTAGGGGAAAGCTCAACTATTTCCGCTCAGACACACAACAGGCAAGTCGTTCTTGCATTCGAGGCTCGGAGCAGTAGAATTGCCTTAAAAGCAATTTACACTTGAGTCACGGCCGCTCCGGATATATAATCAGATGGAATTTCAGGAGAATTCAAATATGAACCGTAGCTCAGACTCAAGACTCAAGACGAAAGAGGCAGGAGTTAAGAGACGCAATGCGAGACGACCGGCTTTTGTAGGCGGTCTCTGGTCTGTGGTATTCTGCGTCTTTTTGGCGGGCTGTGCCTCTGGGGCCAAGCCCGGCCAGAATCGCAGCAGCGTCGTGGCCCAGGCGGGGACCGAGCGAATTTGCCTTGCAGATGTCCAAAAGGCTGCTGCGATGCAAGTTGCCGAAGATGTTCTGGCCAAAATGCACTTTATTATCGAAAAGGCCGACGCCGACGCCGGCCTGATACGCACCCGCCCGCTGCCCGGGGCGCAATTCTTCGAATTCTGGCGCACCGACAGCGTCGGCGGCTTCAATTCCACCGAGGCCAACCTGCACAGTATTCGACGAACGCTGGAGCTAAGGCTCAGCAAAAAGGCCCAGGAACTGTGCATAGACTGCGACGCGAGGACACAACGTCTGAATCTGCCTGAGCAGGAAGTCACCAGCAGTGCGCGGGCATACGCGCTGTTTTCAAGCAGCAACTCGTCGCTCCAGAGCATGCAACTGAACCCGACGCAGGAAACGGGTATAGCATGGGTCGATCTGGGTAAAGACAGGGGCCTGGCCCTCGAAGTCCTCGGGCGGATACAAAGGCAAATCTCAAAACTTGCGGAAGAACAATAAATATGAAAGTGCTCATTTGCGGCGGAGCAGGATACATTGGCAGTAATATGACAGCGTTGCTGGCCGCCGAAGGGCACGACCCGGTCGTTTTTGACAATCTCAGCACCGGCCACCGAGCGGCTGTACAACAGGCCGAGCTTATCGAGGGCGATCTGGGTAACTACGACCTGCTTGTCAGCACGCTGAAGAACCGCAGGATTGAAGCGGTGATGCACTTCGCAGCCTTTATCGAGGTCGCCGAATCCGTCAAGGCGCCTTTGAAATACTACCGCAACAACCTCTGCAACACGCAGAATCTGTTGGCTGCGATGGAGACGGCGGGCGTCTGCAAGTTCGTCTTCAGCAGCACCGCTGCGGTCTATGGCATTCCAAGAAAGATACCGATTACCGAAGACTTGCCGAAAGAGCCGATCAATCCTTACGGGCAGACCAAGTGGGCGGTCGAAAGGATGTGTCACTACCAGAGCCGGGCCGGAAAGCTGCGATACGCGTCGCTGAGATACTTCAACGCCTGCGGCGCGGGCCATAACGCGACACTCGGCGAGGACCATCGGCCCGAGTCGCACCTTATCCCGCTGACCATCCAGGCCGCTATGGGAAAACGCCCCGCGATCAAAATCTTCGGAACCGATTACGATACCCCGGATGGAACGTGCATCAGGGACTACATCCACATCGACGACCTGTGCAGGGCGCATCTGCTGGCGCTTGATAAGCTGGAGGCAAGCAGCGAGCTGGTTTACAATTTAGGCAACGGCAAAGGCTATTCGGTCAGGCAGGTAATTGAAACGGTCAAGAAGGTCTCCGGCAAGGATTTCAAGGTGGTTGAAGCGCAACGTCGGCCGGGGGACCCGCCGGTCCTGACATCCGACGCTGCAAAGGCAAAAAGAGAATTGGGCTGGGAAACCGAAAAGCCCCACCTCGAACAAATGGTCGCCAGCGCCTGGCAATGGCACAGCGAGCATCCAACCGGCTACTTAGACTAAGAGCGCCCATACAAAAAGAAAACCACCTATTTGTCATTCCCGCGAAACCCCGCAAGGCCCCTCGGGCAATCTCTCGTCTGGCAAGGAGAGTAAGCTGTTTTTGCGTTTGAAATTGGG